>ERZ773224.4018-NODE-4018-length-11966-cov-4.826043_pt1 | contig 11966 bp, 7 predicted proteins | sample MGYA00580526_ERZ773224 | MGnify/ENA primary metagenome ERZ773224 (study PRJEB29015, sample SAMEA2737743) | human gut metagenome | biome: human gut; feature: human-associated habitat; material: faeces | place: China | collected 2012 ... | reverse complement strand
AGCCGTTTTTATCCGTCTTGATGGTATCCACCAGACGGTTGGTGCGGGCGTTGTAGATCTCAAAGACGGTGTTGGGGATGGGCGTCCCGGCAGGCCAGCCATTCATGGCGTTGTAGTCGGCACTGACCTTCGTCACTTGGATCTGGCCGGTGACGGGGGTATTCTTCCACTCGATTTCCGTGGTTTCACCAGACTTTACATACACGGTCTTTTTCTGCGTGTCGGGGATGTAGCCCTCATTTTCCAGTTCCCGCAGATAGTAGCGGCCATCCTCCAGCCCCTCGAACCGGACGTAGCCCCGGTCATCGCTGGTTTCCTGCGTGATTGGATTGTTGCCGCTGTCATAGAGAATGAAGGACACGCCGGGGATGCCCTCGCCGGTGACGGCGTTGACCTTGTGGATCAAAATGCCGGAGATGGCCTTGTTGGTGATCTCCAGCGTGGCGGTCTGCCCATCCCTGACCTCGACCCGATGGGGCGTGTCATCCAGACGGTAGCCCTCGGCAGTTTTCAGCTCCGTCACGGTGTACCAGCCGTTTTCCGCTTCGGGGAGATAGATCACGCCGTTTTCATCAGTGGTGAAGGTGCCGACGATCTCGCCATCCATTTTCCGGATCTCAAACTGGACGCCGGGGATGCGCGCTCCGGTTTTTTCGTCCTTCTTAATGACGGTAAGCCCGCCCGCGCGGACATTATAAAAGCGAAGGGTCTGTACCTCACCCGCCTTGATGAGAATGGATTTCGGGGAACTATCCAGCACAAAACCCTCCACGGTCTTGACCTCCCGCGCCGTAACGGTGGTGCCGGGGATCAGGTCATGGATAACGACGCGGCCATTCTCATCGGTGATGAACTCTCCGTTGGAGTTGCCCACAACAGCGCCGCTGCTGTCGGTCACAAGGAAGGTCACGCCCTTCAGCGGCGTCGTGGTGCCCTCGATATACTTTTCAATCACAAGGGTGGTGCTGGGCGTGTTGGTGAAATGCAGCGTCTGGGTGTCATTGGGATCAACTACCACGGTCTGGGTGCGGCTGGCCTCGTCGATGGTGTAGCCGGGAATGGTGGCCGTTTCCGTCACCACCAGCGTCCCCACCACACCATGGATGGTGATTTTGCCGTCCTTGTCGGTGAAGTACAGGCCGTTGCTGCTGATCTGTCCGTTTTCAGCGGGTACAAACTCACCGGTAGAGGTCGTCACCTTGAAGGTCACGCCCTGCAAGGCCTTCCCGGTGAGGGAATCCCGCTTGTCGATCACCAGGGTTCCGGCCTTGGAGTTTTTCACGATGACCGTCTGCGTATCGCCGTTTTTGCCGATGACCACGTTTGTGGACGCACGATCCATCACATACCCTGTCGGGGCCTTGATCTCAGTCAGCACATAAGCGCCGGGGGCCAGATTGGTGATCGTGATCTCGCCCTGCCCATCCGTGGTAAAGATACCGTTCTGCGTCAGGGTGCTGGTGCCGATCACGCCATCCAGTCCCACCTCACAGCCAGCGGCAGTGGTCACACGGAACTCCGCGCCGGGAAGGGGCTGACCGGTGGCACTGTCCCGCTTCTGAATGATGAGCTTGCCCTTGGGCTGGTTCTTGAAGGTCAGGCTGACCGTGCGGCCTTCCTTGATCTGAACGGTCTGGGATTGAGTATCAATGATATAGCCGTCCGGAGCCTTTGTTTCCGTCACAATGACGCTCTTGCCGGGTTTCAGGCCGGGGACGCGGATCTCGCCGTGCTCATCCGTCCGGAAGATGCCGTTGCTGTCCCCGATCAGCGTACCGTCCGCGTAGGTGATCTTGAATTCCGCGTTGGCGAGGGTCACGCTGGGGTTCACGGAACAGACCTTGCGGATCAGGAGGATGCCGTCCGGGGCGTTGTCAAAGCGGACAGTGACCACACTCTGCTCACCGCTGTCCGCCAGATAGATCGTTTCGGAGGCGTTGATGATGGAGTACCCATCGGCAGGGTCAACCTCCTCCACGATATAGGTGCCGCTTTTCAGCCCCGTCCAGATGGCGGTGCCGTTCTTGCCGGTGACCTTCTGCCCGATGGTCGTGCCGCCGGTGCCGGAGGTGCCGCCCAAAAACCGCAGCTGGAAGGTGCAGCCGGGGAGTGCCTCATGGGTCACGCTGTCATACTTCTCGACAACAATGGCATTCAGCGGAGTATTCTGGAAGGTCAGGGTCTTGCTCTCACTGCCGTGGAGGATGATCTTCTGGGTGGAGGGTTCCTTCATCTGGAAACCGGGAGCGGGTTCCACTTCCGTCACGGTGTACTCGCCGGGATAGAGCCGCTTGCCCTGCTCATGGAGCCGGATCTCGCCCTTGGCGTCTGTGAGGATATTTCCGTAGTCGATGGTGCCGGGAGCCTCGGCGGATGCGCCGCTGCTGGTGTAAGTGATGTGGAACTTGGCTCCCGCCACAGGCGCGCCCGCCACGCTGTCCTCCTTGTAGATGGTGAGCTGGGGCATTTTCCGATTCCGAAAAGTGACATTCACCTCGTCACCGGCGTTCAGGCTGACGGTCTGCTCCCTGTCGGCGTTTTTGCTGGGCAGGTAGTACGGTGCGGGAACAGATTTTTCTGTAATTTTGTAGCTGCCGGGGGCCACGCGATCCGTCACCGTGCCGTCCGCGCCGGTGGTCCAATCGGCGGAAAAATCACTGTCGATGCCCTCTACGGTGAACACGGTGCCGGGGACAGGCTTGGAATCCTCCGCGTCGATTTTGGTGACGGTCAGCCGGGGCATTTTCAGGTTTTCAAATACGAGGTTTTGATCGTCGCCGGGGCCGAGGTAAATGGTCTGGATCGTCTCGCCGCCCACCACATAGGGGTCAGGGACGGATGTTTCCTTTACCTCATAGCTGTCAACAGGGATCGCGGTGAGAACCGCCTTGCCGTCCGGCCCGGTGGTGACGTCCTGATGATAGCCGTAATGGATGCCCTTGATCTCAAAGACCGTGCCGGGGATGGGCTGCTTGGTCTGCTTATCCAGCTTCTGGATGGTCAGATTGGGGAGCTTCTGGTCTTTGGCTGTTACGGTCACGGTGCCGCCGCTATTGACGGTGGCCTGATCCACATGGGCGCAGACGGGGGCGGTCAGCTTGGCGTAGGGGGCGGGGGCGCTGACCTCCACAAAGGCGTACATCCCCTCCGTCACGTTGGGGACGGTGATCCTGCCGGAGGCGTCTGTGACCTCCGTGCCGATCAGCTGGCCGTCCTGGAGGACGTGGAATACCGCACCGGAGAGGGGGCTGTTGGCGTCGGTCAGCTTGATGAGCTGGATCTTCACCTTCGCGTCATTCTCAAAAACGAGCGATACGTCCGTTTTGCCGTCCCAATGGAATTCCTGCCGGACTTTGCCGGCGTCCTTGCTCAGAGAGTAGCCGTTGGGCGGCGTCACTTCCTCGGCGATGTAGCTGCCAATGGGCATGGTATCCCAAGGCACATCCGTGAGCGCACCGCCCGCTCCGGTGGTATAGGTGCCGGTGAAATTGTTATCCACACCGGTGATTTTGATGACCGCGCCCGCGAGGCCCTTGGTGGGATCGTCCGCGTCCACCTTGCGGATCTTACCGGTGGCGGTGACGGTGGGGGTGTCTGTAAAGGTGATCGTCACGGTGCTGCTGCCGCTGTTCGGCAGAACGACATATTCAGGCCCCGCGTTGTCGATCTCGTAGCCGTTCGGAGCCGCCGTTTCCGTTACGGCGTAGGTTCCGGCGTCCAAGGGAGAGAAGGTATAGGTGCCATCCGCGCCAGTGACGATGTCCCTGGAGAAAGAGCCGTTGGTGGATTCCACATGGAACCGCGCTCCGGCAAGGCCCTTGGTGGGGTTGGTGGCGTCTACCTTCTTGACCACCAGCTTGTACTGCTCATTCGTGACGGTAAGACTGCCGATCATAACGCTCTGGACGGTGCTGGCGGGGTGGGCGGCAGAGCCAGCGCCGGTGAAGGAATACTCTTTTACGTCGCAATCGCCCCAAACATCCTGCTTGCCCAGATCCAGGATATATTTCGCCCGGTCCCGGAATGTGGTGCCGTCGCAGGTCTGGTCGATGCTGGTATAGCTTGCGCCCTTCAGCGAGTTCCAGACGTACATCAATTCCTCCGCGCAGGCGGTGGCGGGATCACCCAGGGAGCCGTCCTTATACCGCCACACGATGGCCTGTACCCAGGCGTTCATGTACCAGCTATAACCGGAATCCCAGATGTCATCCACGCCCAGGGCGTGGGCCTTGTCCGTGAAGATGTCGAGGGAGTGGGCGTAGTAATAGGCCATCATCATTTTGACGGTGGGATCGGTGACGGGCTTCGGATCGCCCCAGGTCTGCCCGATCAGAGAGGTGCCCATGCCGCCGCCCTTCGTCCCGCAGAAGCCCACGGAGGTCTTTCCGGCCACGCCGTAATACATCTGGTGCATTGTGCATCTGCCAAGGCTGGCGGACTGATAGGAAACGCCGCTCATGCCGAACCGCTCTAATTTGATGGTGTCGGCCCCTGCCGCCAGCGCGGCAGTGGGGAGCAGGCCGAGAACGCAGATCAGGGCCAGCAGCATCGCGGTCACGCGATTTTTCAATGAATGCCATGTCTTTTTCATCGTTATTTGACCTTTCTTTTTAGATTTGCTCATAAGAAATGGCCTTCCGGCAATGCTGGAAGGCCATGTGAGTCTGTCGATAAAGCAGAAGATTCTCCGCGACGGTAAGGAAGGGTGTGCGCGGGAAACCCAAGAAGGGGAAACGGGCGATGCGCCGCCAGCGGCGGAGAAAGCGAGTCCGTTTCGAGGAAGGCCCCGATTTCCGGGCGCAAAGCGCACGGAAACCGGCTGGGCCGACGGTGTATTCCTGCCCCACGCGGGGCGAGAAGACTTTTTCGACACGCTGAAGGAGGAGCGCGGATGGCGAGTATTTTGATCCACACGGCGGATGAGTCCGTCACGCTGACGGCCCAGACGGTAAAGCGTCTGCTGGACCGGGGCGACGGCGACGCAGCGCTCCTATATCTGGCGCTTCTGCGGCATCACGGAACGGTGCAGCCCCGGTCTTTGGCGGGAGAGCTGCGATGGGAAAAGAGCCGCATCGAGGCGGCGGAGCAAGCCCTGCGGGACCTGCGGCTGTTGGCGCCCGCAGCGGAGGAGATCCCGGAGCCTGCTGATGAAAAGCCCAGCTACCAGCGGGATGACATTGCCCGGCGGCTGGAGAGCAGCGAGGAATTCCGTCTGCTGACGGCGGAGGTGGAAAAAAAGCTGGGGAAGCGGCTCACCACGCCGGATGTGGGTGTTCTGCTGGGACTGAACGATTATCTGGGCCTGCCGGCGGACGTGATCTTCTTGCTGGTGAATCACTGCGTGGAGCGGGTCACCCGGAAGTACGGAGAGGGGCGGCGGCCGACCCTGCGGCAGATCGAGAAGGAGGGCTACGCCTGGGCCAGAAGGGGCATCGACACCCAGAGGGCCGCAGTGGAGTACCTGAAAAAGTACGCGGAGCGTCAGGGGGCCATCCCGCCGTATATGCGGGCGCTGGGGCTGGGAGACCGGCTGCCGGTGGCATCGGAGGAGAAGTATCTGAACGCGTGGCAGGAGATGGGCTTTCCGCCGGAGGCGGTGGCTCTGGCCTACGACAAGACGGTGCTCAAGTGCCACGAGCTGAAGTGGCCCTACTGCAACGGTATTTTAAAGCGTTGGCACGAGGCGGGCTTACATACCCCGGAGGAGATCGAACGGGCGGACAAGCCCCCGGCGAAGCAGCCGACACAGTCGGCGGGCGACGCTTGGAAATATGTGTAAGGAGGGAGCGGGGACATGGCATATGACGGACGGCTGCTGCGTCTGGCGCAGGAGCGGTATGAAGCGGATCGGAGCGTACGGGAAGCGGATCTGGCGGAGCAGCGGGAACAGCTCTATGCCCGCAGACCCCGGCTGCGGGAAATTCAGGATCAGCTGCGCCGCACGGCCAGCCGGGTGATGGCCGCCGCTCTGCGGCGGGGAGAGGACCCGCTGCCGGAGATCCAGCGCCCGCGGGAAGAAAACCTCAGCTTGCAGGCAGAACGGCAGATGCTGTTGGCGGAGCTGGGCCTGCCGGACAACGCGCTGGAGGATACGCCCCTCTGCCCCTTCTGCAATGACACGGGCTACCGGGGCGGCGAGATGTGTCGCTGCCTGAAAACCTACTATGTGGAGGAGCAGCGCAAGGAGCTTTCCAAGCTGCTGGATCTGGGTAGCCAGAGCTTTGACACCTTTGACACCGACTGGTATTCCGACCAGCGGGCACCGGGAAAAACCAAGTCTGCCCGGGAGCACATGGAGTGGGTGTATGACACCTGCGTGGAATATGCCCACAATTTTGGAAAAAAACCGGCCAACCTGCTGTTGTTCGGCCGTCCGGGGTTGGGAAAGACCCACCTGTCTGCCGCCATCGCCAGAGAGGTCAGCGGCAAGGGCTTCTCCGTGGTATATGACACGGCGGGGCACATTTTTGAGCGGTTCGAGGCGCAGAAATTCGGCCGGGACGAGGCAGAGCGGGACGTGGAGCGGGTGCTGAACTGCGACCTGCTGATCCTGGACGACCTGGGGACGGAGATGGTGACCACCTTCGTCCAGAGCGCGCTGTATCAGATCATCAATGGCCGCCTGCTGGAAAAGAAGTCCACCATCGTCAGCACCAACCTGATGCCGGAGGCCATCGCCCAGCGGTATTCCGGACAGATCGCCTCCCGGATCGAGGGAGAGTATCAGCTTCTGCCCTTTGTGGGAGAGGACATCCGGGTATTGAAAAAGAAGCGGGGCCTGTAAGGCTGCTTCCATATAAGCACGTATAAGCATAAGATCCCCCCACCCATACATCAGTATGGGCGGGGGGTTGCGGTTTTGATCTTAAAAACGGATGGGGATGGCTGCTTTGCAACAAACAAGCTGTGGGGCGCTTCTGTTACGGTTCCGCCGGGATCTCCGGTTCGACAGGAAGGTCAGGGGACGCGGCAGGTTCCGCAGGGACTGTTGGCTCCATAGGAACAGGGGTATCCGACGGAGTGTTCGGTGTGACGGCGGGGATCTCCGCTGTTCCGCTGCCGGGCTGGGCGGCGGGGGCCTGTAAGATCACCTTGTTGCGGACCTTGTAGTTGCTGGACGCTTCAAAATGGCTGTCGATCACCTTGCCGTCCTTGTCATAAATGGTCTGATAAGAGTTGACCTTGTATCCGGTATAGGGTGTTACCTTCACCACATCCGGGGAGCCGGGAGCCATGGTGGGGTCCTCCTGATAGATGGTTTCCCAGGGGGTCTTCGAGAGGACCTCGTTGCTCATTTTTACATAGGTGCCGTCCACATTGGTGCCCAGGATCTGAACGGTGAGATAGCCCTTTTCATATTTGGTGACGATCTTCACGGGGTACAGGGTGTTGTTGGTGAACTTATAGTCGGGGCCGCCCCAGGACACCGTGGCATCCATGCCCCAGGCGATGTAAGCGGGGACATAGCGGTGGGCGTACCGCTCCGTGATCTCCAGATTGCTCAGGAGACAGGCCAGATACAGGGTGGAGGAGGTCTGGCAGATGCCGCCGCCGATCTCGTCCACGGTTTCGCCCTTGACATAGGCAGGGGCGGGCTTGAAGCCCCGGTCCGCCGTCCGTTTGCCGACGGATCCGTTGTAGGAGAAGGTTTCTCCGCTGTTGAGAACAAGGCCGTTGATAATCTGAGCGGAGAGCTTAACGTTGCCGATCCGCCCGGCGGAGCCGGAGACATGGGTCTTGGCCTCGCCCAGCACGTCCCGGAACAGGACGGCCTTCAAATCGGCGGCGGTGACCTCCGGCTGCTGAATGTCAGCCTGCACAGTCAGCGTTTCGCCGGGAGCGGCCTCGTCCATGGCCTTCTGAACGGCGGCTATGTCAAAATCGGCCCCCAGCTGTTCCGGTACGATAGAGTCCGTAGCGGAGTCATAGGAGGCGTTTCGCACCTCGCCGTGGAGCTGGTCATAGAGCTGCTGGGCGGTGAGGGTCTTGGCGGGGAGAATCTCCGCAGGAAGATCTACAATCGCTTCCGGTTCAGAACTGACCTGTACAACATTTTGAATAGAGCGGCGCAGTTCATTATCCGCAACGGACTGGCCATCCTTGGCCATGGTAAGTTGGAGGGAATGATCGCCCACCTGAAAGGCCATATCAAGGGGCTTACTATTCAGCACGGCGGACAGCCTGGCGATGGCTTGATCCAATTGCCGGCTGTCCCAATACAGACTGCTGTTGTAGCCGGTATTTTTTCCGAGGAGAGATTTCAGATAGGTGAAGCCAGTAGAGCAGTAGCCTTTTCCGTGCTGAAGAATATAGGCGGATTTCGCCATGCCGTCATAACCGGCTTCCGGGGAGACACCTAACTCTGCAAAGGTGATGGAGGCGGCGGGTTCCCGTTCTTCTGGAGAGGCGGTATTCTGTTCACTCAGATAGATTTTGCATACACGTTGGGGAAGTACAGTTTCCAGGCGGGACTGCGCCTCCTGGAGCGTCAAGCCACTCACATCTACGCCATTGATGGCCGTATGGGGGAAAAAGGCAGTGCTGGCATGAGCCAGAATACAGCAGGCTCCGAAGAACACCACAACGGCGGCTGCAACTACACCTACGACAATCTTCCAGACTTTGCCGTTCTTTTTGGATTCCTCGTTCAGCCGCTTCCCCGGCTGGGTCTGCATCTCGGCTTCACGGATCGGTTCCATAAGAAGCCCTCCTGTTTTGATCGTTATGTTAAATGAGAAACAATCTCCCATTTAACGCTATCATATCACTCTTTTCTGAAAAAAGGTGTTACAATCCGGTAACAGAGTGGAATAATTTTGACTTTTGGCGTAAGTGGCAGGCTGCGGTTTCCGAAAAAACCAAAAAGCGGAGACCGAAGTCTCCGTTTTTTGAAAAGGACTGTAAACGTCAGCCGACCCGGCGGTTCTTGGGGATGCGGATAGTGAGGAGGATGGCGTCCTCCGTGTCCTCCCGGCGGGATTCTGCGCCGATGCCGGCCTCCCGTACCAGCCGCAGGCCCCGGTCCAGACTGTTGAGAAACAGGCGGACGTCCTTGAGAAGAAAGACCCGGCGGCCGGAGGGGGGCGTGGTCTGCAGCTGGGCCAGACGCTTGTCGATGTACTGCTCCGTCTGGGCTACGTTCAGATGATGGCGGATGATGTGGTGGAGGGCGTTGAGACGTTCTTCTTCATCCTCCAGACGAAGAAGAGCGCGTGCGTGACGCTCGGTCAGATCATGTTCTGTGAGCAGGCGGCAGCAGTCAGGGGAGAGCCGCAGCAGGCGCAGCTTATTGGCCAGAGCGGAGGGGGAGCGGCCCAGCAGGGCAGCGGCTTCCTCTTGCGTGGAGCCGGATTGACGGAGATAGGCGGCGATGGCGGCGGCTTCCTCCAAGTAATGCAGGTCCCGGCGCTGGATATTTTCGATAAGGGCCAGAATAGCGGAGTCCTGCTCATCGACCTGCATTTCCAGACAAGGAACTGTTTGCAGTCCCGCCAGCTTGGCTGCCCGGAGGCGGCGCTCTCCCGCTATCAGCTCCCAGCCGTCATCCCTGCGGCGGACGGACAGGGGCTGGATGATCCCATGGCGGCGGATGGATTCCGCCAGCTCCGCCAGAGGTCCGGGAGCGAATTCCCTTCGGGGCTGGTGTGGGTTGGGAGCGATCTGCTCCACCGGAAGCCAACGGACCTGCGTGTCCAACATGCGCGGCACCTCCTGACAGGTTCGGAAACGGCGGGCGTTCCCGGTTCTGCCTGTATTGTAGCGCCGGGGAGTGGGGGAAATGTCGGGAAATCTGTCGGGAAAATAAAAAAAGCACGGAAAATTCCGCGCTTTTTTGCAAATAGGTTGTTATGAGGCGGGATGATCGATCTTCTGCTGCCGTTTTTGCAGAGCCCGCACCGCCAGAGAACTGGTGAGCTGGGAGAACAGGGGAGAGACGGAGGGGGAGAACACCACCTCCGAGGGGAAATACTGGGCGGCCAGCGTAGCGGCTGCGGCATTGTTCCGCATACTGGAATTGACGGTCACCGTCAGTTCTACCGGATAGGGGGAAGCGGAAGAGGGTGGAGAGCAGAAAGCCCAAGCCCAGACCGATGAGCCGCATGGCCAGCGTTATGCAGAGCAGCAGTACCAGCTCGCGGTTCAATTCGTGGAGGAAGGGAGCGCAGCGGGTGACGTTGGCGCAGATGATGACCAGCAGAGCCAGCTTGGAAAAGGGACTCAGCCGCTGCTTGGCTTTGGTGCAGATGCTTTGGCCCAGCAGGCGGCAGAGCACCATGGCCAGAGCTGCCGGGACTACGATCATGAGGAAGAGATCCCGGATCATGCCCAAGGTATCCAGCTCCACCACGGAGCCGCACAGCAGCCGCAGCGTCAGCGGCAGGATCACCGGGGAGAGCATGGTATCCAACAGGATAATGGACAGGCATAGCTCCACGCTGCCGCCGCCGATGACGATCCACATCAGAGAGGATACGGCGGCGGGGGAACCCTCCATCAGCACCAGACTCAGGGTGTAGAGGGGCTGGTCAGGGAAGCACATGCTGCCAATACCCAAAGCGGCCAACGGCATGAGAAGGTGGAGAGAAAGCATGGTGATGAGCACCGGCTTGGGGTGGGAGAGGACCCGGCCCAGATCCTGCACGCTGCTGCCCAGACTGTTGGCAAAGGTCTGGAACATCATCAGGGCGGAAACGGCGGGACACAGCAGGCCGATCTGATCGGGGAACAGCAGTCCCAGTGCCAGAGCGCCGAGGATCAGCAGGGGCATTTTCGGGGTCATCCAGGTGTTGAGTGCTTGGAGTTTATTCATGGGCGTATTCAGGGTCCTTTCTGAGTTTAGCGGCAGGCGTAGGAGTACCAGCCCTCGCCGGAGCGGGTGGTCTCGATCTCCCAGCCGTTTTGACGGAGGGCGTCCGCCACCTCCTCGGCCCGGGTGTCGATGATGCCGGAGCAGAGGAACAGCCCGCCGGGCTTCAGGAACTGTCGCACCATGGGGGCAAGCCCGATGATGACATCCGCCACAATATTGGCAACCACCACATCGTAGCCGCCGCCCAGAGCTTCCCGGAGGGCGCCGTTGGAGAGGACATCTCCCACCAGAACGGTGTAGCGGTCCTTGCCGATGCCGTTGAGGGCGGCGTTTTCGTAGGCCACCGTCAGACATTTGTCGTCAATGTCCACAGCCTTGGCGGAGACGGCACCCAGCCGCAGCGCGGCAATGGAGAGGATGCCGCTGCCGCAGCCCAGATCCAATACGGTCTCGCCGCCGTGGACGGCTTCCTCCAGCGCTGTCAGGCACAGGCGGGTGGTGGCGTGGCTGCCTGTGCCGAAGGTGAGGCCCGGCTCTAAGATCAGGGGCACCTTGCCGGCGTATTTGGCCTGCCCCTTCACGTTTTCCTGTTCCCATTCCGGGATCACCAGCAGGCGTTCGCCGATCTCCATGGGCTTATAATACTGCTTCCAGTTGTTTTCCCAGTCGGCGTCCTTCAGATTTTCCAGCGTCATCAGGAGGGTGCCGTATTTTCCGGCATGGGCGTCCTTGAAGCCCTGAAGAGCAGTGCGGAGGTGGGCCAGCTGGTCAAAGCCGTCTCCGTCCGCCGGGAGGTAGAAGGTGATCCGGGATTTACCCTTCATGGACGCCTCCAGATCTTCGTCCACATAGTCCCAATATTGGTGGTTGTTTTCCAGAAAGCTCTGGAAATCCTGCTCGTCGTCAATGACCACGCCGTCTACCCCATTGGCGGAGAGGAAGATCTCCAGAGGCTCCAGCCCGGCGTGATTTGTGTCAATGTGTACTTCCAGCCATTCCATATATGATCCTCGCATGTGCTTCCGCCAGAGCGGAAAATTTAATTTCATACGCATAAAACTTCATGCATGAGCAGCGTACCGCGAATATGCACAAATGCCAGTGCATGAAGTTTTCGTGCATCATTTCCGGTTGCCCCGCAGGGGCGAGGAAATGG
>ERZ773224.4012-NODE-4012-length-11996-cov-3.035424_pt1 | contig 11996 bp, 12 predicted proteins | sample MGYA00580526_ERZ773224 | MGnify/ENA primary metagenome ERZ773224 (study PRJEB29015, sample SAMEA2737743) | human gut metagenome | biome: human gut; feature: human-associated habitat; material: faeces | place: China | collected 2012 ... | reverse complement strand
TTCCGGCGGGAAGCCTGCGGAGAGTGATCCTGCGCAGTATCTTTTTGCGATAGTAGATAGTTGTTACCGTTTGTGCAACGCATGAACGGTAACGACAGAAGAGACAAACTGGAATCAGGGATTTTTCAAAGGAGAAGCGTAATGGAAATGTATATTGTACTGGCAAATTAAAACTAGCTGGAACAAAAGTGCATATTAAGGGAAATGTATATTGTGTTGGAGATTTGTATTTGGAATCAGGAGATGTAAAGTTTGACTCTACATATATATATGCAAATAGTTTTACAGCCTCTAATGGTTTTGTGTTGTCAGGAGCATTGGTAACGGAAAAAGATATAAACATTACTGGTGCCATGGCACAGATAAATAGTAGTTCTGATTCTACAATGACTATGTATTCAAAATATGGAAATATAAATGGTGGACAGGCATCATCAGAATATCACGGACTTGTATTTGCACCAAATGGAGATATATCATGGTGTGGTAATTCTATTAAAATATATGGTAGCATTATTGGAAAAACAATTAGTGGAATACCGGCAGATGTTATTATTCATCCATTGGATAGAGATTTAGAATATGATACAAATAATCCTAATGGTTCAGCTACGGGTAGTGGAATAATGTTAGTTAAATAATTTAATTATGATTATAGATAAAAAAACACTTTGGCAAAACGACTTGTCAAAGTGTTATTTTTTATCATCGAAAACCTGAACTTAGAAAAAATTACACCATTCATATTTAAACTCTTGTAACCTGTTCTTCTAATTCTTTTAATTCGTCAATTGATAATGTGGGAACATATGTAGCAATTTCATCAAGGGACATTTTGCCGATTTTTATCATCCGTTCTGCAGTTTCTTTCGCAGTTGCCTTAGCAGTTTCTTTTGCAACTTCATTTCTCATATCTTCTAATATTTGTGACATAGATGCAACACCTTCTTTCTCTTCTTTGAAATATCTTGCTTTTTTTGCTAATTCTTTATAATTCATATCGTTAGGATTTGTACATGAAAAATCATGCATGAGTCTTCCAATCGCATCATTTCCCCGATATGCTCCATTAACATATATTATATGAGAGCCATCACCAAAAAGTTTCTTTTCGCCTTCCATCACAACGTATCTGTCTATATGATATAAAGGTTGATTTCCATGCATAACATCATTTTCTGTAATGAAAATCACATAACTATCGGGCATGTTATCAGTACTATCACCAGGCTTTAATATATGAGCGTCTAACAGGCTGCTGTTATAACGGGCTCTTTTGGAACCTGCACCTTTATTAGCTCTTTGAATTTCAATATCAAATTTTCTACCGGTACTGTCTGATGCATGCACATCTAATACAGCAGAGCGTCCTTGTAGATTTTTAAGAGGATCCTGTGTCTTTATAGACTTAATAATAATATCATCTTGGTTCAATATTATTCTAAGTATTAGTTCAACAGCTTCGAAGTTATCTTCTAAGCATACTGTCATAAAATCATCATCTATATATCGTAGAGCCTGTAGGCGTTCTAAATCTTTATTGTTTTGTAGTTGTTCACTTATGCTCAATCTTTTATTACCTTTCATTATAATTGTTCTTTTGTTCATTGACAACTATATAAAAATCTAAATTATGCAGAAATAATACTTTATTACGTAGATAATTTGATTTATACCATAGTTTTCACCGATTGTACACATACTGTATGTGTACAACTAATTATACATCACAATTTATCAAAATGTCAATAACAACAATATGTTGCGTATTACTAGCCGGAATAATATTAAATATTAGCAGAGAAAAATAAGATTTTACATAAAAAGGTATTGCATTTAGTCGATGCAATACCCTTAAAATATTATTACTATTCAGTTTTATATTTCGTATAGTAGTCTGACCTTTAATGCAAAGATTACATTATAATTCACTATACCCATATCCATTAACGATGGCTTCAATTTTCTCATTTGCCTTGCACATAGGGCAATCATTGTGAGAGTAGATGTTGTATCCCGGAATATCATCTGCCTTAAACAGAGAATCGATGTGGTAACCGTCAACGTTATCAACGGCACTGAATATAGCAGATATACCCTGAAGAATTCCACCATAGTAGGAAACACATTCAATACAATTCTTTACAGTAGTTCCGGTACTTGCAGAAGCAAGCAATAAAAGAACATTTCTATTCTTAATTTCATGCTTAAGATTATCCCTAAATATCATAAGGCCGTTAGAATCATATTCAGGTGAAATAACATAAATTGTCTTGTGTGCATTCATAGATAATACTCCGGCCTTAGTAAGTTCGCTTGCTAAGAAAGCTCCAATGACCTCGCATCCGTCCATACATACGATTGTGTCAATAGGTTTCCCCATAACGTTGTAGTAATCCTTCATTGCGACTGCAATCTGCTCAGCTTCACGTTGTCTTGTTTTCATTGTAGTCATATCAAGATAATGACTAACGTGTGAATGAGTAGTAGCAAAATGTCCCTTTATAACTTTAAGGGCAATGTTAGGATTTTTTGAAGCATAATATTTTACAATTCTTCCCTCGTCCATAATGTGTCTACCTCCTTGTAGTAACAGAGCATTATGCTCTTTATTATTTATAAAATCTGAGAAATTGTTTCTACTCAAATTTATTTGTCTCCGCTCAAAAATATACTAATATTATACATCACAAAGCTGACAAATGAAATAATTAAGTGTAATTTAAAGGTTAAAAATCGTTATTAATTTAGTGGAAATCTTTAATGGAAGAATGATAAAACCTGCATTATGAATAAAAATGAAGAAATTCGTGAAACTATTTGCAAGTAATATGGTGATTATGCTATATTGAAGAGTAGATGTTTATGGTTTAATGGGGTAAGTCTGTATATTTAATATAAAAGTTAATTTATTTGAATAAAACAGATTGTTCATTATAATAACCATAACTTAAAGGAATGCTAGAGGAGGAAGATATGGCAAATATAATTTCAGACGAGACAATAGAGTATGTTGGAATTTTAGCAAAGCTTGAACTTTCAGATGATGAGAAAGAAAAAGCAAAGAGTGATATGGGCAGAATGCTTGATTATATTGATATGTTAAATCAGTTAGATACAAGTAATGTTGAGCCAATGAGCCACATATTCCCTGTAAACAATGTATTTAGAGAAGACGTTGTTGTAAACGGTGATGACAGAGAAAATATTCTTGCAAATGCACCGGAGGAAAGAGGCGGAGCATTTGTTGTTCCAAAGACAGTAGAATAATTTACTTACAGCAAATGAAAGGATATAGTGTTATGAATTTAATGAGTTTAACAGCCGTTGAACTTGGGAAAAAGATTAAAAGCGGCGAGGTTAAAGTTGTAGATGCGGTAAATGATGCATTTGCTCATATAGAAAAGCAGGACAAGACAATTAATAGTTTTGTTACTGTAACGAATAAAGAAGAGGCATTAAAGAAAGCTGAAGAAGTTCAGAAGTTAATTGACGAAGGAAAACTTACAGGACCATTAGCAGGCGTGCCTGTAGCTATTAAGGATAATATGTGTACTAAAGGCATGCTTACAACATGTAGTTCTAAAATTTTAGGAAACTTTGTTCCTACTTATACAGCTACAGCAGTTGAAAATCTTGAAAAAGCAGGAGCAGTTATAATTGGAAAGACTAACATGGATGAATTTGCCATGGGAAGTACTACAGAAACTTCTGCATTTGGAGCAACAAAGAATCCTTGGAACACAGAACATGTACCGGGTGGTTCATCAGGTGGTTCATGTACAGCTGTTGCATCAGAAGAATGCTCATATGCTTTAGGTTCAGATACAGGTGGATCAATCAGACAGCCAAGTTCATTTTGCGGAGTAACAGGAATTAAACCAACATACGGAACGGTTTCACGTTACGGACTAATTGCATACGGTTCATCATTAGACCAGATTGGACCTGTTGCAAAAGATGTTACTGATGTAGCTACAATACTTGAAACAATAGCGGGTCACGATGAGAAAGACTCAACATCAGTTAAGAGAGACGATTATAACTTCACTGAAGCATTAGTTGATGATGTTAAGGGATTGAAGATTGGTATCCCTAAAGACTATTTTGGTGATGGATTAGATAAAGAAGTAAAAGATTCTATTTTAAATGCAGTAGAAGTTTTAAAGAGCAAAGGCGCAATCGTAGAAGAATTTGATTTAAGCCTTGTTGAATATGCAATTCCTGCATATTATGTAATTGCCAGTGCGGAAGCAAGTTCAAACCTTGAAAGATTTGACGGTGTAAAATACGGATACAGAACACAGGAATATGAAGGTCTTCATAACATGTATAAAAAGACACGTTCAGAAGGTTTTGGTGAAGAAGTTAAGCGTAGAATTATGCTTGGTTCATTTGTATTAAGTAGTGGATATTATGATGCGTACTATTTAAAAGCTTTAAGAACAAAAGCTTTAATTAAAAAGGCATTTGATGAAGCATTCGCTAAATATGACGTTATTATCGCACCGGCTGCACCTACAACAGCTCCTAAGATTGGAAGCAGTCTTGCTGACCCTATTAAGATGTATCTTGGAGATATTTATACAATATCAGTTAATTTGGCAGGTCTTCCGGGAATTACGGTTCCTTGTGGAAAGGATTCTAACGGACTTCCAATAGGAATGCAGATTATTGGAGACTGCTTTAAGGAAAAGACAATTATAAGAGCAGCATATGCTTATGAACAGACAAGAGAATATGAGCATTGCCCATTAGTAGAAGCATAAGGAGTGAAGTAAATGAAACAGTACGAAACAGTCATTGGACTTGAAGTTCATGTAGAATTAGCAACAAAAACAAAGATTTTTTGCTCCTGTTCAACAGAATTCGGAGGAGCACCAAATACACATACATGTCCTGTCTGTACAGGAATGCCGGGTTCACTTCCTGTATTAAATAAGCAGGTTGTTGAATATGCAGCAGCAGTAGGACTTGCAACAAATTGTAAAATCACACAGAATTGTAAATTTGACAGAAAGAATTATTTTTATCCTGATAATCCACAGAATTATCAGATTTCACAGTTATATCTTCCAATCTGTAGAGACGGATATGTAGAAATTGAAACAGAAGAAGGAAAGAAAAAAGTAAGAATCCACGAGATTCATATGGAAGAAGATGCAGGTAAGCTTGTACATGATGATTGGGCTGACTGCTCATTAGTAGACTTTAACCGTTCAGGTGTACCGCTTATTGAAATTGTATCAGAACCAGATATGCGTTCAGCAGAAGAAGTAATTGCATACCTTGAAAAATTGCGTATGATAATTCAGTATTTAGGAGCTTCTGACTGTAAGTTAAATGAAGGTTCAATGAGAGCTGACGTTAACCTTTCAGTAAGGGAAGTTGGAGCAGCTGAATTTGGAACAAGAACAGAAACAAAGAACCTTAACTCATTTAAGGCGATTGCAAGAGCAATTGAAAATGAAAGAGAAAGACAGATTGATTTATTAGAATCAGGACAGGAAGTTGTTCAGGAAACAAGAAGATGGGACGATACAAAAGAGTATTCTTATGCAATGCGTTCAAAAGAAGATGCACAGGATTACAGATATTTTCCGGACCCTGATTTGGTTCCAATCAATATTAGTGATGAATGGTTAGAAAGATTAAAATCAGAACAGCCTGAATTCAGAGATGAAAAGAAAGAAAGATACATTGAAGAATATGGACTTCCTGAATATGACGCGAATCTTTTGACTTTATATAAACCTTTAACAGTTTTATTAGAAGCAGCAGTTGCAAATGGAAGCAAACCAAAAGAAGCCAGCAACTGGTTGATGGTAGAAACAATGCGTCTTGTAAAGGAAAAAGGAATTGAACCTGACGAGGTTAAATTCTCTGCCGATAACTTTAGTAAGTTCTTAAAACTTATTGATGACAACGTAATTAACAAAACAGTTGCCAAAGAAGTATTTGAGGCAATGTTTAATGATGACATAGACCCTGAAAAATATGTAGATGAACATGAATTGAAGATGGACAACAATACAGATGACCTTAAGAAGATAATCGAGGAAGTCATTGCTAACAACCCTAAGGCAGTTGCAGATTATCAGGGTGGAAATCAGAAGGCGATTGGAGCATTAGTAGGTCAGACAATGAAAGCTACACAGGGTAAGGCTAATCCGCAGATGATAAATCAGATGCTTAGAGAGTTGCTATAGTTGTCGCATTGATATATAATGCAATGGAAAAATATAAAAGTTAGTATACGTAGGTGGAGAAAAGAAAATGAATAGTATCGAGCTTCAACAAAATTGGGAAGATGATGGACTGCATGAAGAATGTGGTGTGTTTGGTATGTATGATTTAGATGGCAATGATGTTGCATCATCCATTTATTATGGATTATTTGCACTGCAGCACAGAGGACAGGAAAGCTGTGGTATTTCTGTATCAGACACGTTTGGACCTAGAAAAGTGGATTTGTTAAAAGGAATGGGACTTGTAAATGAAGTATTTAACAGCGAAAATTTGTCAAAACTTCACGGAAATATCGGTGTAGGACATGTTCGTTATTCTACAGCAGGTGAAAGTATTCCTAGTAATGCACAGCCACTTGTAATCAATTATGTTAAAGGAACATTGATGCTTGCTCACAATGGTAATTTGATTAATGCAAATGAACTTCGTGATGAGTTAGCATATACAGGAGCAATTTTCCAAACAACAATTGATTCGGAAGTTATTGCTTATCTTGTTGCAAGGGAAAGAATTAATGCAAAGACAGCACAGGAAGCAGTTACAAATGCGATGAAGAAATTAAAAGGTGCTTATGCACTCGTAATTTCAAGTCCTCGAAAACTTATTGGTGCAAGAGATCCATTTGGTTTTAAACCATTATGTATTGGCAAAAGGGACAATGCTAAAATGGTTTTAAACCATTATGTATTGGCAAAAGGGACAATGCTTATATTTTAGCATCTGAAACATGTGCCCTTGATACAATTGGTGCTGAATTTGTAAGAGATGTACTTCCGGGAGAAGTTGTAACTATTGACAAAGATGGAATTAAATCAGATACATCAATGTGTCTTCCTAAGGCAAAAGAAGCAAGATGTGTATTTGAATATATTTACTTTGCAAGACCGGACAGCAATTTTGATGGAGTGAGTGTATATCATTCAAGAATTATGGCAGGAAGATTCTTAGCTATGGATTCCCCGGTTGAAGCAGATGTTGTTGTGGGTGTACCTGAATCAGGAAATGCAGCAGCCATGGGTTATGCAATGGAATCAGGAATCCCTTACGGAACAGCATTTGTCAAAAACAGTTATGTTGGTCGTACATTTATTAAACCTCAGCAAAAGAGCAGGGAATCAAGTGTTAGAATTAAATTAAATGTTTTAAAAGAGGCAGTTTGTGGTAAACGAGTAATAATGATTGATGATTCAATTGTAAGAGGAACCACAAGTGATAGAATTGTTCAGATGTTAAAGGATGCAGGTGCCACAGAGGTACATGTAAGAATCAGTTCACCACCATTCTTATATGAATGTTATTTTGGAACTGATATACCATCAAGAGATCAGTTAATTGCCCACAATAGAACAATAGAAGAAATCAACGAAATAATCGGTGCAGATTCATTAGGATACCTTAGAGTTGAAAGATTAAAAGAAATCGCAGGCGGACTTGGGATTTGCACAGGATGTTTTGATGAAAAATATCCAATGGAGCCACCAAAAGAGGATATCCGTGGAGAATATATAAAATAAGGTCAAATGTTAAGGAGGAATTTATGAACGACAGATACCAAAGCCCATTATCAGAAAGATATGCAAGTAAGGAAATGCAGTATATTTTTTCACCTGATATGAAGTTTAAAACATGGAGAAAATTATGGATTGCATTAGCAGAATCTGAAATGGAATTAGGATTAAACATTACACAGGAACAGATTGATGAACTTAAGGCTCATGCAGATGATATTAACTACGATGTAGCAAAAGAAAGAGAAAAATTAGTTCGTCATGACGTAATGTCTCATGTTTATGCTTATGGTCAGCAGTGCCCTAAGGCAAAGGGAATTATCCATTTAGGAGCAACATCATGTTACGTTGGTGATAACACAGATATAATTATAATGACAGAAGCATTAAAACTTGTTAGAAAGAAATTAATTAACGTTATCAATGAACTTGCTAAATTTGCTGATAAATATAAATCTCAGCCTACATTGGCTTTTACACATTTTCAGCCTGCACAGCCTACAACAGTAGGTAAGAGAGCAACATTATGGTTAATGGAATTAAAATTAGATTTGGATGATTTAAATTACATGATTGACAGCATGATGTTGTTAGGTTCTAAAGGAACAACAGGAACACAGGCAAGTTTCCTTGAATTATTTGAAGGAGACCATGAAAAGATTAAAGAACTTGAAAATAAGATTGCAAAGAAAATGGGATTTGAAAAATGCTTTCCTGTTTCAGGACAGACTTATTCAAGAAAGATGGATACAAGAGTATTAAACGTTGTTGCAGGAATCGCAGCAAGTGCTCATAAATTCTCAAATGATATTCGTTTGTTACAGCATTTGAAGGAAATTGAAGAACCATTTGAAAAGAATCAGATAGGTTCATCAGCAATGGCTTACAAGAGAAATCCTATGAGAAGTGAAAGAATCGCATCTCTTGCAAATTATGTTATGGTTACAGCATTAAATCCGGCTATTACATCAGCAACACAGTGGTTCGAAAGAACATTAGATGATTCAGCAAATAAGAGATTAAGCGTTCCGGAATGCTTCCTTGCTATCGATGGAATTCTTGATTTATACTTAAATGTAGTAGATGGTTTAGTTGTATATCCAAAGGTTATTGAAAAGAGACTCATGAGTGAACTTCCATTTATGGCAACAGAAAATATTATGATGGATGCCGTTAAAGCAGGTGGCGACCGTCAGGAAATGCACGAAAAGATTCGTACACTTTCAATGGAAGCAGGAAAGAACGTTAAGGAAAAAGGCTTAGACAACAATTTACTTGAACTTATTGCAAATGACCCATCATTTAACATGAGTTTAGAAGACTTACAGAAGACAATGGACCCAAGTAAGTATGTAGGACGTTCACCTGAACAGGTTGAAGAATTCTTGAGAGATGAAATTCAGCCAATTCTTGATGCAAATAAAGAAATCTTAGGATTAACAGCAACAATTAACGTATAAATTTAATTGTGACGTAATTGTGAACAAGCAATAAAGTCTTTAAATATTAAATAAAATGTGATAAAATCGGTTGTATGTGTGTGACACGAAATACAACTGATTTTTTCAGTTATGAAAAGAGGAGAACAAGATGTTTAAGAAAAGTTTAGCAGTGGCAATGGCTGTGATGATGACAATATCATTAGCAGGATGTGCCGCAGGGGAAAAGATAGCAGACGCTACAGGAAAGAGAAGCGACTATGATAAATGTAAATCAAGTTACTATGGAACAGTTAAGTTAGCTGATTACGATCAATTTGAAATGTACTCAGATGAAGTTAGTATTTCAGACGATGATGTAGATAGTGAAATTAACTCAGTACTTGAATCAGATAAGTCATACGAAGATACAGATGAAACAGATGTTACAGATAAGTCAATTGTTGACATCAGTTATGTTGGAACAGTTAAGGTAAAGAAAAAAGATTTTGCATTTGATGGTGGTACAGCAGATAACCAGACATTAGATATTGCAAACAGCTCATATATTGAAGGATTTGCTGAAGGTTTAGTTGGACATAAAGTAGGAGAAAAGGTTGAATTAAACTTAACATTCCCTGAAAATTATACAAATTCAACAAAAGATGCTGATGGTAACGAACTTAAATTAGCAGGAAAGAAAGTTAAATTTGAAGTAACAATTAATAAGATTGTAAAAGAAGTTACACCTGAACTTACAGATGATTATGTAAAGAAGAATTTAAAAGACAAATATGGTGTAGAAACAGCCGACGGCTTAAAAGAGTATTTTAAGAATCAGTTAGAAATTTCAAAAGTTGGAAGTACAAATGCATTAGCTGATTACGTTGAAAAATGTGATGTCAAAGTAGATGAAGATGGTGTAAAGAAAGAGGTTGATAAACAGCTTTCAAGCTTTAAGGATACATTAGAACAGCAGTCAATGACAATGGATGATTACCTTACACAGTATGGTAATGGAGAATCAGAAGCAGATTTAAAGAAAAAGATAAAAGAAAGCATTACAAATCAGTTTAAGACATACGCGGTTATTTGTGCAGTAGTTGAAAAATCAGGAACAGTATTAAAAGAAGAAAGATACAATAAATGGTTAAAGCAGATTGCAGCACAGAGCAAGTATGAAAAGGTTGATGACTTTATCAATGCTTATGAACAGTACTATAAATCATATTACGGACAGGAAATTGATGCCGAAGATACATTTACAATTCAGTGCACATATCTTGACGCAATGGAAATCTTAATTGATAAAGGAAATGTTAAGGAAGGTACAAGACCAGAAGAAACAACAACAGAAGCAACAACAGCAGCAGAAGATGCATCAGTAGAAGAGACAACAGAGGCAGAAGAAACAACAGCTGAATAATTGGTGGGATTACTATAAAGGAGCGTATTACAATGAAAAAAGCTATAGCATTAACACTTACATTAGCAATGGCAGTAACAATGGCAGGTTGTGGTAATAACCAGAAGGGAACTGTTACCAGTGCCAGTGGTAAAAAGATTTCAACAGATTTAATAAAGGGCTCAATTAAACTTGCTGATTACAAAGGATTAGAAGTTTATGAAGATGAAATTAAAGTTGAAGATACAGAAGTTCAGAGCCAGATAGACAACCTTTTAAAAGAAAAGCAGGACAGCAATGTAGTTACAAAGGGTAAGGTTGTAGAATCTGATACAGTTAATATTGACTATACAGGAACAATTAAGTTAAATGGCGAAGATTTCAAGTTTGATGGTGGTTCAGCAACTAATTATGATTTAGACATTGACAACAGTCAGTTTATAGATGGATTTGCAGAAGGGCTTGTAGGACATAAAGTTGGTGAAGAAGTAACTCTTAACCTTAAATTCCCTAAAGATTATTCACAGACATCTAAGGATGCAGACGGCAATGAATTAACTCTTGCAGGAAAGAAAGTCAAATTTGTAGTAAAGATTAATTCAAGAAAAGTTCTTCCTGAACTTACTGATAAATTTGTAAAAAAGAATTACAAAAAACAGTACGGAACAAAGACAGTAGATGAATTAAAGAGCTATATAAGCAATCAGCTTAGAACAAATAAAATTGTAAATGCAGTATTTAGTGATTATGTTGATAAATGTGATGTTGCAGCTTACGATGAAAAAGAAGTTGAAAGCATAGAAGATTTCAATAACAGCGCAATGGCTTCACGTCTTCAGTCTAAGTACAAGACAAATCTTGACACATATCTTAAAGCATGCAAGATGTCAAAGAAAGACTGGAACAAGAAGATGGAAGATTCAGCACAAAAAACTGCTAAGCAGGCAATGGTAATTGAAGGAATTGCAATTAGCGAAGGTCTTTGGGCATCAGAAAAGGATTACAATGCAGGACTTAAGAAAGTAGCTACATCAATGGGATATAAGTCTGTTGATGAATTAGAATCATATTTTACACAGTATCAGGCATACTATGGACAGGTTATTATTAAAGAATCAGTTGCATTTAACGAAGCTGTAAATCAGCTTATCGCAGATAATGCAAAAATATTAGAAGGTTCAAGACCGGCAGACGAGACAACAACAGAAGAAACAACAGCTGAGTAGAATAAATAAGGTTAAGGAAGTTAGATGAAGAATATATCATTAGAAAAAGTTAAGCCTCAGATTCGAATTATTTTAGAAATTGCATTAGGAATACCAGCACAAGATAAAGACTGAAATAATAAGTAGATGGTATAGGCATATCCATATAGGGCTCCTCCTTGTTCCCCAATAATTGCATAAAAGGGAATTA
>ERZ773224.4008-NODE-4008-length-11999-cov-12.769843_pt1 | contig 11999 bp, 9 predicted proteins | sample MGYA00580526_ERZ773224 | MGnify/ENA primary metagenome ERZ773224 (study PRJEB29015, sample SAMEA2737743) | human gut metagenome | biome: human gut; feature: human-associated habitat; material: faeces | place: China | collected 2012 ... | reverse complement strand
AACCAATGACACGGGGATTTTCAGTCCCCTGCTCTACCGACTGAGCTACAGAGGCGCACCGGACGATGATTATTATACCTGAAATTTTGATTTTGTAAAGGGGTAAATTCAAAATTTTTGAAAAAAACTGAAACTTTTTTCGTTTTATGCGTTTCAACGCGCAAAATAAGAATGACTTTCTGGGCTTTTTTCTGCCGGATCGGGAGGACAAGAAATCTGCCTGAAGAAATTGACAAGTAATACAACCTATGGTTTAATAAAAGAAAAGAACACCGACGCTTTTGCTCTTTACACATCGCTTATACTTATTATAAGGGAAAGAGCAAAGGCGTTTTGATTTGACGACTTGCTCATTACAAGAGAACAGGCCCGGAGGACAGCATGGCAAGAAAACAGGAATATGGCAACGAAAGCATTACTTCGCTGAAGGGTGCCGACCGTGTGCGCAAGCGCCCGGCCGTCATCTTTGGCTCAGACGGCGTGGAGGGCTGCGCCCACTCTATTTTTGAGATCGTCTCCAACTCCATTGATGAAGCCCGCGATGGCCACGGCGATACCATCAATGTGACCCGCTGCAAGGACGGCAGCGTGATCGTGGAGGACTTTGGCCGCGGTATGCCCGTGGACTGGAACAACGGCGAGGGCCGCTACAACTGGGAGCTGCTGTTCTGTGAGATGTACGCGGGCGGCAAATACGGTGAGGGCGAGGACAACTACGAGTTCAGCCTGGGCCTCAACGGTCTGGGCCTGTGCGCCACCCAGTACGCCTCTGCCTGGATGACCGCCGATATCTACCGCGACGGCTTTCATTACCACCTCGACTTCAAAAGGGGTGAGAACGTGGGCGGCCTGCAGAAGGAGCCCTACAAGGGCCGCCGTACCGGCAGCATCATCCACTGGAAGCCCGACGATGAGGTGTTTACGGACATTGACGTGCCCGGCAGCTACTATAAGGATGTGCTGCGCCGTCAGGCCGTGGTCAACGCGGGCCTGACCCTGAACTTTACGGACGAAAAGGAAAAAGACCCCGCCACCGGCAAGCCCTGGAAGGAGAGCTGGTGCTACCAGAACGGCATCGCCGACTATGTGCAGGAGGTGGCAGGAGAGGATACTCTGACCCCGGTGTTCAGCTGTGAAAGCGAGGCCTCCGGCCGTGACCGTGAGGATCAGCCGGATTATAAAGTGCGGATGAGCGCTGCCTTCTGCTTCTCCAATAAGGTGCAGCTGCTGGAATACTATCACAACTCCTCCTGGCTGGAACACGGCGGCAGCCCCGAGCACGCCGTCCGCACGGCTTTTGTCTACCAGATCAACAAATACCTGAAGGACAAGAACCTCTATAAGAAGGGCGAGAGCGCCATCAGCTTCCAGGATGTGCAGGACTGCCTGGTCTACGTCTCGTCCAGCTTCTCCACCCGTACCAGCTACGAGAACCAGACCAAGAAGGCCATCACGAACAAGTTCGTCTCGCAGGCCATGACTGATTTCCTCAAGCATTACCTGGAGGTCTACTTCCTTGAAAAGCCGGAGGAGGCCCAGAAGATCTGCCAGCAGGTGCTGGTGAACAAGCAGAGCCGCGAGCACGCCGAAAAGACCCGCCAGAGCATCAAAAAGACGCTCTCCACCCAGATCGATCTGGCCAACCGGGTGCAGAAGTTCGTGGACTGCCGCACCAAGGATGCTTCCCGCCGGGAACTCTACATCGTGGAGGGCGATTCCGCTATGGGCGCGGTCAAGCAGAGCCGCGACAGTGAATATCAGGCCATCATGCCCATCCGCGGCAAGATCCTGAACTGCCTGAAGGCCGATTACGCCCGTATCTTCAAATCCGATGTCATCGTGGACCTGATCAAGGTCATGGGCTGCGGCGTGGAGCTGGGCGGCAAGCACAACAAGGAACTTGCCACCTTCAACATTGATAACCTGCGCTACAACAAGATCGTCATCTGTACCGATGCTGACGTGGACGGCTACCAGATCCGCACGCTGGTGCTGACCATGCTCTACCGGCTGACCCCCACTCTGATCAACGAGGGCTATGTCTATATCGCGGAATCGCCGCTGTATGAGATCACCACAAAGGACCACACCTATTTTGCCTACACCGAGCCGGAAAAGGCAGCATTCCTGAAGGAGATCGGCGACAAAAAGTATACCATCCAGCGCTCCAAAGGTCTGGGCGAAAACGATCCGGAGATGATGTGGCTGACCACCATGAACCCCGAGAGCCGCCGCCTGATCAAGGTACTGCCCACGGACGTGGAGGAAACGGCCCGGGTGTTTGACCTGCTGCTGGGAGATAACCTGGCCGGACGCAAGGAGCATATTGCACAGCATGGCGCAGAATATCTGGATGATCTGGATGTGAGCTGACGAGATAAACCCCTCCGTCAATGCTTTGCATTGCCACCTCCCATAGTAGGGGAGGCCCTGGCGTTGCGGAACGCCCTGCGAGTTCCCCTCTATGCCAAGGGCCCCACTATTAGGGGGGCTGTCGAGCGTATGCGAGACTGAGGGGTTGGATCCGGGATATAGATGCTGATATAGAGGAGCAAAAATGGCAAAACGAACAACCAAAAAAACGACCAAGCCTGTCCGCCCGCAGCTGGGCGACGGCGTTGAGATCCTGAACGCGGGCAGTGTGCTGGAAGATCCCATCACCAGCACGCTGGAGACCAACTATATGCCCTACGCGATGAGCGTCATCGTCTCCCGCGCCCTGCCCGAGATCGATGGCTTCAAGCCCGCCCACCGCAAGCTGCTGTACACCATGTACGGCATGGGTCTGCTGAAGGGTGCCCGCACCAAGTCGGCCAACATCGTGGGCAGCACCATGCACCTGAACCCCCACGGTGATGCCGCCATCTACGATACCATGGTGCGCATGGGCCGGGGCAACGAGAGCCTGCTGGTGCCCTTTGTGGACAGCAAGGGTAACTTCGGCAAGGCGTACAGCCGGGATATGTCCTGCGCCGCTGCCCGTTATACCGAGGCCAAGCTCGAGGGAGTCTGCGAGGAACTGTTCCGGGATATCGATAAGGAGACCGTGGACTTTGTGCCCAACTACGACGGCACCACCACCGAGCCGACCCTGCTGCCCGTGACCTTCCCCACCATTCTGGCCAACAATACCCTGGGCATTGCGGTCGGTATGGCCTGCAACATCTGCTCCTTCAATCTGGCAGAGCTGTGCGCCACCACCGTGGCCCTGATGAAAGATCCCAAACACGATATCTCCACCACCATGCCCGCCCCGGATTTCGTGGGCGGCGGCCAGATCCTGTACGATGAGGCCCAGATGCGGGAAGTCTACGAGAATGGCCGGGGCAGCATCAAGGTGCGTGCCCGATACAATGTGGTGCCCGGTGAGAATATGCTGGAGATCACGCAGATCCCGCCCACCACCACTGTGGAAGCCATCATGGACAAGATCGCCGAACTGGTCAAGGCGGGCAAAATCAAAGAGATCAGCGATATGCGGGATGAGACCGACCTGAACGGCCTCAAGCTGACCCTTGACCTCAAGCGCGGCGTGGACCCGGAAAAGCTGATGGCCAAGCTCTACAAGACCACCCCGCTGGAGGACAGCTTCAGCTGCAATTTCAACGTGCTGGTGTCCGGTCAGCCCCGGGTCATGGGCGTGCGGGAGATCTTGCAGGAGTGGACCGCTTTCCGGATGGAGTGTGTCCGCCGCCGCACCTACTACGATCTCCACGGCAAGGAAAAGCGGCTCCACCTGCTCAAGGGCCTTGCCGCCATCCTGCTGGATATCGATAAGGCCATCCATATCATCCGCACCACCGAAGAGGAGACCGAGGTGGTGCCCAACCTGATGATCGGCTTTGGCATCGATGAGGTGCAGGCCGACTATGTGGCTGAGATCAAGCTGCGTCACCTGAACCGGGAGTATATCCTCAAGCGGACGGGTGAGATCGAACAGCTGGAAAAGGACATTGCCGACCTGAACGATATTCTGGCAAAGCCTGCCCGCATCCGCCGCATCATCATCAATGAGCTGAACGATGTGGCCAAAAAGTACGCCCAGCCCCGCCGCAGCGAGATCCTGTATGATCTGCCCGAGGAGGAGAGCGGTGCCGAAGAGGAATCCATCCCGGATTATCCCGTTACCGTGTTCTTCACCCGTGAGGGCTACCTGAAAAAGATCCCGCCCCAGAGCCTGCGCACCGCCGGTGCCCACAAGCTGAAAGAGGGCGATGAGATCATCCATCAGGTGGAGACGCGGAACAATGTGGAGGCCCTCTTCTTTACCGACAAACAGCAGGTGTACAAGGTGCGCCTGAACGAGCTGGAGGACGGCAAGGTGGCCCAGATGGGCATCTACCTGCCGGGCCGTCTGGGAATGGATGAGGGCGAGAACATCCTCGCCATGGTCATTACGGGCGATTACAGCGGTTATGTCCTCTTCTTCTTTGCGGGCGGCAAGTGCGCAAAGATCCCGCTGGCCTCTTACGCCACCAAGCAGAACCGCCGCAAGCTACTCAAGGCCTACTCCGACAAGGAGCCGCTGGCAAAGCTGCTCTTCCTGCCCGAGGACACGGAGCTGGCCATCCGCACCAGCGCAGGCCGGATGCTGCTGGTCAACACGGCGCAGATCGCTGCCAAGACCACCCGCGACAGCCAGGGTGTTGCTGTTGTGACCCTGAAAAAGAACCAGACCATTGCATCTGTCGTCCCGGCGGAAACGCTGGAGCTTGCCAACCCCCACCGCTATCGTGTCCGCAGCCTGCCCGCCACCGGCGCGCTCATCCGCGCCGAGGACGAGGGCGAGCAGATGAGCCTGCTGTAAAGGGCAGCGTGCTCGCCCTCTCCGTCAAATCCTGACGGATTTGCCACCTCTCCCAAAGGGAGAGGCAAGAAGCGTTTCCTCTACGTCCTTGGCTCTCCCTTTGGGAGAGCTGTCACCGCAGGTGACTGAGAGGGCGAGGACGCTGGCGGGGAGCGCCTGAGAGGGTTTGTTTTCACAAAGAACATGATGATATGCAAGAAAGGACGACCCAATGCAAAACATCGACCTGATCTGTATTGGTAAAATGAACGCAAAATATTTTGCCGAGGGCGTGGCAGAGTACCAGAAGCGTCTGGCTGCTTTTGCGGCATTCCGGATCATCGAGCTGCCGGAGGAAAAGATCGAGGAGAAAAATGCCTCCGATGCTGTGGTGAAAAAAGCACTGGAGAAGGAAGGAAAAGCCATCCTCTCCAATGTGCGCAAGGGTGCTGCCATCGTTGCCATGTGCATTGAGGGCAGGCAGATCTCCTCCGATGAGCTGGCGCAGTTCCTGGCCGACCGCGCAAACAGCGGGGCAGGGGATGTGGCGTTCGTCATCGGCTCCTCCCACGGCCTGTCCGATGAAGTGAAGAAAGCCGCAGCCCTCAGATTCAGTATGGGCCGCATCACCATGCCCCATCAACTGGCCCGCCTGGTGCTGACCGAACAGATCTACCGGGCCTGTACCATCAATGCCGGTATGAAGTATCATAAGTAAAACTTGCAAAGAGAAACAGAGGACGGAACAGGCAGCCGTCGCCCGGTGTTAGGAGATGCGGGAAACGTCACCCCGCCTGTTTCTCAGAAAGAAAGGGTCGTTGCAGAAATGCAGCGGCCTTTTGCTTTACAAAAAGAAGAAAACATGATAAAGTAGAGGTACGCGGCAGTGGGGAAAGCTGCCCGAAACAACACACACGACACGGCAAGCCAGCCGCGGACGGAAAGGATGTTATTACAATGGAACAGAGCGAAAAGACCCTTGATATGATCGTCAATCTCTGCAAGAACCGTGGTTACGTGTTCCCCGGTTCTGAGATCTATGGCGGTCTTGCCAACAGCTGGGACTACGGTCCCCTGGGCGTTGAGTTCAAGAACAACGTCAAGAAAGCATGGCTGAAGAAGTTTGTCCAGGAGAGCCCCTACAATGTGGGCCTGGATGCCGCCATCATTATGAACCCCCAGACCTGGGTGACCACCGGCCATGTTTCCAGCTTCTCTGACCCCCTGCTGGACTGCCGTGCCTGCAAGGCCCGCCACCGTGCCGATAAGCTGATCGGTGAGGAGCATCCTGAGGTCAATGTGGATGCCATGAGCTTTGATGAGATGGATCAGTTCATCGCCGACCACGAGGACATCGTCTGCCCTGTCTGCGGCAAGCATGACTTTACCCCCATCCGCAAGTTCAACCTGATGTTCAAGACTGCCATCGGTGTTACCGAGGACAGCTCTTCTACCTGCTACCTGCGTCCCGAGACCGCACAGGGCATTTTCGTCAACTTTGCCAACATCCAGCGCACCACCCGCCGCAAGCTGCCCTTCGGTGTCTGCCAGGTGGGCAAGGCTTTCCGCAACGAGATCACCCCGGGCAACTTCACCTTCCGCACCCGTGAGTTCGAGCAGATGGAGTGCGAGTTCTTCTGCAAGCCCGGCACCGATCTGGAGTGGTTCGCTTACTGGAAGAACTACTGCGAGAACTGGCTGCTGAGCCTGGGCATCAAGAAGGAGCACCTGCGCCTGCGTGACCACGAGCCCGCAGAGCTGGCCTTCTACAGCCGCGCTACCACTGATATCGAGTATGCCTTCCCGTTCACCGACTGGGGCGAGCTGTGGGGCATTGCAGACCGCACCAACTACGACCTGACCCGCCATCAGGAGGCCTCCGGCAAGAGCCTGGAGTACTTCGACAGCGAGACCAACGAGCACTACATCCCCTACGTGATCGAGCCCTCTCTGGGCTGCGACCGTGTGGCGCTGGCCTTCCTGTGCGAGGCTTACGATGAGGAGCATCTGGTCGATGCCAAGGGCAAGGAAGATGTCCGCACCGTCCTGCACCTGCATCCGGCTCTGGCTCCCTACAAGTGTGCTGTGCTGCCCCTGAGCAAGAAGCTGGGCGACAAGGCCATGGAGATCCGCAATGAGCTGAGCAAGTACTTCATGGTGGACTACGATGATACCGGTTCCATCGGCAAGCGTTACCGCCGCGAGGATGAGATCGGCACTCCCTACTGCATTACCGTGGACTTCGACACTGTGGGTGACGAGGCCAAGGGTATCGCAGCTGACAACTGCGTCACCGTCCGCGACCGTGACACCATGGAGCAGGTGCGTATGCCCATCTCTGAGCTCAAGAGCTATATCGAGAGCAAGATCGAGTTCTGATCCAAATAAAAACAGCCCCGCCGTTGCAATTTCGGCGGGGCTGTGGTATATTATAGATAAAGAGAGTGCTGCCCGGCAAACGGTCAGTACCTTTCTGGCAAATCAGTTAAAAAATGACCGCCGAGTTGGTAGCTCATGGGGCGGTCATTTTTTGTGTGTAAAGATTTTCCATGCGATATCGAACACGCCAAAGCCGACGGTTGCAAGCAACGTCAGCAGGGCTAAAGTTTCCAATAGCGTCATAGAGCATCACCCCTTTCGCAGCAGAGCGTCAGGAGCACGACAAAAAATATTCGCCTCCCCGACGCTTGGGCCGGAAAGGTTAGACCGCTTACCGTATGTGGACAGCACTCCCAAGGTTAGTATAGCAGACGTTTCCCCGTTTTTCAACGACGGAAGCGTCTGTTTTCTTTTATCCGATGGACAGAATTGAAAAAAGAGGGTATACTTAGGGCAAAACAACCATGCCGTTTCTTGCGGCAGAAAGGAACCTTTTGTGAAAAACTTTGATGAACTGCTCAAAAAATATGCTGACTTTATCGTCCGGGTGGGCGTGAACCCTCAGCCGGGCCAGACCATGATCATCCGCTGCCCGTTGGAGGCTGCCCCGCTGGCCCGCCTGTGCGTGCGCAGCGGCTTCGAGGCCAGAGCCCGTGATGTTCAGGTGGACTGGAGCGACAATGCCGTATCCCGCACCCGGATGGAGCTGGGCAGCGAGGAGGCCCTGACCGACAGCAAGCCCTACCAGCTGCGCCGCTACCTCGACTACGCAGAGAGCGAGGGCAGTGTCTGCGTGCTGCACCTCATTGCAGATGACCCCGAGGTCTACGCCGGTCTGGATGGTGCCAAGATCAGCCGTGTGAACGCCGCCAACCGGAAATTTATGGCTCCCTGGCGGGAGTACACCATGAACGACAAGGTGCAGTGGTCCATTGCCGCCATGCCCAGCGCCCCCTGGGCAAAGAAGATGTTCCCCGAGCTGGATACGGATGCTGCCATCGAGAAGCTGTGGCAGCTGATCTTTGATGTCTGCCGCGTGACCAACGGTGACCCCGTCAACGAGTGGAAGGCACATCTGGACCGTCTGACCAGTCTGGGCGAGAAGATGAATGCCCTTGATCTGGAGAGCGTCCACTTTGAGAGCGCCAACGGCACTGACCTGACCGTGGGCCTGGCCGAACAGGCAATCTGGGAGAGCGCCGGAAGCAAGAACGAGAAGGGCGTGTTCTTCCTGCCCAACATCCCCACCGAGGAAGTGTTCACTGCTCCCCACAAGGATAAGGTGGACGGCATCGTCTACGGCACCAAGCCCTATGTGTTCAATGGCCAGCTCATCAAGGGATTCCATGTTACCTTCAAGGATGGCAAGGTCGTTGAGCATGGAGCCGAGGAGGGCGCTGACCTGCTGGGTCGGCTGCTGGATACCGACGAGGGAGCCCGCCATATCGGCGAGGTGGCACTGGTGCCCGCATCCAGCCCCATCAACCGCAGCGGTGCGCTGTTCTACAGCACCCTGTTCGATGAGAACGCTGCCTGCCACATCGCCTTTGGTGCCAGCTACCCCGGTACCACCGAGGGCGGCACCGGCCTGACCAAGGAGCAGCTGGAAGAGCGCGGCATGAACCAGTCTACCATCCATGAGGATGTGATGATCGGTGCAGAGGACAGCCATATCACCGGCAAGTGCCGTGACGGCCGTGTGGTAGAACTGTTCCGGAACGGTGTCTGGGTGCTGTAAGGGCAAAAATTCACGAAACCCCTTGCATAATTACCGGAAGTATGCTATATTCTAATAGTACGATATAACTTTTACTGAAACGTGGGCCGCAAGGTCCGCGTTTCTTGTTTGTTTGGAGGTTTTTATGGCGAAGCAGTCTGGCGGAAATACCGCCCAGAGAGTCGAAGCGCTTGTCCGCCCCACTGTGGAGGGCATGGGCCTGCGCCTGTGGGACGTGGTCTTTGAAAAGGAAGGGCCGGACTGGTATCTCCGTGTCCTCATCGACAAAACGGACGGCACTACCATGGACACCGACACCTGTGCCGATGTCTCCCATGCGCTGGACCCCATCCTGGATGAGGCGGACCCCATTGAACAGAGCTATTATCTGGAAGTCGGCAGCCCCGGCCTGGGCCGCAGGCTGACCCGCCCGGAGCACTACGAAGCCGTTCGGGGCCAGAAGGTCAGCGTCAGGCTGTACCGGGCCAACGAGAACGGTGTCAAGGAGTTTTCCGGCCTCCTGACTTCCCGCGAAGGCAATACCATCACGCTCGAAGGCCCGGCCGGCCCCATGCAGTTCGAGCTTTCCGCCGTCAGCACGGTGCGCCTGTGTGACGACGAGGACCTGTTTGATTAAAAGAGAAAGAATGATATTTAGGAGGAACCCGAAAAATGGCTGCAGCGAACAATGAATTTTTTGAAGCTCTCTCCATGTTGGAGCATGAGCGCGGCATCACCGCAGAGTACCTGATCGAGAAGATCAAGGCTGCCATCGTGATCGCTGTCAAGAAGAACTATGAGGTCGAGGACGACAACGTTCTGGTGGAGATCGACCCTGACAGCGGCAAGTTCAACGTCGCTCTGGTGCAGAACGTTGTCGCCGATGAGGACTGGTACGATGAGCACGCCGAGATCGGCATCACCGAGGCCCAGAAGATCCGCAAGAGCTATGAGGTCGGCGACCGCGTTGTGACCCCCCTCAAGACCAAGGACTTCGGCCGCATTGCCGCCCAGACCGCAAAGCATGTCATCCGTCAGGGCATCCGGGAAGCCGAGCGCAGCCAGCAGCTGAGCGAGATCCAGTCCCGCGCCCATGATATCATCCAGGCCACCGTTACCCGTGTGGACAACGAGAAGGGCATCGTGGCCCTGGACCTGGGCAAGGGCGGCGAGGCCATCCTGCCCCGCAACGAGCAGGTGCCCGGCGAGACCTACACCGAGGGCCAGACCCTGCAGGTCTACGTTGTGGACGTGGTCAGCGGCGAGCGCGGTGCCCGCGTGATGATCAGCCGCACCCACCCGGGCCTGGTCAAGCGCCTGTTCGAGCTGGAAGTGCCCGAGATCTATGACGGCACCGTGGAGGTGAAGTCCATCGCCCGGGAAGCCGGTAGCCGCACCAAGATGGCCGTCTGGTCTGCTGACGAGAACGTGGACCCCATCGGCGCCTGCGTGGGTCCCAAGGGCCAGCGTGTCGCCGCCATCGTGGACGAACTGCGGGGCGAGAAGATCGACATTATCAAGTGGAGTGAGGACCCCGCCCAGTTCATCGCCGCTGCTCTGGCGCCCTCCGACGTGGTGGACGTCATGATGGCGGAGGAAGGCAAGGCCTGCCGCGTCATCGTGCCTGACGATCAGCTGTCTCTGGCCATCGGCAAGGAGGGCCAGAACGCTCGCCTGGCCGCCCGTCTCACCGGCTATAAGATCGATATCAAGCCGGAGAGCTATCAGGGTGAGGACGATGAGGAGATCGTGGACAAGGAACCCGTCCAGTGACACAGTTGAGTTTCTTTCTCTGCGGCGTGGCTGCGGGTATCGCAGTGCTGTACCTGCGGCGCAGCAGAAGAAACAGAAGGAGATAAAGCCCGGCGCGGTCCGCCGCGCCATGTGTAAGGGAGGGCTGTCTGAATGCAGAAAGTGAAAAAGATCCCCCAGCGGCAATGTGTGGGCTGCCGGGAGATGAAGGATAAAAAAAGCCTGCTGCGGGTGGTCAAATCCCCGGAGGGCGTTGTGAGTCTGGATTTTGTGGGCAAAAAGCCCGGTCGTGGCGCCTATGTGTGCCACGATGTGGAATGTCTGAAAAAAGCCCGGAAATCCAGAGCGCTGGAACGTGCTTTCAGCACAGCCATCCCCCCGGAGGTCTATGACGCCATGGAAGCGGAATTGGAGGGACACAATGAACAGGAATGAACAGTTTCTCTCCCTCATTGGCCTGTGCCTCCGGGGCCGGAACCTGGAAGTAGGCGAAGAACCGGTGGAAGCTGTGGCCCGCGCCAGAGACGCACGGGTGCTCTTGCTGGCGTCTGATGCGGCGGACAATACTGCCCGCCGGGTGCAGCACTTTGCGGAAGCCGGTCAGTGTGTGTGGCTGCGGATCCCCTTTACCAAGCAGGAACTGGGGCAGGCCACCGGCCGTGGCTCCGCCGCCGTGGTCGCTATTACAGACACCGGCCTCGCAGTCGCCGTGGTCCGCCGCCTGGCGGAGATGGACCCGGAGAAATATGACGAAGATCTTGCCAAGCTGGAACTAAAGGCCAAGCGTGCCGCAGAGCGGAAAAGTGAAGCCGCCCAGCACGAAAAGAACCTGCGCCGGGGCATCAAGCGCCCCAAAAAGCAGGAAGTGCCCGATGCGAAAGAGGTCAGACCCGCAGACGTCTCCGGTAAGCCGTCCGGCGAGAAGCAGCGCCACAGCGCAGGAGTGTCCGACAAGCGCGCAGAAAAGGCCGGTCCCCGCAGAACCGCCGAAAACGGCGGAGCGGCAAAATCCTTTGCCAAGGATGACCGCACCGGCAGGCCCTTCCGCAAGAGCGGGCCCCGCCCTTCCAAAAGCAACCGCCCCAAACCCAAGGGGAGGCCGAATCCATACGCCCACAGCCGCCCGGTGAAAAAGGGCAAAGGCTCCTTCCGCAAGAAGGAAAGCTGATACGCTGTCGGTGTTTTCATAGATGAACGAGCCCAGCCCCCGGGTTGGAGAGTGTAAGAGGTGTTTTGATTGGCTATTGAAAAATATAGAGTAAGAGATGTGGCGCGGGACTTCGGTATGCCCGCCAAGGTCATCACAGAAATTCTGGATAAGTATGCCACTGCGCCCAAGAGCAACATGCAGGCGCTGGAGGACCA
>ERZ773224.4005-NODE-4005-length-12007-cov-3.339692_pt1 | contig 12007 bp, 9 predicted proteins | sample MGYA00580526_ERZ773224 | MGnify/ENA primary metagenome ERZ773224 (study PRJEB29015, sample SAMEA2737743) | human gut metagenome | biome: human gut; feature: human-associated habitat; material: faeces | place: China | collected 2012 ... | reverse complement strand
TTGAAGTCTGAGATTGTTGCAAAGTATCCACGATGTGGATATGCGCGAACATCAAGTTCCTTACAAGACTCATTCACGATATCAGCCAGTGTGTACATGGAGGAAAGTTTGTGTGCCTTCTGAACCAGGTCAAGGAACAGATCTTTCTTCATTACATAAGTATCCATGAAGATATTTCTGTTCTTTGCATTTCCAAGGTTTGGCTCCATGGAGAGAACACCCTTCTGTTTGTTGATGTTCAGTGTCTGACAGTTCGGGAAATGATCTTTCGCATTGTCAACAGAATGATACATCAGAGTGATGTCAGCACCGGAGTCAATATGTGTTTTGAGGAACGCACTGTAATCAGCTGTGTAAACCATGTAGCTAGGCGCGATCACAACATACTCAGAGTTGATCTCATCGAAGCAGTCAAGGTTTTCCATGTAAGCAGCGATATCTGTGTTGTAAATACCGTTGTCAATGTTGCTCTCCTGGAAGAGAGTAACCAGTTTACCACGTTTGGAGTTGATATTGTAATGACGTCCTGTTCCGATGTGTTCTACGAGAGAACGGGGTTTTCTACGGATATAAACCTGCATTACATCAATTCCACTGTTACTCATGTTAGAAATCGGAAAGTCGATCACACGATATCTTCCGAGGAAGGAGAAGGCACCGATCGGACGGTATGCCTGCATGTCATTTACCTGTACGTTGGTTCCTGCGAAGTTGATAATTCCAAAAGCTTTACTCATCTTATTCGTCCCCCTTTACTCGTTTTGCAACGAGCTCGATATTCTCGCTGGCTGCGTCTCCGACAACAGCGTTCTTTCCAATCTTAATGCCATCGGCAACAAGGGCGCGTGTAACAACGGCACCTTCTGCAACCTCAGCACCCGGCATGAGGACACTATCAATGACTTTTGCACCGGCAGCAACTTTCGCACCAGTGAACAGAACAGAATTCTTAACTGTACCATCAACGACACATCCCTGTGTAATGAAGGCTCTTTCTACAACTGCATCAGCTCCGATATACTGTGGAAGTGCAGTTGCATCTTCTGTATAGATCTTCCAGTTTGGGTCATTCAGATCAAGCTTATTGTTCTTATCAAGAAGATCCATATTAGCTTCCCAGAGTGAATCAATTGTTCCAACATCTTTCCAATATCCTTTGAACTTGTATGCGTACAGACTCTTTCCGTCATTAAGCATAGTAGGAATGATATCTTTACCAAAATCATGGTTAGAATCTGCATTCTTCATATCTGCGAGAAGCATCTTACGAAGAAGTTTCCAGTTGAAGATATAAATACCCATGGAAGCGAGGTTGCTCTTTGGATGTTCAGGCTTTTCTTCAAATTCAACGATATGTCCTGTCTCATCTGTATTCATAATACCAAAACGGCTTGCTTCCTTCATAGGAACTTCGATAACGGCAATCGTTGCATCTGCGTTGTTTTGTTTATGATACTCGAGCATCTTGTCGTAATTCATCTTATAGATGTGGTCTCCAGAGAGGATCAGCAGATAGTCTGGGGAGTATGTATCTATAAAGTCAATATTCTGGGAAATAGCATCAGCGGTTCCTCTGTATACATCAAGGTTCGCATCAGCTTTCTCACGTGGTGGAAGTACATAAACTCCACTGTCCTTCGCATCAAGTCCCCATCTTCTTCCTGCTGCTGCATAGCTGTTCAGAAGTACGGATTCGTACTGTGTCAGAACACCTACAACGTCAATGCCGCTGTTTGCGCAGTTACTAAGTGGGAAATCAATAATGCGGTATTTTCCGCCATATGAAACGGCTGGTTTAGCCACTTTTTTTGTCAAATCATGGAGGCGGGTTCCTCGACCTCCGGCTAAGATCATAGCCAACATATTATCGTGTTTCATAAAAAGCCCTCTCTTTCATAATACTACTTCTTTAGTATACTCTTTTTTGTGCGATATTGCTAGGATTTTGTATAGAAAAAATAAAAAAATAGCAAAAATAATGGAAAAATTTATCGAAAATCATTTGTCATTTTTCACAAAAAAAGAAAGCAAATTAATGAAAACTGATGTAAGAGAAAAGGATGGAAATTATGTACTAGATATTGATCTTCCAGGTTATGACAAAAATGACATTAAAATAGAATTAACAGATGGATATCTAACAGTTACAGCAAGCAGAACAGAACATAAAGAAGAAAAAGAAAAACACAATAAATATATTCATCAAGAAAGATTCTTTGGAGAATGCTCAAGAAGCTATTATGCAGGAGAAAATGTAAAAGAAGAAGATATTAAAGCAAACTTCAAAAACGGAACACTAGAAATTACATTCCCTAAACTCAAAAGAACAAATGAAAGTCTTGGGAAAAAGCTAGAAGATAAAAAGTATATACAAATTGAAGGCGAATAAAAAAGGACCTCGAAAGAGGCCTTTTTTTATTGCATATCAAAGATATTTTTGAACCAGATTTAGTCTATAGCAAAAAGCATTCTCATAGAAAAAGGTTCACATAAAGTAGACAAGATAACTAATCTATGGTAAAATAATTAATGGAAAAGTAGGATATGGGAGTTATTTTAATTATGAATTTAAATGAATTAATGATAGTAAATGAAAAGGAATTAGAAAAACTAAATAAAGCTATAGACAGAATAAGCCAAGAAAAATCAAGAATTAATTTTAATAGAGACATATTAGAAAGGCTTATGGAAAGAATAGAAAAAGTAATTCCATATAGAGAAGAATCCGAAATTCGTATAATAACTCCAATAAAATATCATGAAATGTTAAGGCTTGTTATGGACTTTTACAAATCGATAGATGAAGAGATATATCAAAAAGTAAAGAAATATGTTTTGCAACAAGAAAAAGGTGTGAACTGCTATATATATAACCCATATAAAGTAGACAAAGAAAAATTAGATTCTGAAATTGGAATAGAATATTCTGGCTCTACTACAGAAGGAAATAATTGGTGCGAAATACATATACCACTTACACAACAAATTAATTTTTTAAGAAGTAAAAAAAATATTGCTCAAGGCGAATTAGATAATATAATTCCAGAAGCTACTTTACAGGATGCATATGTTATGGTACACGAGATAGGACATGTCTTGGATTTTAATATAGATCAAATGAGATTAGGAAAAGCTCATGAAGGGAAAAAAGGAGTTACCAGACAGTTGTTAACAGAGAGTACAGCTTTAGCTTTAGAAAAAATGTTTTCTAAATACTTACTAAAAAATAAAATTTTTTCAAAAGAGATTATACAAGCAATTGACAATATAAGAGAAAATCTTGTAAAAGATAATTGTAGGGCTACATATTATAAGTTAGTATTATACAAAGAAAAAGAAAAAAATGGACAGATTACAGAAGAATTTTTAGAAAAAATTATGAGGGATAAAAATTTTTCTAGAAATGGAATAAGAAGAATTGTAAAAGCTATAACAAATGATAATAATAAGGTTTGGTATCAAGAAAAATATGCAATTGCTAAATTAATTGCTCCAAGTATATTTAAAAAATATGAAGAAGGGGACATTTCAGCAATAAAAGAATATTTACAATCAACTCAAGAGGGAAACTTAAAAGATGCATTATTAACAATAGGAATAGAAAATAATAAAAATGGAATAGAAGTACTATTTAAGAACTTGCAGGAAGAAGAAATGTTAAGTAGAGAGCAAAATGAAAAGGCAGATGAATAAAAATGATAAGGAATATTTTTCCTTATCATTTTTTTGCAAAAAAGAGAACATTTTTTCGTAAGAACTATTGACATTAGAAAAATAAAGCAATAGAATATATACGAACAAACATTTGGAGGAAATAATATGATATCAACATTGCATATTAAAAATATTGGAATTATAGATGATTTATCAATAGATTTTAACGAAGGATTAAATATTTTAACAGGAGAAACGGGAGCCGGAAAAACATTAATAATACAATCTCTAGAAATAATTTCTGGTGGAAGATTTTCAAAAGAAATAATAAGAAAAGGTGAAAATTACTCATTAGTTGAAGCAAGCATTTATTTACCAGAAAGTGAAATTTCAGAAGATGGAAATATAATAATTTCTAGAGAGATATATTCAAACGGAAGAAATACATGTAAAATAAATGGCAAGTTAGTAACAGTTAGTGAATTAAAAAAAGTTATGAGTAAAATAATAGATATTCACGGACAGCATGATAATCAAAATTTATTAGATAATTCAAATCATATATCATATTTAGATGACTTTGCAGGGAAAGAAATACATCCAATAAAAGCACAATATTCAGAGCTTTTTGATGAATATAATAAAATAAAAAATGAATTAGAAAACAACTATGGAAACGAAACAGAAAAAGAAAGAAAATTAGATTTATTAAAATATCAGTTAAACGAAATAGAAACAGCTAATTTAAAAGAAACAGAAGAAATAGAATTAAATGAAAAACATACAGCAATGGTAAATAGCGAAAAACTTAAAGAAAACTTGCAAATTATAGATGACAATTTAAATAATAATGCAATAGAAGGAATTTCTAATGCAATAAGATGTTTCGAAAAAATAGAAAACTGTGGAGAGATATACAAAGAAAAACTAGCAGAATTAAAAAACATATATTATGAAATTCAAGAAACTAGCAGAGATATCTACTCATTAAAAGAAGATGCAGAATATGATCCATACCAAATGCAAGAAGTAGAAAGAAGATTAGATACAATATTTACGATGAAAAGAAAATATGGAAATTCAATTATCGAAATATTAGAATACAAAGAACAATTAAAAAACGAAATTGAATTAATAGAAAACGCGGATGAAATAAATAACAAATTAAAAATAAAATTAAAAGAAATAGAAGCAAAAATGGATAAACTATGTTTAGAAATGAGTAATATAAGGAAAAAATATGCTACTATTTTAAATGAAAAAATAAACAATGAATTAAAAAGCTTAGAAATGGTAAATGCTAAATTTAATGTTAATGTAAATAAAATAGAAAACCAAAAATATAATAAAAACGGATTAGATGAAGTTATATTTATGATTTGTACAAATATAGGAGAGGAAGAAAAAGAACTAACAAAAATTGCTTCAGGTGGTGAAATGTCTAGAATAATGCTTGCAATAAAAACAGTTATTGCAAATACAGATAAAGTTGGAATATTAATATTTGACGAGATAGACACAGGAATAAGTGGAAAAGCAGCAAAAGCAGTTGCTGACAAAATGAAATTGATTGCAAAGAACCATCAAATAATTTGTATAACACATTTAGCTACAATTGCAGCAAAAGGAGACTACAATTATTATATATTTAAACAAATAAACAATGGAAAAACTACAACAAATGTTGAACTATTGAATGAAGAAAAAACAATACAAGAAATTGCAAGAATTTCTAATGGAGAAATAACAAAAGTTGCAATTCAAAACGCAGAAGAGTTAAGAAAACTGGCCTGTGCAGTATAATATAAAACAACAAAACCCTCAGAAATGAATCTGAGGGTTTTAAAATTATAACAATATTTTTTAAAATAAAATCATTTTAAGAAACTCTTAAAACAGCCTTTTTAATTCTTTGTTGTTTCTTATATTTTTCGTAAGAATTTAAAGCAAATTCCAAAGCATTTTTATATGCGTTAGAATTTTGTTTATATTGCATCTTGCAAAATGCCTGTAAAATTGTTGTATCAATAATTTCTTGATTATATTGATAAATATCTGGATTTACAGTTAAGACTTTTTTTGAGCATTTATAATAAGAATCTTTTAATCTTTGAATTTTATAATCATCTGGAGCAAACTTAAAAATATGTCTAGCAAGTTCCAAAGAATATTCCAAATTTTTAACTGCAACTTCATCATATAATTTTTTTATTGCAGAATTTATAATTTCCATATTGTCTACATTTTTATATTTTGCAGGTAAAAATAAACAAAATTCAGAGTCATTTTGAACAAGATCAATAGAAGAAGATTTTACATATTTAATGTTAAGTTTGTAACTGCTTCCTAATAAGCTAATAGCTAGATATGACTTACTTTTAACAGTTTTACTAAAGTTAATTATACCCATAAAAACCCCTCCTAAACAAAACAATGTTCGCTACTGTGAAATTATTTTACATCAACTAAAAAAACATGTCAACTATTTTAAACAAAAAATATAAAATTATGATATAATATTTTAAAACAAAAAGGAGATGTTATTATGGAAAGAGAAAAAGCAGTAGAATTATTAAAAAAATATAATAAAGAAGAATTTCATATAAGGCATGCATTAACTGTGGAAGCAGTTATGAGATATTTTGCTAAACAAAAAGGATATGATGAGGATTTTTGGGGAATAGTTCGGTTTATTGCATGATGTAGATTTTGAACGTTATCCAGAAGAGCATTGCAAAAAAGCTCCAGAGTTATTAAAGAAAATAGATGCAAGTGATGAATTAATACATGCTGTATGTAGTCATGGATATGGAATATGTTCTGATGTAGAACCAACACACGAAATGGAAAAAATATTATTTGCAACAGATGAACTTACAGGATTAATATGGGCAGCAGCAAAAATGAGACCATCTAATAGCACAAAAGATATGGAAGTTTCAAGTTTAAAGAAAAAGTTTAAAGATAAAAAATTTGCAGCAGGTTGTTCAAGAGATGTAATAAAAGAAGGGGCAGAAAAGCTAGGTTGGGAATTAAATGATTTGTTTGAACAAACAATACTTGCAATGAGAGAAAGTGAAGATTTAGTAAATAAAGAAATGGAAGAAATATAAAACCAAAAGGTATCTCTACAAAGAGATACCTTTTCATTTTTTAATTATATACTATCACCTTTTAACATAGATCTAATAGTGTTATACAAATATGGCTTAAACTCATCAATAGGCATTGGGTCATTATACAAAATAGAATTAAAGCAAGTAGAACTTGCAAGTTCTATAATCATAAACAAAACAACATCTGGATTTTTAATATTAATTTTGTTTTCTTCTATTCCTTTTATAAATAAAGAGCGAAGACCATCTTTGTTATCATCTAATGTATTATAAATTTTAAATACAGTATTACTTTTAATTCCCCAAGACAAATTTTTAGAAATAAACTTAAGCAATGCAGGAAATTTAGTAAGTTCATCTATAACATAATTTATTACATAAATAATTTGATCAGAAAAATTACTTATATAGTTTTTTCTTAAATTTTCTAGTGCATCACAAAATAATTTGTGAGATTTTTTTGCAACAAGAATATCTCTCAACTCATACTTATCTTTAAAATATAAATAAAAAGTACCTTTTGCAACATTTGCATTATCTACAATATCTTGTATAGATGTGTTTTGAATACCTTTTTCGGTGAACAACTTAAAGCCGGTATCTAGCAATCTATTTTTTTTATTTTCCTTAGTTTCTTGAATACTCAATTTAATCACCACATATATTATTATTGCATAAAATGACCAGCAGGTCAATTAAAAATGAAAAAATATTTATAATTTCTACATGCAACGCTCGGCTTCTCACATAAATCAAATAAATTTTAATAAAAATATTGACTAACGGTCATAATGGTGTTACAATATAAAAATGACCGGTAGTCATAAAACGAAAGGAGAGATAATATGCTAAAATTTGGAGAGTTTATATGTAAGCATAAAAAAATAATTTTAGTAATTTCAATACTTTTACTAATTCCTTCAATATTAGGAATAAAGGCAACAAAAATAAACTATGATATTTTGGTATATTTACCAAGCGACATTGAAACTGTTCAAGGAGAAAATATTCTTTCAGAGGACTTTGATATGGGGGCATTTTCAATAGTAGTTTTGGAAAATATGAAATCAAAAGAGATAGCAAAACTAGAAACAGAAGTTAAAAAAATACAAGGAGTAGAAAATGTAGTAAGTATTGTAGATGCTACAGGAACAAGTATTCCAGTAGAAAGTTTACCACAAGAGGTAAAAGACAAAATATATAAGGATAATACAACATTAATGCTTGTAACATTTAAAGATGCAATTTCATCAGATGAAACAACAAATGCAGTAGAACAATTAAGAAACATGACAGATGAAAGATGCAAAGTAAGTGGAATGACATCAGCATTAATAGACACAAGAGACTTATCAGATAAAGAAGTTGCAATATATGTATTAATTGCAGTAGCTCTATGTATTATAATCCTAGAATTAGCATTGGATTCATATTTGGTTCCAATATTTTTATTGTTAAATATAGGAATAGCAATACTTTATAATATGGGTTCAAATATAATGCTTGGAGAAATATCATATATAACAAAAGCAATAAGTGCAGTATTACAATTAGGTGTAACAACAGACTTTTCTATATTCCTTTACCACAGTTATAAAGCAGAAAAAGAAAAATATTCAAACAATGACGAAGCAATGGCAAATGCAATTGCAAAAACATTAGTATCAGTTTTAGGAAGTTCACTTACAACAATAGCAGGATTCTTAGCACTATGTAGTATGAACTTAACACTTGGAAAAGATATTGGTATAGTAATGGCAAAAGGTGTTCTATTTGGAGTAATAACAGTAGTAACAGTTTTACCAGCAATGATATTGCAATTTAACAAAGCAATAGAAAAAACATCACATAAAGAAATTTTGCCTAAATTCACAGCACTAAAGAACTTTAATATAAAACATTACAAATTAATATTAATAGCTTTCTTAGTTATATTACCATTTGCAGTATATGGATATACACACACACAAGTTTATTACAATCTAGATAGTTCACTTCCAGAAGAGCTAGAAAGTGTAAGTGGAAACAAAGAATTAAAAGATAAATTTGGAATAGTAGCAACAGAAATGATATTAGTAAATAATGATGTTCCAGATTATAAAGTAAATCAAATGTTAGATGAGATAGAGCAAATTGATGGCATTGATTGGACATTAAGCTATTCAAGAATATCAAAAGCAGTGCCAGAACAAGTGCTTTCAGAAGATTTAACAAAAATATTCCAAAGTGATAAATACAAAATGGTAATAATTAATTCTAAATACGAAGTTGCAACAAATGAGTTAAATTCACAAATGGAAGAAATACAAAAAGTAATAGATAAATATGATCCTAATGCAATACTTGCAGGAGAAGGTCCTCTTATGAAAGACTTAATTCAAGTAAGTGATCATGATTTTAATAGCGTAAATACAGTATCAATAGCAATAATTTTCTTATTAATGTTTGTAATATTTAAATCAATATCAATACCAGTTATATTAATAACAGTAATAGAATTTGCAATATTTATAAACATGGGAATACCAGCATATACAGGAACTGTGCTTCCATTCGTTGCATCAATTGTAATAGGAACAATACAATTAGGAGCAACAATAGATTATGCAATATTAATAACAAACAAATATATAACATTTAGAAAAGACGGAAAAGACAAGAAACAAGCAATAGACGAAGCTTTAGGAACATCAATTTCTTCAATAATAGTAAGTGGTCTATGCTTCTTTGGAGCAACATTTGGAGTTGGTGTTTACTCACAAATAGAAATGATTGGTTCACTATGTTCACTAATGGCAAGAGGTGCAATAGTAAGTACATGTGTAGTAATAACATTATTACCAGCATTCCTAATGCTATTAGATAAAGTAATATGCAAAACAACATTAAAAATGTCAAAAATAAAATAAATGAAAGGATGATATAAAATGAAAAACAAAAAAATGATTTCAGGACTTTTGTTATTTACAATAACTTCATATATGACAATACCAGTATTTGCAGCATCAAAATCAGAAACAGTTTATTCAAACTTAGACTCAAATGGTAAAGCATACAAAACAATAGTAAGTACTCAATTAACAAATGAAGATAAATCAGATGAAATAACTGATATATCTAATCTATTAAATATAGAAAACACAAATGGAGATGAAACTTTCAAGAAAGAAGGAAACCAAATAGTTTGGGACAGCAATGGAAATAACATTTACTATAAAGGTGAAAGTGACAAACAATTACCAGTAGAATGTAAAATAACTTATGAACTAAATGGAGAAGAAATATCAGCAGAAGAATTAAAAGGAAAAAGCGGAAATGTAAAAATTAAAATAAATTACACAAACAACGAAAAACACATTGTTTCAATAAATGGAAAACAAGTTACAATGTATACTCCATTTATAATAGTTGCAGGAACAAAAATAGATAATGCAAAAAATAAAAATATTCAAATTACAAATGGAAAAATAGTAGATAACGGAGAAAGCACATTGGCAGTTGGAATTGCAATGCCAGGAATGCAAGAAAATATCGGAATTTCAAAAAGCAAAATAGATATTCCAGAAGAAATAGAGATTTCAATGGAAACAGAAGATTTTGAAATGGGAAATATTATAGCAGTTGTAGCAGTAAAAGGTATAGATGAAGATTTAACAAGTGATTTAAACAGTATGTATAGCCAAATTAATGAATTAGCAAATGCAAGTAACGAAATATTAGCAGGTGCAAATCAACTAAAAGAAGGAACATCAGAATTAGTAAGTGGAGTTGACCAATTAAAAGATGGAACAGGAGCAGCGTATGCAGGTTCTAAACAAATAAAAGATGAAGTTGAAGAAAGTACAAAAAATTTAAAAAATGATAATACTCCTGCAATAGATAGCAAAACTTTGGAAGCAATAAAAGCACAAGCAATGCAAATCGCAACACTTTCAGATGAGCAAAAAGCAGGAATAGCAGCCCAAGCAAAAGCAGCAGCAACACTTTCAGATGAACAAAAAGCAGGGATAGCAGCCCAAGCAAAAGCAGGTGCAAAACTTACAGACGCACAAAAAGCAGGAATAGCAGCCCAAGCAAAAGCAGCAGCAAAGCTTACAGATGCACAAAAAGCAGAAATAGCGGCCCAAGCAAAACTTACAGATGAACAAAAAGCAAAAATAACAGCCCAAGCAAAAGCCGGTGCAGAATTTACAGAAACACAAAAAACAGCAATAATAGAACAAGCACAAAAAAAATATACAGAAACATTAACAGAGGCAGAAAAACAATTAATATTAACAGTTGCACAAAATACAGCATATCAAACAGCAACAACAACTGCACTAGCAGTAGCAGAAAGCACAGCAGAAGCAACAGCTTTAAAAGTGGCACAATCAGTAGCAGAAAGTACAGCAGAAGCAACAGCTTTAAAAGTAGCACAATCAGTGGCAGAAAGCACAGCAGAAGCAACAGCTCAAACAGTAGCACAAAGCACAGCAACACAAACAGCAGAAACAACAGCATTAACAGTAGCACAAAGTACAGCAACACAAACAGCTGGAGCAACAGCAACACAAACAGCAACACAAGTTGGAAATCAAGCTAAACAAAAATTCACAAATCAAGTAGTATCACAAATGAGTACATTAGGAACTGCTTTAGACGAATTAACAAATGGATTAGCAAATATAGATAACGGAGTAAGTGCATTATCAGTAGGAACAAACAAACTAGATAGTGGAGCACTACAATTAGCAAATGGAGTAAAAACATTTAATGAACAAGGAATATCAAAAATAAATAATTTAGTAAATGGAGATTTAAGAAATATTGCAAGTAGAGTAGAAAAAATGAATGAGCTTGCAAATGAATATAATAACTATGCAGGAATTCAAAATGGAATGGCAGGAGAAGTTAAATTCATAATGATAACTGATTCAACAACAGGAGATGGAGAAGTAAAAAAAGAAGAAGCTGTAATAACAACAGAAGCAAAAGACTCTAAAGAGATAAAAGAAAATAAAGAAGAATAGGCTAAAAATACTTTAAAGAGGCGCAAAACGATGCGCCTCTTTAACTTTATACAAAAGCATTGACATTAACAAAAACAAAATATAAAATATATTTAATGCTACAAATATAAGGAGTTAATTAATGTTAAAATACATTTGGAGAGATAAAAAACAATTAATTATAATAATAGGTGTAATATTAGTATGTAGTATAGCAATAGCAATTGGAATATATGCACAAATTAC
>ERZ773224.4004-NODE-4004-length-12011-cov-2.447140_pt1 | contig 12011 bp, 8 predicted proteins | sample MGYA00580526_ERZ773224 | MGnify/ENA primary metagenome ERZ773224 (study PRJEB29015, sample SAMEA2737743) | human gut metagenome | biome: human gut; feature: human-associated habitat; material: faeces | place: China | collected 2012 ... | reverse complement strand
GAGGGAACGCATGGCGGCCGGTCGCCGGATTGCCTGCGGTTGCCGGCGCGGCAGAGGACCGGGCCGTTGCCGTTTCGGTCGACGGGCGCGACTTTCTGGCAGACCGGCTTCCCGGGACCGAGACAGGCCGCGACGAGGGATTTGCGGACCGATTCTGTTCGACTGGAGCGCGCAGCGTTCCCGGGGCAGTCGTTCCGGATGCAAGGAGAAGCGGCTGGTTATGACCGGTATGGATGCTGTCCATCCGGCAGCGGTCTATGTCCGGCCGGTCGAGTTTTTGGTTATGAAAAACGATAACCGATATGGATAACCGGGAGTCGTCGACAGGCGGCTCCCTTTTGCTTATAAACGATGATTACCCGAGACATTCCGATCCGCGTGCGCTATTACGAAACCGACTGTATGGGTTTCGTCCATCATTCCAACTATGTGCGCTATTACGAGACGGACCGTACCGAGATGCTCCGCGAGTTGGGCATGACCTATCCCGAGCTGGAGGCGCAGGGAATCATGCTGCCCGTGATCGATGTGCAGAGCCGCTACGTGTCGCCGGCTTTCGACGACGATCTGCTGACGGTCCGGGTGACGCTGGCCGAGATGCCGAAAGTGAAAATACGCTTCGATTACGAGGTTTTCCGCGAGAACGGGGAACGGATCAATACGGGCTCGGTGACGCTGGCGTTCATGAATGCCGCGACGAGACGGGCCTGCCGGGCTCCCGGCTCGTTTCTGGAGCGGTTGAAGCCCTATTTTTAGCGGAAACTTTCCGTGCAATACCTCGTAAAGCAGGATGGGAAGCGGAGCTACGGCCGGTCCTTTCCGTCCTTGTTTATGCGGCAGAACCCCGGAGGTCCGGTCGACGCCGCGATGGTCGGAAGCGGCTTCCTCTTTTATCCGTCGGATGCCGTTTCTACCGCATACCGGCCCGAGCGGCCTCGTATGCCGGTTCCTCCGTTCGCATGCCGCCGGCCGGTCGAGTCGGGCTGTCGGCGGTTATAGTTCCATTCTGAGCCGAACCATGTCCCGGCACTCGATTCCGTTTTCGTAGATCGGCTCCGGGTAATGCCTGACGAAATAGTCCTTTTCGATCGACTCGATCGAAAAGCCGCAACGCTGGTAAAGCGCCAGTTGGCCGATCCCTGCGTTGCCTGTTCCCACTTCGAGTATACGGCACTCCGCCGCGCGCGCCCTTTCTGCGGCATGGACGATCAGCCGGGTGGCGATGCCTTGCCTCCGGTACGGTTCCGCGACGCAGAGATTGACCAGTTCCATGGTGAAAGGACGGGTTCGCAGCAGAACCGATACTCCGACGGTACGGCCTTCGATCCGGGCTATGTAGCATGAACCCCGTGCGATGTAGTCGGCGACGGCTTCGCGCGAGGGGTCGGCCTCGTACAGCAACTCGTAAGGGATCGCTTCATGCGGGCCGGTCTGTTCGATCGTCAGGTCGATTTCCATGTTCGCTCCGTTTTCCGCGAAGATAGCCATTTTTGCCGAGTTCGATACTCGAAGCCGGTCTTTGCATGCTTACGGAGGATTCTCCGGCGAGCTCGCCTTTTCCGCGTGGAAGCGCATGCCGGCACGACCCTCCTGCCTGAGCGGTTTTTCGTCCCGTCCCGGCGTGCGAAAGCCTGCCGACGCTCCGGCAGGGATCACTCCTTGCCGGAGTCTTTCTTGCCGGTCGGTTGCTTGCCGGGATCGGAAGCGGGGTCGGCTTCGGCCCCTGCCCCTGCCTCGACAGACTCTCCGGCAGAGGCGTTTTCTCCGGCGGGCGAGGCCAGCCTCCGGATTTCGCGGATGCGGCGGATCAGTTCCTCCTGCATCGGGACGATGTACTGACGCGCTTGCATCATCCCGACGAACAGAGCCGACCACGAGGCGAGCACCTCGATGACCTGACGGCGCTCTTTCTGCGGCACGTCGTTTTTCATCAGAAAATAGCCGCAGGCCCGGTGTATCGTGGTTACCTGATCGAATGCCGCGTGTTCGTTGAGCGTCGTGAACAACCTGCTCATTCTCTGGCTCGTCGTGTGGAGCTTCCACAGCCATGCGTTCTCGCTTTCGGGATTCTCGGGAGGCGAGCAAAGCCGGTGGGCCAGCTCGAGATAGAATTTTTTCAGATTGTCGTCGGCTACCGCCTGTTTTTTCGAGGAGACGGCGGAAGCTTTTTTTGCAGTACTCATGATTGCTGGGTGATTTACGGTTATAATTTTATAGTAGGATGTTGTTTCGTGCTGAACGGGCCGGCTTTCTCGTTCCGGGGCCGGAGATCGCTTCCCTTCTCCGATACGAAAGGAAGCATACGCACTTTAAAAATATGGAAAAAAGTCGAAATAAAAAAATATCTTGCTGAAAACTCGGAAATTGCATCCTGTCGGGACGCGGGATAGCGTTCCTTCCGTTGCGGATGAGGTTTCGGCGGCGGGGGGAGCGCGCCGTTTTCCGCCGCCGGCCGTGTCAGTCGGCTGAAAGCCTTTGTATGTCAGTTTGTCAGCTTCCGGTGCAGTGGCACATTAATTGTTCTGGCAAAGTCATGTTGAAAATTAATTCGTAAAAGCACATACAGTCATGCAAAACGGCAAAATTGGCGTAACGACCGAAAACATCTTTCCGGTCATTAAGAAATTCCTCTATTCGGACCAAGAGATTTTCCTGCGCGAGCTGATCTCCAACTCGGTGGACGCGACGCAGAAGCTCAAGACGCTCTCCTCGACGGGCGAGTTCAAGGGCGAGCTGGGCGATCTGACGATTCGCGTGAAGCTCGATCCGGACAAGCGCGTGCTGACCGTGTCGGACGAGGGAATCGGCATGACGGCCGAGGAGATCGACAAGTACATCAACCAGATCGCTTTTTCGGGGGCGGAGGAGTTTCTCGAGAAGTATAAGAACCACGCGATCATCGGGCATTTCGGCCTCGGATTCTATTCGGCTTTCATGGTGGCCGACAAGGTGGAGATCGTCACCCGCTCCTATAAGGAGGGCTCGAAGACGATGCGCTGGACGTGCGACGGCTCGCCCGAGTACGCGATGGAGGAGGCGTCCGAGGAGCGAGGCCGAGGTACGGACGTGATCCTGCACCTGAGCGAGGAGAGCAAGGAATTCGCCGACAAGGGCCGCATCCGGGAGATACTGAAAAAATATTGCAGCTTCCTGCCCGTGCCGATCGCGTTCGGCAAGAAGGAGGAGTGGAAGGACGGCAAGTACGTCGAGACGGGCGAGGACTACATCGTCAACGCCACCGATCCGCTATGGACCAAGAAGCCGACGGACATTACGCTGGAGGAGTACATGGAGTTCTACCGCACGCTCTATCCGATGGCCGAGGACCCGTTGTTCTATATTCACCTGAACATCGACTATCCGTTCAATCTGACAGGCATTCTCTATTTCCCGAAGATACGGAACAACTTCGAGATACAGAAGAACAAGATCCAGCTCTATTCGAACCAAGTGTTCGTGACCGATTCGGTCGAAGGCATCGTGCCCGAGTTCCTGACGCTGCTGCACGGCGTGATCGACTCGCCGGACATCCCGCTGAACGTGTCGCGCAGCTATTTGCAGAGCGACTCGAACGTCAAGAAGATTTCGGGCTACATCACCCGCAAGGTAGCCGACCGGCTGAGCGAGCTGTTCACGCAGCACCGCGACGAGTTCGAGAAAAAGTGGGACGATCTGAAGATTTTCATCGAGTACGGCATCATCACCGACGAAAAGTTCGCCGAGAAGGCCGCCGACTTCACGCTCGTGAAGAATACCGACGGCAAGTATTTCACGCTCGCCGAGTACAATGCGCTGGTCAAGGAAAACCAGACGGACCGTCACGGCAACGTGGTCTGCCTGTATACGACCGATCCGGTCACGCAGAACGCATTCGTCGAGGCGGCTCGCGGCAAAGGGTACGACGTGCTGACGATGGACGGCCAGCTCGACGGTCATTTCATCAGCTGGTTCGAGAACAAGAATGCCGGTACGCGTTTCGTGCGTGTCGACGCCGATGTCGTCGAGCGGCTGATCGACAAGGAGAGCGATCTGAAAATGGCGCTCAGCACGGCTCAGCAGGACCTGCTCCGTCCGGTGTTCGAGTCTCAGCTTCCTCCCGAGGAGAAGGTCCGTTACACCGTCGCTTTCGAGCCGATGGACGAGAGCCGTCCGCCGGTAGTCATCACCCAGAACGAGTTCATGCGTCGGATGAAAGACATGGCGGCGATGGGTGGCGGCGGCATGCAGTTCTACGGGCAGATGCCCGATAACTTCAATGTGGTGGTCAACGGCAACCATCCGCTCGTGGCCGAGATTCTCGGCGAGGTCGAGAAGAGCTACGGGGACCGTCTGAAGACGATGAACAAGAAGCTCGACGCGGCCTTGTCGGAGCAGAATGCCATAGAGGAGAAGCTCAAGGACAAGAAGCCCGACCAGCTGACCGACGAGGAAAAGAAATCGCGCGAGGAATCCTCGGCCAAGGTGGATAAGCTGCGCGGCGAGCGGACGGCCCGCCTGACCGAAATCGGCAAGGAGAACAAGCTCGTCAAACAGGTGATCGATCTGGCCTTGCTGTCGAACGGTATGCTCAAGGGCGAGAACTTGACGAACTTTATCCGTCGCAGCATCGAGCTGATCGAAAAATAGCCGTCGATCTGCTGCCGGAACGGCGGGGCGGGGCATTCGACCGAATGCCCCGCTCTCGTTGTTTTTATCTGTCCGCTCGGTGTTCGTCCGGGCGCTGCCGCTCGGGTGTTATTCGCTCCGTTACGGCCGTGTATCGGACGGGGTTCCGCTATCCTCGGGCCGTTATCCATGCGAAGGTGCGGCTGTCCGACAGGCGACGGACCGGGCGATCCCGTTGCCGGGGTATCCTCGGCGGAGGTCGATGTCTTTTCGCCGGATAAGAAATGGGGCGGTCTCGTACACTTCGTGCGGTCAAGGCTGCAAAAAAGCGAGCTGGATTCTCTCGAAAAAGAATCCGGCTCGCATCCGGCTGTACGGAATGCCGCTAACGCGACCGGCAGCGGATACGGATGGCATGCGCTGACCGCGCCGCAAGAAAGAATCCCGGTTCCGGTAGCGGCTTTTAATCCAGCGTGAAGGAGAAATGGTCGTAGGGTTCCGTGCGGAGCGATATGCCGACCGTCGAGGGAATGATGCCCAGCAGCGGAGAGAACGTGTGTACGGTGACCGTCCGCCCGTCGGGATGAAACTCGAGCACGCGCAGCCAGCCGTCGCCTCCGTTTCCTTCCCAGCCTCCTCCTTCGGCCTGGGCGTTGAACATCATCTGGTGCACGTTGCGTCCCGCGCGGTTCTTGTCAGTGCGGAAACCTACGTGTCCCCGGTGGCTCATGTCGTCCACGACATGGCCGCACAATACCATCGACGAGTTAGCCGAGGGCTCGATCAGTTCCCGCCACAGCGCGTCGCCGAGCGTGACGTCGGTCAGGGTGGGGTAATCGTTCTGCGAGATCAGGCTGTTGCCGAGCACTTCCGAGTTCATGTAGCCGTGAGTGAGCCAGATGACCCGGTGATCGCGGTACTCGGGACGCGCGACCAGTTCGCGGGCGGCCTCTACGATCGCGCGGCGCGGCTGAAACTCGAGCGATACGATCAGATAGTTCTCGCCCGTCGGCGCCTTGAACTCGTACCATGCGTTCTCGATCGTCTTGACGCCCGCCGCATTCTCGAACATGCCGGTCAGCAGCTCGGCGTACCGGCTATCGCGGTTGGGCGGGAAATAGGAGTTCAGCTGGCTGTACCGGTTCTCGGAGCTTTTGTAGCCGTAATCGTGGTTGCCGGTGCACAGAATGTAGGGAATCGTGTCGTCGAGCATGCCGAACGAGCGCGAGACGGACTCCCACTGCTCGGTCGACGGCTGGTCGCCGGGCCAGCCGTCGCCTCCCGACACGGTCCGGAAATTCTCCTCGACCATGTCGCCCGTGCAGAGTACCAGACGGATATTCAGCCGCTCGACGTTATACCGGATCCAGCGCGTCATCACTTCCAGCAGCGGCTGGTTGTAGCCGTACTTGACATAGGATTGCGGGTCCGGTAGCAGCACCATGCTCCACGAGGCGCTGTCCTCGAGCATCAGCGGTTCGACTTTCTGGGCCCGAGCCGTCAGGCACGGACCGCTCAGCAGGGCAAGAAGCAGGAGAATTCGGATAGGTTTCATTCGTATCGTGTTTTTAAGGTAATCGTTTCGGTTTTGTCATGGGTCGGGCCCTGCCGGTCTCTGTGCGGTTTTGTCGGGAAGCGGTATTCTTCCGTAGGAAAGAGGTACCCTCGCTGTCGGCCTGTCGGTCGCGGGGAGAGGATGTCTTCCCGGTGGACATTCGGCTCCGCGACCGTATCGGAACGCTTGCCGGAGCCTTGGGTGAGCAGGGTCGGGCGACCGTCTGCCTGAGACAAGAGAAGCGCCGGATTTTTGCGATGCCGGCCGTTCATTTTGAGTCTGCACGGCGGTTCGCGGCTCCGCGGGAACTACCTGACTTCGATCGTATAGTTGTTATTGTAGCATACCAATGCCCATTCGCCGTTCTCGAACTTACGGCCGGGAGCTTTCTGCACGAAGCGGTAAGGGGTCTGCAACAGCGGTAGCTCGGCTTCGTTCAGATACCGTACGAAATCCGATCCGTGCAGCTTGACCGTCCCGACGAAAAGCTTCGTCACGTCGTATCCCCGGTATGCGTAAAGGCTCGGAATCGAGCCGAAGTCGGCAATGTAACGGCGGTCGAAGTTCAGAACTCGCTGATTGCCCCGGTCGGCGTGGTACGAGGTGACGTAACGCAGGTTCAGTTTGAAAAAGAGGTTTTTCTCGATGTTGCGGAACCGGGCCCAGCGCGACGAACCGACGACGCGGATCGAAGGGTTGAGGGCGCTGCGCGCGATCAGACTGTTCTGGATCGAGCTGATATAAGCCAGAATGGCGTCGGTCGTCGTTTCGTCCGATGACAGCACGACGATCACGTTCTCCTTGTCGCCGCTCAAGACGTTTTCCAGCGCGCTTCCTCCCATGCCCTTGGCGTAGTGCAGCCGGTGGGCGGTTCCGGGCAGCAAAGGCAGTATTTCCTGTTGGAACTCCGTGTCGTTTTGGGCGGCCGATATGACGACCACGTTGTTCGTGTCCGAGAACAGTCCCCTGAGTTTGTCGTACTTCGATGCCGCATCGGGAGCCGCTTGGAACAGCAGCGAATGATCGGCGCTCCCGATCGCGCCGAGCGGAGATACGGCCGGGATGCCGTACCGGGCGGCGAAATCGGCTACCGGCGTGAAAGTCTCGTCGTAGACGGGGCCGACGATCAGGTCGGCCTCCCTGAGTTCCTCGATCTCCGTCCAGCGGCTGATGGTCCCGCTGTCAATGGCGGCGATGGTCGTGACCATCTTATAGGTCGAGCCGGGCGGATACGCCGTTGCCTTTCAGATCGCTCAGCGCGAGCAGAGCCCCTTGGTAGAATTCGAGAAACTGTCTGTTCGGAGTCCCGTCGGCCTGCAGCGGCAGCAGCATGGCGACGCGTACCGGCGCATTCGCATCGAATCGCTTGACCGGCCGCTCGCCCGCCGTGGCGTCCGGCAGGGGCGGCGTATCGGTCGGGAAGACCGGTCCCGTACCGGGAATGCCCGCATGCGGGTCGCTCTCGCTCGGATATTCGGACTGCGGAGCGACGGGTATGCGCAGGATGGAGCCTACCTTGAGCCCGTCCCGGAGGTTCGCCTCGTTGTACCGGACGATCGAGTCGACGGGCAGTCCGTATCGCTTGCCGAGTGAGTAGAGCGTTTCCCCGCGTGCGACCATGTGGTGCGTGAAACGATCCGAAACGCTGTTGAGCGCGTCCTTGTACGATTCGATCTGCTCCTTGATCTCGGCGTGGTCGCTCGACCCGACGCTCGATTTGCGGATGTTGATCTGCTGGCCGATCGACAGGTGCGTGGGGTCGAAGCCCTCGTTGTCTTCCATCAGCACATCGAGTCCCACGCCGTACCGCTTCGAGATGGAGTAGGCCGTCTCTCCCTGATTGACCGTATGTATCTCGAACAGTCGCTTTTTCTTCCGTTCCGAAAGGGGCTTCTGAGGCTCCTGCCGCACGACGGGAATCTTGAGTACCTGTCCCGTTTTCAGGCCTTCGGCCGTGTGCGGGTTGTTGCGGCGGATCGCTTGCTCGTCCGTGCCGTAGGCTTTACCGAGCGAGTAGAGCGTTTCCCCGGGCTCGACCGTGTGCACGTAGTAGCTTTCGCCTGCGATCGTGACCATGCTCTCCGACTTCCGGGTTTGCGCGCGGGCCCACGAAAAGCCCAATAGAATGCAAAGCAGCAACCAAGCTGTTTTTTTCATTTTCGGTTCTATTTTCTGCAAATATAGGAAAAAGTCACGATCGTTCGTCTTGCCGGGTGCGTGCCTTTCTTCGCACTTATCGGGCTGCGCCCGCCTGATGCCCGATGCGAATTTTGCGGGCGCTTGTTTTGCGGAAAGGCCTGTTTCCCGCGTTGCGGCCGTGCGTCCGGGAGAAATACCGTTTCCGGAGCGAGCCCGGCGGCATATCTGTCCTCTGTTCGGCAGAGTTATGACGCACCTTTCCCTAAGTCGTTCGAAGGACCGTTCTTTCCTACCTCGCGGGATATGTCCTGCTTAGGCGAATCGGTGATCCGGTTATCTACTTTCCTGTACCAGCCATCGAACTCTCCGTGTCTCCGGTTTCCCGGTATGAAACTCCCTCCGCCGGAGGAAATTTGGAATAAGGGGCCTGACCGGATGTACGGCTGTGTACCGACCGCGCCCGCCGGATAGAAAAACTCCGGCTGCGGGCGCGTTGGCATATGGAAGTATGGGATTGCCTTCGGTAGCGGAAGGTCTTACTCTTTGTTGTTGAGTTCGCGCAGGCGAATCGCGGTGATGACTTTTTTCGTGTAAAGAGGGAAGTCGCCGTTCATCATCCATGCATAGTAACTCGGTTCGGTTCGGAATACCTCGGCTACCGGGCGTCCCTTGTGCTTGCCGAAGCTGAACACTTCGACCCCTTTCTCGTCGAAGACGATTCTGCCCGCGTAGTCGGCGCACTTGCCGCGCGACGAGAATTCGGCCAGATAATCCACCTCGTTTTTCAGCTCGGGGTAACGGTCCAGCTGCGCGAGCAGCGCTTCGCTCACGCGGCCGGAAGCCGCCATCGCGCCGTTCGCGTCATAGCGCTTTTCGCCGTTTGTGATGCGCGCAATGGCCGCATCGATGAGCATGTTGCCCGGCCCGGTGTCGAACGCCGTCACGTCGGAAAGAGCGCACCCCGCCGGGAGCAGCGTGATGTTCCCGATGCCGCCGATATTCTGGAGCGCCGTGTGTTCGGTCTCGCTGCGATAGAGCAGAAACTCCGTATACGGCACGAGCGGCGCGCCGAGCCCGCCCGCGGCCACATCGCGCACGCGGAAATTGCCCACGACCGGGCAGCCGAAGCGCTCGGCAAGCACCGCCTCCTCGCCGAGCTGGAACGTGCTTGCGAAGGTGCGCGAGAGGTATTCTTCTTTTTCCGGAATGTGCCAGAACGTCTGGCCGTGGCTGCCGATGAGATCAATGTCGGAGAGCTTTGTGCCGGTCTGCGCGCAGAGCGCCTCGCCCGCCTCGCAGAAAAGCTCGCCGAGCAGGAAATTCATCCGGCAGAAGTCCGCTGCCGAGGCAGGACCGCCTCCGGCAAGACGCAGGATCTCCGCGCGCACTTCGTCCGAAAACGGCACGAAGCGGAAGCCGAGCTGCTCTGCGCGCGTTTGCGTGCCAAAGCCCGTGATGCGAACGAGTGCGGCGTCCACGCCGTCCGCCGATGTGCCGGACATGAACCCGATCACGAGCCGCGACGGCTTTTCCCACAGCGTTTTCAGGGGATGTTCCATACTGGTGAAGCCTCCCGTTTTTCTTACATTCTGTGAAAAGTTTACTTCCTGTCCGTCGCTTTGTAAAGGGGTGTTTTTATGATCCGATTCGGCATTGACAGCGCGGAGCTTGCCGCGCATATCCCCGGCCGTGCCGCGCTCGTCACCGCGCCCTCCGGCCGCAGCGCCGATAACCGCAGCAGCATCGATGTATTGAAGGAGGTCTGCGATCTCCGGCTCCTGCTCGCGCCGGAGCACGGCGTCCGCGGCGATAAGGCTGCGGGCGAGGTGTTCTCCGACAGCGTCGACGCGCCCTCCGGCCTGTGCGTAAAGAGCCTGTACCGCCCCGGCTCCAAGCGCCTGACGCGCGAAACGGCTTCGGAATTTGATACGCTCGTCTACGATATTCAGGACGTCGGCTGCCGGTACTATACATTCATTTCCACGCTCAAAAATCTGCTGTTCGACTGCGCGGAATATGGCAAGCGCCTCGTTGTGCTCGACCGTCCCGACCCGCTGGGCCGCACTGCCGAGGGCGTCGTGCTCGAGAAGGGCATGGAGAGCTTCGTCGGCTGCCATACGATCCCGCCGCGCTACGGCATGACCTGCGGCGAGTTTGCCCGCATGGTGAATGCGGAGGAGCATATCGGCTGCGCGCTGGACATTGTGCGCTGCGAGGGGTATGATCCCCGTGTGAGCTTCCCCTGCTGGGGGCGGCCGTGGGTCATGCCGAGTCTTGCGATGCCGCGGTATGAAACGGCGCTGCTGTATCCCGGCACCTGCCTTCTGGAGGGGACGAACCTCTCCGAAGGGCGCGGCACGGCGGACCCGTTCGCGCTGCTCGGCGCGCCGTTTATCGACGCGGAAGCCCTCTGCCGGGAGCTTGACGCTCTCGCGCTGCCGGGGCTGGCTGTGACGCCGGCGTACTTCACGCCCACAGCCTCCAAGCACGCCGGGACGCTCTGCGGCGGTGTGCATCTGCATGTGATGGACGCCGCGGCGCTCCGCCCGACGGAGCTCGGTCTTCGGCTGCTCGCGCTCGTGCGGGATATGTACCCCAAAGACTTCGCCCTTCTCCCGCCCGTCCGGGCGGACGGACGGCCCTTCATCTCGCTGCTCGCCGGGCACCGGGAACTCGAGCGCCCCGGCTGGGACGCCGAGACGCTCATCGCGCGTGCCCGGCGCGAGTGCGCGGCATTCGCCGAGCGGCGGAGACCCTACCTTCTCTACGAATAAGGAGAAAAATTTATGGACATTCGGGAAAAAATCGGACAGCGGCTGGTGTTCGGCTTCCCCGGGACAACGATCCCGGCGGAGTTTGCCGCGCTGGTGCGCGAATATAAGATCGGAAACGTCATCCTCTTCCGGTACAACATCGAAAACGTGCCGCAGCTCGCGCGGCTGTGCGCCGATATTCAGGAGCTTGTCCGCGGCGCGACCGGGCGCGATGCCTTTATCACCATCGACCAGGAGGGCGGCATGGTGACGCGCCTCCCGTGGGACGCGGTGAACGTCCCCGGCAGCATGGCGCTTGCCGCGACCGGAAAGCCGGAAAATGCCGTTCTCGCCGCGGAGATCACGGCGCGGCAGCTGCGCGGCGTCGGCGTGAATCAATCTCGCGCCCGATCTCGACGTAAACTCCAACCCCATGAACCCCGTGATCGGCGTGCGCAGCTTCGGCGACGATCCGCAGAGCGTCGCGCTCTTCGGCGCGAAGGCCGTGGAGGGCTATAAAAACGGCGGCATGCTCTGCTGCGGCAAGCATTTCCCCGGCCACGGCGACACCGCCGTGGATTCCCACATCGGGCTTCCCTGCATCGGGAAAACGATGGACGAGCTTGAAGCGTGCGAGCTCATTTCGTTCCGCGCGGCGATCAAGGCGGGCATTCCCGCCATAATGAGCAGCCACATCCTCTTCCCGAACATTGAGCAAAATGGCGTTCCGGCCACGATGTCGCGCACGATCATGCACAGCCTTCTGCGCGAAACGCTGGGCTTTGACGGGCTTATTCTCAGCGACTGCATGGTAATGGACGCTATCCGGCGGCATTACGGCACGGCGCACGGCGTCGTGGAGGCGATGCGCGCGGGCGTGGACATGGTATTCGTTTCGAGCAATGCCGATCTCCAGCGCGAGAGCGCTGCCGCGGCGCTCGCCGCCGCCGAGAGCGGCT
>ERZ773224.4002-NODE-4002-length-12016-cov-2.600535_pt1 | contig 12016 bp, 9 predicted proteins | sample MGYA00580526_ERZ773224 | MGnify/ENA primary metagenome ERZ773224 (study PRJEB29015, sample SAMEA2737743) | human gut metagenome | biome: human gut; feature: human-associated habitat; material: faeces | place: China | collected 2012 ... | reverse complement strand
CTCCTGAAAAGGATAGATTAAAATGTACTGATGCTAACAATTTTATACTTAAAAACGCATTGAAATTTATATATGAACATTACAAATTGAAATTAAGTCTTTTAGATGTGGCTGAACAATGTTTTATAAGTAGCTGGCATTTAAGTAAGTTACTTAATCAGTACACAGGAAGAGGATTTTTTGAAATAGTTAACACAATAAGAATAGATAAGGCGAAAGATTTGTTAGAGAATAAAAATTATAAGATTCAGGATGTATCTGAACGCGTAGGTTTTCAGGATGTAACACACTTTTGCCGTATATTCAAAAGTTATGTAGGAAAATCTCCATCGGATTACAGAAATTATGGAGGGAAAGGAAAATAAATGCGTGTTATAGAAACACAGGATTATTATCATATGAGCAGAACTGCAGCAAATATTATTTCAGCTCAGATAATAATTAAGCCAAATAGTGTCATTGGGTTGGCAACGGGTTCTACACCAATAGGAACTTACGAACAGTTGATTCGCTGGTACGAGAAAGGTGATTTAGACTTTTCTAATGTTACTACAATTAATTTAGATGAATATAAAGGAATTGCTCCTGATAATGAACAGAGTTATAGATATTTTATGAACAAGCATTTGTTTGATCGTATCAATATTGATAAAAAGAATACATATGTGCCTGATGGTTTGGAAATGGATTCTGATAAAGCATGCTCAGATTATAATAGAATAATAAGAGAATCAGGAGGGGTTGATTTACAACTTTTAGGTCTTGGGAATAATGGACATATCGGATTTAACGAACCAGGTGAAGCATTTGAAAAAGAAACTCATTGCGTTAAATTGACAGAAAGTACTGTTAAGGCAAATTCAAGATTCTTTGATACTATCGATGAAGTACCTAAGGAAGCTTATACAATGGGAATTAAAGCCATAATGCAGGCTAAAAAGATTGTTGTTGTAGTAAGTGGTGAAGGTAAGGCAGAGATAGCTAAAAAAGCCTTCTTTGGACCGGTAACTCCAAAAGTACCGGCATCAGTATTACAGTTACATAACGATGTAACAGTAATTATGTGTAAATAAGTAGAATACTAAAACAAGTAAAAGCAATTACTAAAATAACTTTATTTAAACTTTCGGTTAAATTTCGTATTTTGGTAATTGCTTTGTGTTAATAAAGGATTAATTTTATAGAAAAGCAAAAGTGAGGGTTTTATGGAAATTATAAAGAATGGTAAGGTTTTTACAAAGAATTTTACATTTGAAAAGGCAGATATAATATTAGATAAAGGTGAAATTAAGGATATTATATATTTTGGAAATAATGGTGACAGTACAAATAATACAAGTGATATTAGCGGTAGTACAGATGCAAATAACAATAAATCAGATAATAATTACACTAGAATTATCGATGCTAATGGCTTAATGGTAATTCCGGGGCTTGTAGACATCCATTTTCACGGATGTGTTGGCAGTGATTTTTGTGATGCAACACTTGAAGCTGTAGAAAAAATGGCAGAATATGAAAAAGAGCATGGAATAGCTGCCATTTGTCCGGCAACAATGACATTGCCAAAACAACGTCTTATGGAAATTTGCAAAAATGCAAAAGAATATAAGGATATTCAAATGAATACTAAGTCTTTGGAAAAAAATAATGAACAGGTAAATACTTCAGAAAAATTAAAGGCAAAGCTCGTAGGGATAAATCTTGAAGGCCCATTTATATCTCCGGACAGGGTAGGAGCTCAGAATCCTGAATATGTTCAGAAACCGGACGCAGAGATGTTACAAGAACTTATTGACGAATCAGGTAATATGGTAAAGCTTGTAACAATAGCACCTGAAAGAGAAGGCGCTATAGAGTGTATTTCAAAATTACACGATAAAGTCAGATTCTCAGTAGGACATACAATGGCAAATTATGATGAAGCAACATTGGCATATGAAAGCGGAGCAAAACATGCAACACATTTATATAATGCAATGACAGGATTAAATCATAGAAAACCGGGCGTTGTAGGTGCAGCAAGGGATGCCAAAAATGTTACAGCAGAATTGATTTGCGATGGAGTACATATTCATCCTTCAGTTGTAAGAGCAACATTTTCAATGTTTGGAAGCGACAGAGTAATACTTATAAGTGATAGCATGAGAGCTTGTGGAATGCCTGATGGTGAATCAGAGTTAGGTGGTCAGGTTGTTATAAAGAAAGAAAATGAGGCAAGACTTGTTACAGGAGAACTGGCAGGAAGCGTAACAAATGTTTACGACTGTATGGTTAAGGCCATAGAATTTGGAATCCCTATAGCAGATGCGATTAAAGCAGCAACTTATAATCCGGCAAAGGCAATAGGAGTTCTTGATGAATTTGGAACTATAGAAATAGGCAAAAAACCGGGATTTGTATTGGTTAATGAAGACTTTTCAATAAATCAGGTTTTATAATAAGTATAATAAGAACTCTTCACAAACTGTATGTACCTTCTTTACCGGACAAAAATGTCCGGAATTCTGGGTACATATCAGTTGAACAAGTTAACACAAGTCTGAAAAATTATTGATTTCATGATATAAGCGCGAAATAGGAAGACCTACTACGTTGTTGTAATCGCCATTTATTTTCTCAATATGAATTGCAAATGGTCCCTGAATTCCATATGCTCCGGCTTTATCAAAAGAATCTTTTGTATTAATATAACTGTTTATTTCATCGTCAGTCATAGGGCATACATGTACATCTGTTTTTTCATAAAAAGATTTAACTTTCGGAGATGAATTTCCGGATGTGTAATGAAGTAAGGTTACGCCTGTATAAACCTGATGCGTTTTATTCTGTAATTTCTTTAACATACGAAATGCATCATCATAATCAGATGGTTTTCCCATGATTTCATCATCGCAAAAGACGACAGTATCAGCTCCAATAATTAAAGTGTCGTTCTCCAATAAAGAAAGGGAATTTGCAACGCCAAAAGCTTTGATAGATGAAAGTTCCATGGAAACGTCAAAAGGAGCAGTTTTAGTTGTGATTTCAGGAGTGTCAGAAGTAACAATTTTAAAGTCATACCCTGCCTGCTTCATTAGTTCCATACGTCTTGGCGATTTAGATGCCAAAATAATATCTGTATTTGTAATATTCATATCAATTAATTCTCCTAAATATTTAAATTCATAATAGAGTATACAACAAAATAGTGTAAATAAATATAGTTATATGTTAACATCATAGTGTAAACAAAACTTACAAAAATGTTAATAAAATTTAATTATGGAGAGAAACATATGAATAAATTTAAGGGATATCTTATTTGCACGGATTGCGATGGAACATTGACAGACAATGAAGGAAAAGTATCAGATGCAAATGCAGAGGCTATTAAATATTTTGAAGAAGAGGGTGGATTATTTACATTAGCTACAGGCAGATTTCCTCATTTTGCAAATAATTTTAAAGATAAATTTAAGGTTAATGCACCAATAGTATCCTTAAATGGTGCGGTACTCTATGATATTAACGCAGAGAAAATGTTAAATTCATGGAAAATGGAGAAAGAGCGTTTTGCTAAAGTTTTAAGATATGTAAATGAAGAATGGCCACAAATATGGGAAATATGGACAAGTGGAAACATATATGAAAGTGTAGGTTATAAGCCGGCAGAACATAAGTATGATGAAAATAGTTTGGAAGAATATATAACAAAGCTTCCGGATTATTTATATAAAAATCTGTTTATTCAACCTGCTGATGTAACAAAAAAATTGCAGGAGCAGTTAAAAATAAGATTTGGGGATAAATTCAGATTTGATTTAAGCTGGCCCGAAGGAATAGAAATGCAGTTGATAGACAGTGGAAAAGGAATTGCAATAAAATATTTGAAAGAACATTTAGGAAAAGAAAATGGAAATACTATTCATACTACAATCGGAATTGGAGATAATGAAAATGATATAAATATGATTGAATGTTCTGATATTGGATATGCAGTAGGTAATGCAGTAAAAGAATTGAAAGAAAAGGCTGACAGAATTACAGTTGCAAACACTGAGGATGCTATAGCAAAGATAATTTCACAACTTTAAATAACATTAAAATTTTTATTGAAAAAAGTATGTGTATTCGTTATTATGGACTATGGATATGTAAATTATATGTAAAAATCAAGGAAAAAATAAGAAAAAATGAAGTAAAATATCTATTTTCCATAGGAAACAAAATGGACAAAGTTCATTATATATAAGTGTTTCCGACGATTAGCCACCGACCAAAGGGAGGGGGCAATACATAGTGTGCAAGGAGAAAGTAATTATGGACTATGTACTTTTAGTATTAGAGTTACTTGGTGGCGTAGGACTGTTTTTGTATGGAATGAGTCTTATGGGTTCATCTCTTGAAAAGTTAGCAGGTGGAAGTCTTGAAAAGATTTTGGAAAAGCTGACAACAGGAAAGAGCAAAAGAACAGGACAGCTTAAAGGTTGGGGCCTTGGAACAGGGGTAACTGCCATTATTCAAAGTTCAGCGGCAACTACACTTATGCTTATCGGATTTGTAAATGCCGGAATTATGAAATTAGGACAGGCTATTCCGGTAGTATTTGGTGCCAATGTTGGTAGTACAGCGACAGCTATTATTTTAAGTTTAGGAGATGTTGGTGATAATCTTTTAATTTTAAAATTAGTTAAGCCTAAATATTTAGCATGCGTGTTATTGGTTGTAGGTGCTTTTATTATTCTTTTCTCTAAGAAAAAGAAATTAAAAGATACAGCGGGAATTTTAGTTGGTCTTGGCATACTTTTTACAGGTATGACAACAATGGAATCTGTGTTTAGCGGTAATGCACAGATTACGGCAGCTATTGAGCATATGTTTGGAACAATAAGTAATCCATTACTTGCATTTTTAATAGGTATGGTACTTACGGCAATTATTCAGAGCTCATCTGCTTCAGTAGGTATTTTACAGGCACTTTCCGCTACAGGAGTAGTAACATATGGAACTGCAATTCCTATTATTATCGGTCAGAACATTGGTAAATGTGTTGCTATTATTTTAGGTGGAATCGGTGCAAATAAAAAAGCAAAAAGAGTTTCTCTTAGCTATTTATTGTTTAATATTATAGGTGCATTTTCATTTATGGTTATATTCTGTGTATGTAAAGAAGCATTTGGTTTAGCAATATTTGGAGAAACTGTAAACAGAAGTAAGATTGCTATTATCCATGTAGGATTTAACCTTGTTACAAGTTTAGTTTTACTTCCATTTGCAGATAAAGTAGGTGATTTGACAGGAAAGATTGTTGGAAATGAAGAAGAGTCTCTTATGGATAAGGAACTTGGAACACTTGATCCAATGTTATTAAAAACACCTACAGTAGCTTTAAAGCAGAGTAAAGAAGTTATGTGGGCAATGACGGATGCAATATCAAATAACTATAAGATTGCATGCGAGCTCATTAAACATTTTGATATTAAGTTATTAGATGAAGCAAGAAAAAATGAAGACTTTATTGATAAATGTGAAAGCGTTTTAAGTTCATACATTTTAAAGATAGATGCAAAACAGCTTCCAGGAGATGGAAAAAGAGTCGTATCTGAATTATTAAATTCAGTTGGAGATTTGGAAAGAATAGGTGATCACTGTATAAATATTTCATTCCTTATGGAAGAAATGCATGAAAGAAAAGCTCATTTTTCTGATAAGGGGTTAAAAGAAGTTGAGGTCTTAGTAGATGCAATAGAATCTATTATTAATACAACATTCCAGGCATTTAAAGAAGATGATGAAATATCAGTTATCAGAGTAGAGCCAATGGTTAAGATAATTTCAAGATTAAAAAATATGATAAAAGACAATCATATTTCAAGATTGGAAAACGGACAATGTAGCATAGAAGCAGGTATTACTTTATTAGATTTACTTACTAATTTTGAGAGAATTGCCAGCCACTGTGAAAATATAGCTTTGCATATTACTAAGAGGGTAAATAAAGAATTGCATTTAGATGATATGCATGGACATATGATGGACAAACATAGTGAGGAATATAAGGGACTTTACTTATATTACAAGTCTCAGTATGTAGATAAAATTGAAAATGAATAATAATATTGACATATGGTATGGATGATGTTTAAATTAAACTATCTGTACTAAGGGGTGGTATTTATGTCAAAGAAAAAAAGTATAATTATAGTAGGAATTGTGGCAGTTATTTTAGCAGTAGTTTTGATTGTTGTGTTACATCCTTCAGGCACCGGAAAAGATGCTGAGAATAAGATGGAAGTGACAACAACTAATTATCAGACAGATGAGACAGATGACAACAATTCAATGGATAACGAATCAGCTGAAGGCGAAACGAATTATTGGGATACAGTAGACATGATAGAAGATGGCAATGCAGCTGATAACGAAGATAATAACGAAAATACAGCAGATGAACAGGTAAGTGGCGACTCAGAAGAATATCCGGGACAGGATGATGGATGGTCACCAATTGTACCGGCTGATGATGTAAATTAAATTATTTTAGTTAATTGTGGGGATATACGGGGTGAAAAATAAATTATGATTTGAAGGGAAAATTAATTAGGCCTCAGTGTATTTCAGAAAATTATATTTATGGTTTTATAAGTGAATTTTCTGATACCAACAGAGAAGATGATGAAGAACTGATTGCGATAAAAAGATAAAAAAGATGAACACAAATAAGTTACGTTTAGTGATAACGAATTTGTGTTCATTTTTTATGTTTATCAAAAATTTTTCATATATTACTTAGAAGAATCTTCTATGAGTCTTGTGATAATATCATGGACTGTGTTGTATACAAATACAGCCATTTCTTCAGGTGGTGTAACGCAATCAGAAAAAATCCATGTTTTAAGCATTCCAATACAACCGCTTCTTAAAAACGAATAAACATATTCAGGGGCAATTGATTTGTTAAAACAATATATAAGATTAATCTGTTTTCTTACCTTACTTTCGATTACGTCTTCCATACGTTGTATAAAAAATGCATCGCCGTGATATCCCATTAAAGCTTTTAATGAATCTCTGTTTGCTTCAAAAACAGAAATCAGGTCAGTTACAAAACTGTAACTTTGAGCTCTCGATAATGAAGGATAGGAATCAAGTACCTTCTGAATCTGGGAAATAATGTCGTTTTCCATTTCTTGTAATAGGTCAAATATATCCGTATAATGCAGATAAAAAGTTGAACGGTTTATATTTGCAAGAACAACAAGATTTTTAATTGTAATATCATTAATATTCTGTTTTATCATCATTTGCGCAAGCGTTTTCTTCAAAGCTTCCCTTGTGCGCTGACTACGTTTATCTATTTTAATATTCATGTATAATATTAGTCATTACATATGGTATAATGGCATTTCCTTTACTTGAAGTTATTTACAAAAATATTATAATAGAGGATAAGAAAAAAGACAACATGATGTCTATAAAAATAAGAAATATTTAAGAGGTCAAAAATGAAAAATAAAACAGTTGTAGTAGGGTTATCAGGGGGAGTTGACTCATCGGTTACGGCATATTTATTAAAGAAACAGGGTTACAATGTAATTGGCGTTACAATGCAGGTGTGGCAGAAAGATATTCCTGAAAGTGGAAAAACAGGAATAGCAGAAGTGGAAGACGCAAGGAAAGTGGCGGCGTATTTGGGTATTCCTCATTATGTGCTTAATTTTAATGAAGAATTTCATAAAAATGTTATAAAATATTTTGTTAAAACTTATAATGACGGAAAGACACCTAATCCTTGTGTGGTATGCAACAGATATGTAAAATGGCAGGCTTTAAGGGAAAAGGCAGGAAATTTAGGAGCGGATTATATTGCAACAGGTCATTATGCAAAGATAGAAAAATTAGAAAATGGAAGGTACGCAATTAAAAATTCAAAAACGGCAAAAAAAGACCAGACATATGCATTACATTTACTGACTCAGGAACAGTTAGAACATACAATTATGCCTCTTGGCAGCTATGAAAAAGATGAAGTGCGAAAGATTGCTGAAAGAGTAGGAATTCCTGTTGCATATAAAAAAGACAGTCAGGATATGTGCTTTATTCCCGATGGAAAATATGCAAATTTTATATACAAAGAAACAGGAAAAAGGGCAATACCGGGAGAGATTGTGACAATGGATGGAGAAGTTGTTGGAAAACATAAAGGAATTATTTTTTATACAGTCGGACAGCGAAAAGGTTTGAAATTGCAAAATAAAAATATGTATGTTTGTGAAATCAATGCCAATAAGAATCAGATTGTGGTATGCGACAATGAATCCCTGTTTAAAAAGATAGTAGTTGCGCACAATGTTAATATGATGGCAAAGGAAAGTATTAGTGGAAAACAAAGAGCATTTGCGAAAATAAGATATAACCATGAAGGGGCAGACTGTACTGTGTGGATGGAAGATGAAAAATTGTATTGTGAATTTGACAAACCTCAAAGAGCAGTGACCCCGGGACAATCTTTAGTTGTATATCAGGATGGATATGTGCTTTGCGGAGGAGAAATTATTTCAGAATAAAATATGTTGGAATCAAAAGCACCAACTTTGATGTTTACGGATTGTTCCGTGCTACGCATTCCAATAATCCTACCAAATATTCATAATAAGTAGACAGTAATTATGCAATATCTACTCATTGATACAAATTTGCGTATTTTTTTACAAAATATTTAAAAATAATGTTGACGGATTTTAAACATATGCGTATAATTGTAAGTTGAATAACCAACACTTAATGTGGATAGGTCTATCTCGACGAAGAGAGTTTTTATATATTTATGAGTTCATGATTAGTCGGAGTTATTCAAATTCAAAGAAAGGGATTGCTGTAGTGAAGAAGAAAGACTTTACAGAAAAACTGACAGAATTAGTAGAACTTGGCAAGAAGAATGGTGGAGTGGTTACAACTGCTGATGTTGATAACATGTTTCAGGGGATGCCACTTACAGGCGAACGTAAAGATGCTATTGCCGAGTATATAATTGAAAATGGATTGACAATTAAAACAGGTGATTCAGACGGAAAGTCAGAAACAAAGAAATTAACAAAGAAGACAAGTGTGAAAACTGATGTGGAAGCGGTAGATGATACTGATAATGAAGAGGTGGATAATGCAGAAGAAACTGCATCTGATGCAGAACCAACAGAAGCAGATTTGACACTTGCAGCAGAAGGCCCTATTGATTTAGAACCTACAGATGACGATTTTGAAGATGAAGAAGAAATTGTTGAATTAGATAATGTTGGTTTACTTGAAGGTGTCGGAACAGAAGACCCTGTTAGAATGTACTTAAAAGAAATAGGTACAGTTCCATTGTTAACTGCAGAAGAAGAACTTGAACTTGCCAAACGTAAATCAGAAGGCGATCCTGTTGCTAAAGACAAATTAATAGAAGCTAATTTACGTCTTGTTGTTAGTATTGCTAAGAGATACACAGGAAGAGGTATGAGTTTCCTTGATTTAGTACAGGAGGGCAATTTAGGACTCATAAAAGGTGTTGAAAAATTTGATTACGAAAAAGGATATAAGCTAAGTACATATGCTACATGGTGGATTAGACAGTCTGTAACAAGAGCACTTGCAGACCACGCAAGAACAATCCGTGTACCTGTTCATATGGTTGAGACAATTAACAGAATGTCAAAGATGCAGCGTAAATTAACTTTAGAGTTAGGTTACGAGCCATCAACTCAGGAATTAGCCAATGCATTAGATATAACAGAAGAAAAAGTTTTAGAGATAATGCAGATAGCAAGAGAGCCTGCATCATTAGAAACACCTATCGGTGAAGAAGATGATTCTAACTTAGGAGATTTTGTTGCAGACAACAATACAGTTACTCCGGAAGCTAACATTGAATCAGTTATGCTTAGAGAACACATTGATGTATTACTTGAAGATTTGAAAGAACGTGAAAAGGAAGTTATTATCTTAAGATTTGGCTTAAGAGACGGACATCCAAGAACTCTTGAAGAAGTTGGAAAGGAATTCAATGTTACAAGAGAGCGTATCAGACAGATTGAAGCTAAGGCATTAAGAAAGTTAAGAAATCCTGTTAGAAGTAAGAAGATTAAGGATTTCCTTAATAGTTAATAAATAAAAATTCTTCCGTGCATAAAGAAAAGCATTTTTGCATGGAAGAATTTTTTTATAAAAGGCTTTCTAAAGTAAACCAAATGGTTAAATTAGTTAAGACAAACTAAGTTAAGGCACATACTTAAAATAGAGAAAGTAAAAAAAATAAAAAAATATGTATTTTTTACTTAATTTTACTTGATTTTGTCATAAAAATAGTTTATAAAATTAAGTAAATAAAAAAGTAAGCATAAAGGTACAAAGGCGTACTTCAGTGTTGCTATGCAACTGAGGCAGTCCTTTGTACCTTTTTTATATTCTAACTATCAGGAGGGATACGATGAATCAAAACGAATTATTTGAGAAAGCAAAAAAAGATGGCTTATACGATGAAAGATTTGAACATGATAACTGCGGTATTGGTGCAGTTGTAAACATTAAAGGTATCAAATCTCATGAAACAGTAGAAAATGCTTTAAAGATAGTAGAAAATCTTGAGCATAGAGCAGGTAAGGACGCAGAAGGAAAGACTGGTGACGGAGTAGGTATTTTGTTACAGATTTCACATAAGTTCTTTAAGAAAGCTACAAAGAATTTAGGATTTGACATTGGAAATGAAAGAGAATACGGAGTTGGAATGTTCTTTATGTCTCAGGACGAACTTGTCCGTAAGCGTGAAATGAAAATGCTTGAAATAATAGTTGAGAAAGAAGGACTTGAATTCTTAGGATGGAGAGAAGTACCAACACATCCTGAAATTTTAGGAACTAAGGCAGTTGAATGCATGCCATACATTATGCAGTGCTTCATAAAGAAACCTGAAGATGTAGAAAAAGGATTACCTTTTGATAGAAAATTATACATTGTAAGAAGAGTATTTTCACACAGCAGTGTTGGAACATATACAGTTTCAATGTCTAGTAGAACAATAGTATACAAAGGTATGTTCTTAGTAGAGCAGCTTCGCTTATTCTTTGCTGACTTACAGGATAAAGATTACGAATCAGCGATCGCAACCGTGCACTCCCGTTTCTCCACGAACACGAATCCAAGCTGGGAGAGAGCGCATCCGAACCGTTTTATCGTACATAACGGTGAGATCAACACCATCAAGGGTAATGCGGACAAGATGCTTGCCCGCGAGGAGACGATGGAGTCTGAGCACTTAAAAGGAGAACTGCAGAAGGTACTTCCGGTTATCAATTCCGAGGGTTCCGACTCCGCAATGCTTGATAATACCTTGGAATTTCTGGTTATGAGCGGCATGGAACTTCCACTTGCAGTTATGATCATGATCCCGGAGCCATGGGCAAACAACCGCATCATGTCACAGAAGAAAAAAGATTTCTATCAGTATTATGCGACGATGATGGAGCCGTGGGACGGACCTGCATCTATTCTGTTCTCCGACGGTGATATGATGGGAGCAGTGCTTGACCGCAACGGTCTGCGTCCTTCCCGTTATTACATTACAGATGATGATTATCTGATCCTCTCATCCGAGGTTGGTGTACTTGATATCGATCCGACAAAGATTCTCGTAAAAGAGCGCCTGCGTCCTGGTAAAATGCTTTTAGTTGATACCGTTGCAGGCCGTGTGATCGACGATGATGAATTGAAAGAAACTTATGCAAACAAGCAGCCATATGGTGAATGGCTTGACCGCAACCTCTTAAAACTGGAAGATTTAAAGATTCCGAACGAGCGTGTGCCGGAATATACCAAGGAAGAACGCCAGAGAATGCAAAAAGCATTCGGTTATACTTTCGAGTCCCTGCGTGAAGCAATCCTTCCGATGGCAAAGAACGGCGGCGAGGGTACATCTGCCATGGGTATTGATACACCGCTTGCTGCACTTGCGAGTGACCATCAGCCGTTATTTAACTATTTCAAACAACTGTTCGCACAG
>ERZ773224.3997-NODE-3997-length-12034-cov-5.107939_pt1 | contig 12034 bp, 10 predicted proteins | sample MGYA00580526_ERZ773224 | MGnify/ENA primary metagenome ERZ773224 (study PRJEB29015, sample SAMEA2737743) | human gut metagenome | biome: human gut; feature: human-associated habitat; material: faeces | place: China | collected 2012 ... | reverse complement strand
AGAACTTAACCTCGCGTAACCGCGCTCTACCCCCGCGCCACCGGCGCGACAACCATTTCTGGTTCTCTTTTGACATCAAAAGAGAACATTAGCCTTAATGAAAAAGCGCTCTAACCCCGCGCCACCGGCGCGAGAGCAAACTTTATCTTCACTTTATTTTATATCACGAGGTATCAAACAATGGAACTTTTTCTGGATGTACTGAGCGAAACTCTGGTGGACACCGCCAAGATGCTCCCCTTCCTGTTTTTAGCCTATCTCTTTATTGAATATGTCGAGACCCGCCACGGTGAGCGCATCGAGGCCCTGCTGGCGGGCGGCGGCCGCTGGGGCGCGGTGCCGGGCGCGGTGCTGGGCTGTGTGCCGCAGTGCGGCTTCTCGGCCATCGCCTCCAACTTCTACGCCTCCCGCGTCATCACGCTGGGTACGCTGATGGCCGTCTATCTCTCCACCAGCGACGAGGCTATCCCCCTGCTGGTGTCCATGCCCGCCTACTGGGATAAGCTGATCCTGCTGATGGTCATCAAGGTCGTGTACGCTGTCTTTGTGGGCTTTCTGCTGGACTTCGTCCTCCGCAAGGCCCTGCCCCGCAGCCTGCGCGGCGGCTACACCGGCCACGCCGACGAGGTGGACTGCCACGAGGAGCACAGCGACGAAGAGGGCCATCCCCAGCCCATCTGGAAGGCCGCGCTCCGCCACACCCTCGAGATCTTTGTCTTTATCTTCGTGTTCAGCCTCGTGTTCGGCCTCATCGTCGAGGGCGTCGGCGAGGATGTCTTCGCCTCGGTGCTGGGCCGAATGGGCTTCTTCCAGCCGGTGGTGGCCGCACTGGTGGGCCTTGTCCCCAACTGTGCCGCCAGCGTCCTGATGACCCAGCTCTACGTCGAGGGCGCACTCCGCTTCTCGAGCCTCGTGGCCGGTCTCTGCACCGGCGCGGGCGTGGGCCTCGCCGTGCTGTGGCGGGTGAATCCCTCCTGGAAGCAGAACCTCTTCATCACCGGCCTGACCTGGGCCTGCGGCGCCGCTGTGGGCGTGGGCATCCAAATCGTGGTGGCCTTTATTGCCTGATTTTTCCATTTTAACATTCGCATTTCTTCTTCAACAGAGGAATGCGGATGTTTTTATTTTATCGTAAAAAAACAGCTTTCTTGTAAACGACCTTGCCCTCTCCGTCTGCTGCGCAGCCACCTCTCCCAAAGGGAGAGGCTTTCACTGTTGATATTCTTGAGACAAAGCCTCCATTTTGTGATATACTCAACTTATATATAGCTATAAGGAGAACACCATGCAATATAAAATTCTCGCAAGTGATTACGACAACACCCTCGTCCCCTTCGGGGAGAGCCAGCCCCGTCCGGCCATGGTCAAGGCCGTGAAGAAGCTTCAGGCCGCCGGGGGAAAATTCGTGCTCAGCACAGGCCGGGCCTGGTCAGCCATCAACCGGAAAGGCCAGCTGGGCGGCATCCGGTTCGACTATGCCATCACCTGCAACGGTGCCTGCGTCGTGGACAAGAACGGTGCCATCGTGGCAGAGCACCCCATGACCAGTGAAGAGATGTACGCGCTGGTGGATTTCTGTGAGGACTACAACTACCCCCTGCAATTTAACTTCAAGGATGCATACTATGTTTACTGCGAGTATGACATCCTCCACAAGCACTACGATCAGATAAACAGCGTCGGTCTGGACTGCGTGGACGGCGAAGACCAGGACCGCCACCTCATCGATATGCCTCACGCGGCGTTCTGCCTCTTCCCCGAGGGGGCGCTGGAGCGGTTCAACGAAAAGTACGGCCACCTCGGCCTTCACTTCATGCAGACGGGCGGCCAGCTGCCCGACGGCTCCCACTTCTACGACATCGTGCGGGGCGGGATCGACAAGAGCACGGGCCTCGCAGACCTTTGCGAAAAGATGGGCCTCTCCCTCGCCGAGGCCGTGGCGGCAGGCGACTCCGCCAACGATGTGGGGATGCTGAAAGCGGCGGGCCTCGGCTGCTGTATGTCCAACGGCACCGACGAAGCCAAAGCCGCCGCTGACCGCGTCATCGGCGACGTGCGGGAAGACGGACTTGCTGCCCTTATTGAAGAGCTGTGGTTCGACGGCCCGAAGGCGGAGCCCTCCGACCGCAGCTTCGGCTCTGCATGGGAGACGATGGAACGATGAGCTTCGCACCCGTTTACTCTGAAAACAGCCGCGCCCTCATCCTCGGTACATGGCCCAGCCCCAAAAGCCGGGAGATGGCCTTCTACTACGGCCACCCGCAGAACCGTTTCTGGCCCATGATGGCAGCCCTCACCGGCGAGCCTGTCCCCGCCCGGGAGGACATCGAGGCCAAAAAAGGCATCATCCTCCGCCATGGCCTCGCCCTGTGGGACACGCTGGAAAGCTGTACCATCACCGGCGCGTCGGACGCCTCCATCCGGGACGTGGTGCCGAACGACATTGCATCTCTTTTAGCAAAAGCACCCATTGAGGCAGTGTTCTGCAACGGGGCCACCGCCTACCGCATTTATACAAAGTATCTGCTGCCGGTCTCCGGCATTCCAGCGGTCAAGCTGCCCAGCACCAGTCCCGCCAACGCCGCCTGCCGCCCCGAAACCCTGCGCGAGGTCTGGGGCGAGGCCCTCAAAGATTATATAACCGTTTCCAACCTGTAAATTATTCATGAAACACTTGCGTTTTGTGGATAAAAGGATTTATTATGGAAGAGTACAAGGGGCGGTGCGCCCCCTTCGGGAAAGGAGAAAATGCATGAGCAAAGTTATCCGCACCCAAAAGCCCAGCGTCCTGCCGTGGTATGCGGCAGCGCTGGTGTTCGCGGTGCTGTGCGCGGCGCTGCCAGCATATAAGCTGTGGGCGCTGCTGATCGCGCTGGGCGGCGCAGCCGTGATGTTCGGCGCGGCAAAGAAGGTCTGCCCGCCCCGGGTGGTGGAGCATGAAGTGCCTTTCCACACCGGCAGCGGCGATGTGGACGAGATGCTGGCCGACATCCAGCAGAAGCTGGATGCCCTCCACGCGCTGAACGAGGCTCTGCCCGACCCGGAGCTTTCCGCCGCCATGACCCGGATGGAAAAGGCAGGCCGCTCCATCGTGGAGACGGTGGAGGCCAGTCCCGCCAAGGCAAAGCAGATACGCCGCTTTGCGAACTACTATCTGCCCGACGCGGTGAACGTACTGGAACAGTACGCAAAGCTGGCCCGCCAGGGCGTGCGGGGCGAAAATGCCGCTTCGATCCGGGCAGAGGTGGAGCGGAACGCGGCTTCCATCGCCACTGCATTCGAAAACCAGCTGGATGCACTGTATGCCGCTGAAAGCATGGACCTCTCGGCGGATCTGACGGTATTGCAGAATATGCTCAAAGGACAAGGCTTAGGCTAAACGCCTGATTTGGAAAGGAAGGAATCTCTCATGGCTGATAATACGTTCAATTTTGACTTAGACGCACCCGCTGTTCCCACCCTGACCCTCGACCCGGTGGAAGCACCTGCCGCCGAGGAAAAGCAGCCCGAACCCGCTGCGGTCCCCGAGGCCGAACAGGTCAAGCTCAGCCCCGAGGAGCAGGCGATGGTGGACGCCTTCGCTCAGAAGATCGACATCACCAACAGCCAGCAGGTGCTGCAGTACGGCTCCGCCTGCCAGAAGAAGATCGGCGACTTCTCCGAGGCGGCACTTTCCAAAGTGTCCACCAAAGACCTCGGCGAGGTGGGCGGCATGATCAGCGACCTTATCGGGGAGCTGAAGAACTTTGACGCCGCCGAAGAGGAAAAGGGCATCCTCGGCTTCTTCAAGAAAAAGGGCAGCCAGCTCGACAACATGAAGACCAAGTACAGCAAAGCGGAAACGAACGTCGAGACCATCCAGTCCGCTCTCGAAAAGCATCAGGTGCAGCTGCTCAAGGATATTGCGATGCTGGACAAGATGTACGAGCTGAACATGGCCTATTTCAAAGAGCTGAGCATGTATATCCTCGCGGGCAAGAAGAAGCTGGCCGACTTCCGCGCCCACGAGCTGCAGCAGGCGATGGACAAGGCAAAGGCTTCCGGCCTGCCTGAGGACGCACAGGCCGCACGCGATCTGGCCGACCAGTGCGAGCGCTTTGAGAAAAAGCTCTACGACCTTGAGCTGACCCGCACCATCAGCCTGCAGATGGGCCCCCAGATCCGGCTTTTGCAGAACAATAACTCCATGATGGCCGAGAAGATCCAGTCCACCATCGTCAACACCATCCCCCTGTGGAAGAACCAGATGGTGCTGGCACTGGGTCTGGCCCACAGCCAGCAGGCTATGCAGGCCGAACGTGCCGTCACCGACATGACCAACGAGCTGCTGAAAAAGAATGCCGACGCCCTCAAGATGGGTACCATCGAGACGGCCAGGGAGTCCCAGCGCGGTGTCGTGGACATCGAGACCCTGCAGCAGACCAACAAGAGCCTCATCGAGACGCTGGACGAGCTGAACAAGATCCAGAGCGAGGGCCGCGCAAAGCGTGCCGCCGCCGAGCAGGAGCTCACCCGCATCGAAGACGAGCTGAAACAGAAGATGATGGAGATCCGGAGCTGAAATGGCAAACGCAGATTTTTCCAGACAACAGAATCGACCCACCGGCGGCTTTGACGCTTCCAGCTATCGCGCCGCAGCGCCCGCCGAGGAGGAAGTGCGGCTGACGCCCTTCCAGCAGAAGCTGGCAGGCCTCGAAAAGGCCCTGCCAGCCGCGCTGGGCAAGCAGGCCGTGGCCGCTGCTCTGAGCATCGTGGTGATGCTGGGATGCTTTGTCGGCTTTGGCGGGGCGAAGCTCCGGGCAAAGTACGACACGGTGAAGAACGGGTTCACCACCGGCGTGGCCGCAGACAGCGGCTATGCCCTGAATGAGGAATTGACCACACGGCTCAACACGGCCGCCAACATCATCACCACCGCGTCCAACACACTGGGTGCCGACAGCGCCGAAGTGCAGACGGCACAGGCTGCGCTGGACTCTTTTTCCGCCTGCCTCGGGGCGGTGCAGTCCGACGGCAAGATCCACGCACCGGACTCTCTGAGTGTTTACACCGGCGGCAGGATGCAGATGCTCTACCAGTCGAACGAGACGCTTGGCACAGCCATCGGCCAGCTCTACGCCAAATTGCAGGAGCAGGCCGCAGACCCCATGAAGATGGGCGCAGTGCAGGGGCAGTACAGCCAGTTCAACAGTGCGCAGACCATCATCAGCAACCTGCATTATAACGATGCAGTCCAGCGTTACCAAAAAGACGTCGGCGGCTTCCCGGCCAGCGTGCTGGGCAAGCTGTTCGGCATACAGGAGGTGGAACTTTTCGCATGAAGACGATGAAAACATTCTCCCGCCGCATTGCGGCACTGCTTCTTGTCGTGACTGTCGGCATCACGGCGCTGGCACCGGCGGCTTCGGCCTCCAGCATCCAGCTGCCCCGCCTGCCGAAAGATCAATGCGTGGTGGACGACGCCGGTGTGCTGAGCGACAGCACCACCTCGGAGCTCGAGACCATCAACGCACAGCTCTCTTCCAGCTGCGATGGCGCACAGATCGGCGTACTGACCGTGGACTACACCGGCAGCGCCACCACCGAGGACTACGCTGCTGAAGCCTTCGACACCTGGGGCATCGGCAGTTCCAGCAAGAACAACGGCGTACTCATCCTGCTGGTGATGCAGTCAGACCAGTACGCCGACGGCGACTACTATCTGACCTACGGCGACGGCTTCCGCAGCACCATGCTGGCCGATCAGGCAAGCTCCCTCGTGCAGACCATGGAGGACGACTTCGCCGCCAAGAAGTACGACGCCGCCGTCCTCACCTGCGCCACCAATGTGGCAAACACCATTGCACAGGTGTACGGGGTCACTCTGAGCGGCGGGACCATCTATTCCGACGGCTCTGACACCCAGACCACCCGGCCCTCTGTCGAGCCTGTCCCGCCCCAGGGGATACTGCGTGCTGGAAGCGGGGCGTGTGGAGCCGAACCTCTTCTTCATCGGCCGGGGGATCGCACGCGCCTGTATTTCCGCCGACGGGAAAAAGGTCACCTTCTGGATCGGGGCCGAGGGATCGGCGCTCGTCTCCCTGAAAAGCTACGTCGACGACGAACCGGGCTACGAAACGATCGAACTCATGGAGGATTCCCTGTTGTATGTGTTGAAACGCAGCGATTTGGAGCGATTTCTCGCCGAGGACATCCACATCGCCAACTGGGCGCGGCGGTTCGCCGAATCGGAGTTCCTGCGTACGGAGCAGAAATTGATTCCGATGCTTTTCCTTCCGGCTGCCCGGCGCTACGAGACGCTGCTGAGGGAACGCCCCGAACTGTTGCGGCGGGTACCGTTGGAGACGCTCGCCTCCTATCTGGGGATTACGCCGGTGAGTTTGAGCCGGATCCGGGCGCGGGTGAAGTCGAAATAGCGGGGCGTCTTCCGCTGCGGCCTCTTTTTTGCAGTCCGGACGCGGGGTGCGAACCGGCGCTTCGCAACTTTTTTGCGCAATCCGATTTTTTCTCGGCGCATGTTGCGTATCTTTGCCTGCCGGAAAAGGCCGCTTCCGAAGGGGCGGCCGAAATCGATACGACCATGAATGTCAGAACCAAAGGTCTCGTCTGCGGTGCGGTGGCGGCCGCGACTTACGGGATGAACCCGCTCTTCACCCTGCCGCTCTATCATGCGGGAATGACGCCCGACTCGGTGTTGTTCTACCGCTACGCCTTCGCATTGCCGATTCTGGCGGTGATGATCCGTCTGCGGGGGCAGGATTTCAGCCTGCGCCGCTGTGAGATGCTGCCGCTCGTGGCCATGGGTCTGCTCTTTTCCGCCTCGTCGCTCTTTCTCTACATGAGCTATAACTACATGGACGCCGGCATCGCCTCGACGATTCTGTTCGTCTATCCGATCCTCGTGGCGCTCATCATGGCCCTGGGCTTCCGCGAACGCATCACGCCGCTGACGATCTTCTGCATCGCACTGGCCGTTTTAGGCATCGGGCTGCTCTACGAGGGAGACGGCCAGACGCTCAGCCTCACGGGCGTGACGCTCGTGCTGCTCTCGTCGCTTTCCTACGCCGTCTATATCGTGGGCGTCAACCGCTCCGCGCTGGCGGCCTTGCCGACGGTCAAGCTCACCTTCTACGCCCTGCTGTTCGGCCTTGTGATCTACGTCGTGCGGCTCGATTTCCTCACGGGCCTGCAAGCCGTCCCGTCGTGGTATCTGTGGGGCAACGTGCTGGCGCTGGCGGCGTTGCCGACGGCCGTTTCGCTGCTCTGCACCACGCAGGCCATCCACTACATCGGCTCCACGCCGACGGCCATCCTCGGTGCGCTCGAACCCGTCACGGCGGTCTTCTTCGGCGTGGTGATTTTCTACGAAGAACTTACGGCACGGCTGGGGCTCGGCATCGCGCTGATACTGGTGGCCGTGACGCTCATCGTCGCCGGCGGGCGGTTCGCCTCTTTCTTGCTTCGCTTCCGGCGGCTCTTTCCCAAACGGCACAGAAAAACGGAAGCCTGAGTTCGGGCTTCCGTTCGGGCGGAGTGTGCTCCGTCTATTCCAACCATCCGCGAATGGCGGCGATCGCCTCTTCGCGCATCGGCTTGGGCAGGGTGGCGATGCGCGTGCGGTGTGATCCGCCGGGCTGCACGAAGAGCTTCATGTTGCGCTTGCGGGGCGTCACGGCCCATGCCGCGCCCGATGCCGTCCACGGATCGTTGGCGCCGTAGATCATCACCATGTTCGGGTCTTCGCGTTTGAGGTAGCGGTGCATCCGCCGGTAGAGCGTCCGGTCGAAATCGAGGTCGCGCAGCTCGTCGGGCAGGAAGATCCGCCGCAGGTAATCTTTGCTGTTGCGGATACTGAGGTATTTGCGCAGGGGGCGCGTGTCGTAGCCGTAGTAACCCAGTTCGCGGGCCGCCTGCACGAAAAACGAGGTCGTCGGCGTTTCACGCACGAAGTATTCGGGGTCGACCGCTCCGATGAAGTAATCGAACAGTTCGTCGTCCGTAGCCGACGTAGCGGGAATCTCGTAGGAGTTCGAGCCCCACTGCCAGAAGGAGAAGGCGTACTCCAATGCGCAGAGGTCGTAGATTTCCGTCAGCGGCGCGCGGAACTCGTATCCCTTTTCGCGGCAGTAGGCTTCGAAACGGGGCATCAGCCGGTCGCGGCGGCGCAGCACCTCCGTCTGGAAACGCTCGACGGCGGCGCGTTCGTCGGCCGTTCCCACGCGGCGCAGGAACTTCTCGTGCCGTCCGTCCTCGCGCGAGCGGTTGACCGGGCCCACATAGGGGACGTAGCCGTCGACGTCGCCGGGGAAGAAGGTCGCGTAGAGCATCGTCGTCGTGCCGCCCTTGCTGATTCCCGTGGCGATCCACTTGCCCGGGTAGATCGCGCCCAGCAGCTGCCGCACGTCGTGCAGGTCGCAGGCCGAAGCTTCGGCCGTGAGGTAGCGCCAGTCGCGCGGGTCGGGCGTCGAGCCGAGGAAATAGCGGTGCTCGACGAAGACGATGTTGGCGTCGAGCAGCTGCGACAGCTCTTCACGGTAATCCGGACGGTAGGCGTATTTCGCGCCGTAACCTTCGGTGACGAGGATCGTCGGCCTGTCGAAGCCGGCGTGCGAGACGACGATGCGGTGCGTGAAAGAGCCCTTTTCGGGGGCCTGCCAGTCGAGCGGCTGGCGCAGGACCAGTTCGTACTTCTCGTCGAAGCGGGTCGATTCGAGCGGCGTCACCTCGACGGCCCGTTCCAGTTTTTCGAGCCGCTGTTGCAGCGGAGTCCGTGCCACGGCCGGCAGCACGAAGACCGCGGCCAGCACCAAAAGTAAAATTCGTCTTTTCATAATTTCGAGTCTGTTCATGTTCACTCTTCGTTTTCTTGCCCCGGCAGCGTTCGGACGGGGTCGGTTCTGCCTAGGCTCGGCAGGACGGCCGCAGTCAGGCATTCCGTCTGCAAAGATAGCAAAAGCAAACTTATTTGCGATTGTGCCAGTTCCCTCGCCCGCGCCGTGCGGCCGGAAGGAGCGTATCGGATTCGATTTTTAATTTATGAAATATCGTGCATTCCGGATAATTCCGTGAAATATTTCGTATCTTTGGCTTCGCCGAAGATACTCCGTCTCGGCAATGTTCGAATAAAATTTGACATTGCCCTCGCTTATTCGTATCTTCGTTAGACCGATTGCCCGCCGGCGTCCTCTGCCGGTCGTGGAATGAAAAGTGCAGGAGACGATAAAAATGAACGGTATGAATTTTCTGGATTTGGTCAAGGCGCGTTATTCGGTGCGGAGTTACCGGCCGCAGGCCGTCGAACGGGAGAAGGTGGAGTATCTGTTGGAGTGTGCGCGGCTGGCGCCCTCGGCGGTCAATTTCCAGCCGTGGCGATTCTTCGTCGTGGCGAGCGATGCGCGCAGGGAGGCCCTGCGGCGCTGTTATCACCGCGAGTGGTTCGCCGAAGCGCCGCTCTGCATCGCGGTGTGCGTCGACGAGTCGGTGTCGTGGAAGCGTAAAAGCGACGGACACGACCATGCCGACATCGATGCGGCGATCGCCGCCGAACACATCTGTCTGGCAGCAGCCGAGCAGGGATTGGGGAGTTGCTGGGTCTGCAATTTCGACGTGCCGCTCTGCCGCGAGGCGTTGGAGCTGCCCGCGACGCTGCGACCCGTCGTGCTGATCCCGGTCGGCTATCCGGCCGACGCTCCGACGCAGAAGAAACGCAAGTCGCCGGACGAGGTCGCCGAATGGTGCTGAGGCGGAAACGGATACCGAAACGGACTTTTTATCGGGAAATACGATGAAGATAGCGCTATTCATACCTTGTTACATCAACGCCCTCTATCCGCAGGTGGGCGAGGCCTCCTACCGGCTGTTGCGGTCGCTGGGGCTCGACGTCGACTATCCGCTCAACCAGACCTGCTGCGGGCAGCCGATGGCCAATGCGGGTTACGAACGCGACGCGCAACCGTTGGCCGAACGCATGGAGGAGCTCTTCGCGGGGTACGACTATGTGGTGGGGCCGTCGGCCAGCTGCGTGAGTTTCGTGCGCGAAGGGTATCCCCGCCTGGTGCCGCACGCCGACGGCGGGCCGTGTCTGGCGTCGCGCATCTACGAAATTTGCGAGTTCGTGCACGACGTGGTGCGTCCCGAACGGCTCGACGCCTCGTTCCACCACAAGGTGAGTATCCATAACTCGTGTCACGGCGTGCGGCTGATGGGGCTGAGTACGCCCAGCGAGCTGAACATTCCCTATCGTTCCAAGCTGCGCGACCTGCTGGCGCTGGTCGAAGGGGTCGAGGTTTTCGAGCCTGCGCGCGTGGATGAGTGCTGCGGTTTCGGCGGCATGTTCGCCGTGGAGGAGAAGGAGGTCTCGGTCTGCATGGGGCGCGACAAGGTCCGCGACCACATGTCTACGGGCGCCGAGTATATCACGGGGGCCGACAGTTCGTGTCTGATGCACATGCAGGGCGTCATCGACCGCGAACGGCTGCCGATAAAGACCCTGCATATCGTTGAAATCCTGACTGCACGACAATGAGTACACATGCGAAGGCCGCGGCGAAATTCCTCGCCGACAGGGAGCGTGCCGCGTGGCACGACCGCGCGCTCTACCACGTGCGCGAGAAGCGCGACCGCATGGCGCACGCCGTTCCCGAATGGGAGGCGCTGCGGCAGGTGGCTTCCGAGATCAAGCTGCACACGCTGTCGCATCTGGGACGCTATCTCGAAGAGTTCGAACGCAATGCGACGGCCAACGGAATGGTCGTCCACTGGGCTTCCGACGCCCGCGAGATGAACCGGATCGTGCTCGACATCCTGCGCCGGCACGGCGGGCGGACGCTCATCAAGAGCAAGTCGATGCTCTCCGAGGAGTGCGGCCTCGCGCCCTTCCTGGCCGGACAGGGGATCGATGCCGTGGAGAGCGACCTGGGCGAGCGGATCATGCAGCTGATGCACCGTCCGCCCAGCCATATCGTGCTGCCGGCGATCCATGTGCGGCGCGAGGAGGTGGGCGAACTCTTCGAACGGGAACTCGGCACGGCGCGGGGCGACAGCGATCCCACCTACCTGACGCACGAGGCGCGCAAACATTTGCGCGGCAAGTTCCTCACGGCCGACGTCGCCATGACGGGCGTCAATTTCGCCGTGGCCTCGGAGGGGGCCTTCGCAGTCTGCACCAACGAGGGCAACGCCGATCTGGGGACGTCGTTTCCCGATCTGCATATCGCGATCATGGGGTTGGAGAAGGTCGTCCCCGACTACCGTTCGCTGGCGGTCTTCACCCGTCTGCTGGCGCGTTCGGCCACGGGGCAGCCCGTGACGGCCTATACGTCGCTGTACCGACGTCCGGAGCCGGGCAAGCAGATCCATGTGGTCATCGTCGACAACGGCCGCACCGAATCGCTGCGCAACGAGGCGCACCGCAACATGCTCAAATGTTTGCGCTGCGGCGCCTGCATGAATACCTGCCCCGTCTACCGGCGGTCGGGCGGTTACTCCTACTCGTATTTCATCCCCGGCCCGCTGGGAATCAACTTGGGGATGCTGCGCTCGCCCGAACGCTATGCGGGCAACGTGTCGGGCTGTTCGCTGTGCTACTCCTGCTCGAACGTCTGTCCGGCGCGGATCGACCTGGGCGAACAGATCTACGCGTGGCGGCAGGAGATGGATGCCGACGGCGTGGCCGATACCCGCAAGAAACTGACGGTCGAGGGAATGGACGTGGTGATGCGGCACAAAACCTTGTTCTACACGGGTTTGAAGCTGATTCCGTGGGTGCCGCGCTTCGTCTATAACAACCGCTTCAACCCGTGGTGCGCCGGCCGCGAGATGCCGCATTTCGCCCGCCGGAGTTTCAACGAACTGTGGAAAGAGGGAAAAATCGCAACGGAAAAAAAGGAAAAACGATGAATACGAAGGAAGCTATTCTGGCACGTCTGGCGCACAGCGGGATGCCCGAGCACCCGATGCCTGCGCTGGATTTCGGGCGCGAAGGGTTCGATGATCCGCTGACGGCGTTCCGGCAGTCGGTGGAGGCGGCGGGCGG
>ERZ773224.3995-NODE-3995-length-12045-cov-3.105838_pt1 | contig 12045 bp, 10 predicted proteins | sample MGYA00580526_ERZ773224 | MGnify/ENA primary metagenome ERZ773224 (study PRJEB29015, sample SAMEA2737743) | human gut metagenome | biome: human gut; feature: human-associated habitat; material: faeces | place: China | collected 2012 ... | reverse complement strand
CGGAGTGGCGCCACTGACGCTGCGCCACTCCGCTTAAACTTCATATCGCCTACATAGGGGGCTTTTTGTGCTGTCCGTACAAACTGGAGCAGTTCAGGACATAACGAGGGCAATATTCGTCAGCGAACAGACGGACGGTGGGAGGTTCGGCTATCCGCCGGAATCGACTACAAAACCGGCAAGCCCAAGCGTACATCCACCTGCTGCAACACCCGGCAGGAGGCCATTGCCATTTTGCAGCAGCAAGCCCACGAAGTCCGCACACAGGGCTGGCACAATCCGATGTCCGTGACACTGGGAGAGTGGTATGAATACTGGCTGGATACCTACATGAAGGACACAGTCAAGCAATCCACCTACGCCAGCTACCGCAGCTACTTAAACAAGCACTTTTGTGTACTGGGAAAAATCCTGCTCAAAAAGCTGGAGCCGCACACTTTGCAGGAGTTTTACAACTACAAATTCCGTGAGGAAGGCTTATCCCCCAAGACCTTGCGTAACTACTGATGCGCTGTCGATTCTGTACGATTTGCAGAATTGCAAAGAGCAAGCGGAAGATAGCGCGACCGTGGAAAGGATTGCCGAACGGCAAAGGCTTGTCAGCGATATAATTTCCTGGCTTTTCTGGGGGAAAGCGCCGCTTTTTGAAATGGCGGTAAAGGCGTATACAAATGCGCCGAGCGATGCAGATATTACCGTGCATATATCGGATACCGGAAACGTTCCCGCTTATGATCTCGGTATTCCTGTGCTGCGTAATATCGCAATGGAATACACCGGCGAGCTTCTGGATGTGCTGCGCAGCAGACAGCAACGCGAAAAAAGTCTTAGGGAGCGTGAAGAAGATGGCGAGCATTGAGAAACGTACCGGGAAACGCGGCACATCCTACCGGATCACCGTTACCGTGGGACGTGATGCCTCTGGCAAGCTCTTGAAGCATTTCAAGACCTATACCCCGCCCGAAACATGGGGCGAGGCCAAAGCCGAGCGGGAAGCCCAGCGGCAAGCCGCTCTTTTCGAGGAAGAGATCAAGAAGGGCTTTGCACTGGATAACCGCCAGACGTTTGAAGAATACGCCGCTTATGTCATTGAGCTAAAACGGCGGCAAGGCGTCAAGGAAAGCACGTTGGAGCGCTACAACGCCATGCTCGCGCAGATATTCCCGGAGATCGGCTATTTGAAGCTCTCAGATATCCGCCCCGCGCACTTGAACAACCTTTACACCAAGCTGTCAAAATCCGGCGGCAGACAAGACAAGGGAACGGCTACCGCGCGAACGGATATAAAAGCCGTTATAAAGGCGCAGAAGCTCACAAGGGCAGAGGCGGCGCAGCGTGCCGACATTTCCTCCTGTACGCTGCGGAAAGCGTTTACGGGAACTGTCAGCCGCGAAGCCGCTGAGAAGATCGCGCAGGCGCTGAATAAGAAGCCGGAAGCGCTCTTCGCCTTTGAGCGGGACGAGTCCCCGCTTGCTGCAAAGACCGTGCTGGAGTATCACCGGCTAATATCAACGATTTTGGCAACAGCAGAACGCGAAATGTTAACGCCGTACAATGCCGCCGCAAAAGCCTCTCCGCCGAGACCGAAAAGAAAACCGCTCAATTATTACCAGCCGGAAACGGTGCACGCGATTTTTGATGCAGCAGACGCAGAGCCTTTGAAGTATCGCGCTTTTATTTACCTCATAGCCGTTACCGGTGCACGACGAGGCGAGATCGCCGGTCTGAAATGGGAAAAGATCGATTTGAAAACCGGCACAGTCGTTATTTACCGGGCGCTGTACTACTCCGTCAAACGCGGCGTATACGAGGACACAACGAAAACCAGCGACCACCGCGCTATGAAGATACCGCAGGAAGCGATTTTGCTTTTGAAGCAGCTTAGGCGTGAGCAGCTTGAAACGCGCCTAAAGAACGGCGACCGTTGGCAAGAAAATGGGTATATCTTCACGCAGGACGACGGAAAACCAATGAATCCGCAGACATGGACACGATGGATGAGCGAATTTAGCAAGCGCCACGGTCTGCCGCACGTGAACCCGCACGCGTTCCGGCATACCGCTGCGTCGGTACTGATTGCGAGTGGTACGGATGTCGTTACCGTCTCGCGGATGTTGGGACACGCAAGCGTTACCACAACGGAAAACTATTATTCGCACTTGATCGAAGAAGCAAAGGCCGCCGCGTCGGACACAATCACGGATGTTCTCATACGCCGCAGGGCATAAAAAATAGCGGCTCCGCAGACGCAGAACCGCACAGCACAAAGGGGCATTTTAGGATAGCTGTTCCCCAAATGTTCCCCAAATTCGGATTTTACGCCGGTTTTTCCTCGGCGCGTAAGAAAAGAAGAAACCCTGTAACCGTTGAGATTACAGGGTTTTCTTAATGGTTGCGGGGAATGGACTTGAACCAATGACCTCCGGGTTATGAGCCCGACGAGCTACCAACTGCTCTACCCCGCGATATTGCGAGAGTTATATTACCACAGTTTGTGCCGCCCGTCAACACCCAAACGAAAAAATATTTTGACGGTCTTCGCCGTCAGCCCTCCATCTGCCGCCCGAGGAATCCCGCCACCGTCTGCGCGAGCTTGAATTCCAGATCCGTCGCCGCCGGAGAGCCGGGGTGCGAGAGGAACATCACACAGCCGAGCACGTCGCCCTCGGCCAGGATCGGCGCGGCCACCGCGATGGCGTGATCCTCCGCCGACTCGACCGGCCGGGGCGCCCGGCTGCCCGATTCCGTGCGCACGGCGCGGCGGTTTTCCATGATCTCCTCCAGTGCTTTGCTGACAGGTTTTTCCAGCAGCTCCTTTTTCCCGCCGCCGGATACGGCGATCATGCTGTCGCGGTCACATACGGCGACCGTCCCGCCCGTGGACTTATAGAGCGATTCGCAGATCTCTGCGGCATAACTGCTCAGCTCGCCCATGGGCGAGTATTTTTTGAAAATGACCTCGCCGTCCTTCTCCGTGTAGATCTCCAGCGGGTCACCCTCGCGGATGCGCAGGGTGCGGCGGATCTCCTTGGGGATGACGACGCGGCCGAGATCGTCGATGCGGCGAACAATTCCGGTTGCTTTCATATTTATCTTCTCCCTTGTGTTTTTAATGTCCGGCAAACCTATTGTTTACCAACCGCGGGAGATTATGCGCATTTCGCGCCGCCGTGACGAATTCTGACGACGAAGACGCGAGTTTTTGCCGCTGCATGCGTTGTCATTTTCTGACGGATGGCATATAATATATTTTAAAAGTCGCACAAAATGGCAGAACGGAGGCACGTTATGAGCGAGATCCTGAACAAAAGCCAAATGACGGAAGAAGATATCAAGCTTCGATACATCACTCCAGCGATTACCGCCAAGTGGGACGTTAAAAAGATCTCCATGGAAACGCGCCTGACCGATGGCAAAGTCAACATCAAGGGCAATCTGGTTTTCCGTGAAAAGCCCAAGCGCGCCGATTATCTGCTGTACCTGAACCCCAATAACCCGATTGCTGTGGTAGAGGCAAAGGACAACAATCACAGTGTTTCATTCGGTTTGCAGCAGGCCATGATGTATGCAAGAATGCTCGATCTCCCGTTCGCCTTCAGTTCCAACGGCGACGGCTTTGCCGAACACGATTTTCTCACCGGCGAGGAGCGCGAGTTCGGGATGGACGAGTTCCCCTCCGAAACCGAATTGATCGAGCGTTTCCGGTGCGAATCCGCGCTGACACCGGAGCAGAAAACGGTGATCGACCAGCCCTATTATACCAGCCAGAACACCTATCCCCCACGCTATTATCAGCGCATTGCCATTAACCGGACGGTCGGCGCAATTGCGCGAGGGCAGGACCGGCTGCTGCTCGTTATGGCGACCGGCACAGGCAAAACCTATACGGCGTTCCAGATCGTCTACCGGCTGCTGCAAACCGGCATGAAGCGCAAGATCCTCTATCTGGCTGACCGCAACATTCTTGTAGACCAGTCCATTCAGCAGGATTTTTCCCCTCTTGAAAAAGTCATTCACAAGGTGAACTTTGCGAAGGATGACCGCACAACCATTACCGCGCATCAAGTCTACTTTTCCCTTTATCAGCAGCTTGTGGGCGACGATGACCAAGAGCATTTCAGCGAATTGTTTGCACCGGATTTCTTTGATCTTGTCATCGTGGACGAATGCCACCGCGGCTCTGCCAAAGAGGAGAGCCGCTGGCGGCGGATCCTTGATTATTTCAAATCGGCAACACAGATCGGCATGACCGCCACGCCGAAGGAAACAAAGTATATTTCCAATCTCAGCTATTTTGGTGAACCCGTCTATACATACAGCCTCAAAGAGGGCATTGAAGACGGCTTCCTTGCGCCGTTTAAAGTTATTAACATCACCACCGACATCGGCGACGGCTGGCGGCCGAAAAAGGGGCAGCGGGACATCTATGGTGAGGAAATTCCCGACCGCATCTATACGAACAGCGATTACGATTACAGCATCATCATCGAAGACCGCATCCGGCAGGTCGCCTCGGAGATCACGCGCTATCTCAAGGACACCGACCGCATGGCAAAGACCATCGTGTTCTGCGCAACCGAAGACGCCGCCGAGCGGATGCGCAAAGAACTGGTGAATCTCAACGCCGATATGGTGCGCAAAAACCCGGATTATGTGGTGCGGATCACCGGCAGCGATGTATACGGAAAAAGCAAGCTGAAATACTTCATCTCCACCAGCTCCGAGGGTCCCGTCATTGCGACGACCTCCAAGCTTCTCTCTACCGGAGCCGACTGTAAAATGACAAAGCTCATTGTGCTTGACGAAATGATCGGCTCCATGACCGAGTTCAAACAGATCATCGGCCGCGGCACACGGCTGCGCGAAAAAGAGGGTAAAACGCACTTCGTCGTTATGGACTTTCGCAACGTCACGCGCCTTTTTGCCGACCCGGAATGGGACGGCCCGATCGAGGTCATTATGCCCCCGTCAAGCGGCAAGTCTGCTCCCGCCGATCCGCCGTCAGCGCCGTCCGGTCCTGTTGAACCGCCGGAGCCGCCCAAACACAAGCCCATCGTGGACCGCCGCGGCTGCCGTGTAGAGATCATTCTCAAAACCGTATCGGTCTATGATACGAACGGAAAACTTCTCCGGCAGGAGAGCATCACGGATTACACGAAGGAAAATGTCCGCGGTGAATACGCCACGCTGGACAACTTCATCCGGCAATGGACGGCGGAGGAGAAAAAGGAAAATATCCGTGCTCTGCTGCGCGAGCGCGGCATCGATCTTGAGCAGATGAAAGCCGAGCAGGACATGGCGGACGTGGACGACTTTGATTTCATCTGCCACGTTGCCTTCGATAAAAAGCCGCTCACCCGCCGCGAGCGCGCGAACAACGTAAAAAAACGTGATTTCTTCAGCAAATACAGCGGCGATGCGCGGAAGGTGCTGGAAGCACTGCTGGACAAGTATATGAACACCGGCATTTACGAGATCGAGAAAACGGAGATCTTGAAGCTCGACCCGTTCGAGAAGCTTGGCAGGCCGCCGCGGATCGCCGCGCTGTTCGGCGGGCGGGACGGGTATCTGCGCGCTGTCCGCGAGCTGGAAAACGCCATTTATACAGAAGAGGTAGGTTAATTTAATGAGCAATCTGTCCGGATTTGTAAAGCGCATACGCGATATCATGCGGAACGACGCAGGCATCAACGGCGATGCCCAGCGCATTGAGCAGATCGCGTGGATGCTGTTTCTGAAGGTCTACGATGCCAAGGAGCAGGACTGGGAATTTGACGATGCGGCGTATGAGTCCGTCATTCCCGCTCCGTGCCGCTGGGCGAACTGGGCGCACGACGACAGATCCGGCGCAGCGCTGACGGGCGACGCTCTGCTGGATTTCGTAAACAATACGCTTTTCCCGACGCTGAAAAAGCTCCCCGTAGACGCCTCTACGCCCATCCGGAAGGCAATCGTCCAGACAACGTTCGCCGACGCCAATCAGTACATGAAGGACGGCGTGCTTCTCCGGCAGGTCATCAACCAGATCGACGAGCTGGATCTTTCCGGCTACGAGGAGAGCCACGCCTTTAACGAGATCTACGAAACCATTCTCAAGGAGCTGCAAAGCGCCGGATCGGCGGGCGAATTCTATACGCCCCGCGCCGTTACCGACTTCATGGCGCAGCGGATCGCGCCGCAGATCGGCGAACGGATGGCGGACTTCGCCTGCGGCACGGGCGGCTTTATCACAAGCTGGCTCAAAGAGTTAGAAAAACGTATCTGTACGACCAACGATCGAGAAGCCTACGGCGAATCTGTTTACGGCATAGAGAAAAAGCAGTTCCCGTACATGCTCTGCGTTACCAATCTGCTGCTGCACGGGCTGGACAACCCGCGCGTATTCCATGATAACTCGCTTCTCCGCGACGTGCTGGACTACACAGAAAACGATCAGTTTGACGTGATCCTTATGAACCCGCCCTACGGCGGCAGCGAAAAGGCGGACGTGAAAAACCACTTCCCGGACGATCTCGCGAGCAGCGAGACCGCCGATCTTTTCCTGTCCGTCATCATGTACCGGCTGAAAAAGAACGGCCGCGCGGCGGTCATACTGCCGGACGGCTTCCTCTTCGGCACAGACAACGCCAAGGTGAATATCAAGAAAAAGCTGCTCGGCGAGTTTGACCTGCATACGGTCATCCGTCTGCCGGGAAGCGTTTTTGCGCCCTATACTTCCATCACAACAAACATTCTGTTCTTTGACCGCACGCACCCGACGGAGGAAACGTGGTTTTACCGGCTCGACATGCCGGAGGGATACAAGCACTTCTCCAAAACAAAGCCGATGAAAGCGGAGCATTTCGCCCCGGCGGTCGAATGGTGGGAAAACCGGCGGGAGATCGCCGAGGACGGCTTCCCCAAGGCAAAGAAGTTTACGGCGCGGCAGCTTGCGGAGGATCTGGGATACAACTTTGACCAATGCGGCTACCCGCACGCGGAGGAGGAAATCCTTGACCCGCTCGATCTCATTCAGCGCTATCAGGAAGAGCGGGCCAGCCTGAACGCGGAAATTGACCGCGTGCTCGCGGAGATCACCGCCATCCTCGGAGGTGCACGGGAATGACGCCGCAGGAACTGAAAAACAGCCTTTTGCAGCTCGCCATTCAGGGTAAGCTGGTGGAGCAGCGCCCGGAAGAGGGAACCGGCGAGGAGCTGTACCGGCAGATTCAAGCCGAGAAGCAAAAGCTCATCCGTGAGGGAAGGATCAAAAAAGAAAAGCCTCTGCCGGAAATTGCAGAGGATGAAGTGCCGTTTGAGATTCCGGAGAGCTGGAAGTGGGTTCGATTGGGAGACTGTTCAAGTTATGCCCAGGCAAAAGTAAAGATTTCCCCGCTTAGTATTACCTCCGACATGTGGTCATTAGACCTAGAAGACATCGAAAAAGAAACTGGGCGAATACATACGTTCTGCAAAGCGGCGGAGAGAAAGATTAGCGGAGATAGGGTTTGCTTCGCAAAAGGGCAGATTTTGTATAGCAAGCTTCGTCCATATTTAAAGAAAATTCTGGTAGCTCCTGACGCCGGGATTTGCACACCGGAATTAGTGCCTTTTTCTGTGTATGGTGGAATTCGCCCAGATTACATTGCCAATGCGCTGCGGGCACCTCATGTTGACTTTGTCATCAATTCCGTGACTTATGGTGTAAAGATGCCAAGAGTGGGAACTGAGACAATGGTTAACCTTCTGATTCCCCTTCCGCCGCTGACTGAACAAAAGCAAATCGTCGGGAAAATCGAAGAGCTGCTGCCGCTGATCGACCGCTACGAGAAGGCATGGAGCCGTCTGAAGAATTTAACAGACGATTTCCGGCGGATATGCAAAAGTCGCTCCTGCAAATGGCGATACAGGGCAAGCTTGTTGAGCAGCGCCCCGAAGAAGGCACCGGCGAGGAACTGTACCGGCAGATTCAAGCCGAGAAGCAAAGACTCATCAAGGAAGGCAAAATCAAAAAAGAAAAACCTCTGCCCGATATCGCAGAGGATGAAGTGCCGTTTGAGATTCCGGAGAGCTGGAAATGGGTGCGGTTATGTGATCTTATCTCAATTTTAGGCGATGGAATTCATGGAACACCTGTATTTGATGAGAACGGCATATATTACTTTATCAACGGAAATAATCTTGCTAAAGGGACGATTGAGGTTAAGCCTAATACAAAAAAAGTATGCACTGCTGAGTATGAAAAATACAAGAAACCGCTTGATAAGAATACGATCTTGATATCTATAAATGGGACAATAGGGAACTATGCATTTTATAATAGCGAACCCGTAATTCTTGGAAAAAGCGCGTGCTATTTTTCTGTTTTAGGTAATGTTTGTAAAGAATATATTTGCAAATTGCTTAACACAAAGCACTTTTCTGATTATGCGATAAAAGAAGCAACTCAAACAACAATAAAAAATGTATCTCTAAAGGCGATGCGAATGTTACCGCTCCCTCTTCCTCCTTATGAAGAGCAAAAACGTATCGTCACAAGATTAGAGCAACTTCTCCCTCTCTGTGAAAGATTAAAAAGAGAATGAGGTAGGTCTTATGTCGAGAAAAAACATATTTGAGCTTGTTAATGAAACCTATGACCTGAAAAGGGAACTCACTCGCATAAAACGACTTTTCACAGAGACAGGAATGATTGGTTCCACCAAGGGACACGGTCTTACGGTGCTTGAGGCAGCCACAGTTGGGTTCTATAGTTGGAAAAACCGCGGACGTTGCATCGATGCAATTGATTTCCTTTCGATTTTAGGATATGAAAGTTTGTGGGAAAAGGCTCTTTCTAACGAATCCGACTTGTTTACACTTATAGAAGTCATATATAACTTCTGGCATCTGTCACTTAAAATACCGGGAGGATGTTTTTACGACAACGAGCAACAAAAGAAGTTTCTCCTTTTAAAAGAAAATCTGGATGAGTGTCTCTCCCAATACAACTACAAAGGAGAGTATTTTCCTGATCTGGAGCAGTTGATTGTCGTGGAGGACAAGCCAGAAGCGACAGCGGTTGCGGAAATTGTAGATAAGGAAGTTTCCCGTAAGGTTCTTCGATATAATCACTTCACGTTGAAAGGCGACCTGAAAGCAAAGAAAGAAATCCTGGTTGCGTTGGGATCTGAACTTGAATCGAAGCGCAAACAGCTTCACGGAATAGATTCGTCTTTAGAAAGCGACATTTTCTACATGCTCAACAATATGGACCTGCGGCACAATAACAGAGCACATGAGAGCAAGTATTATAAAAAAGCTGTGGAAGAAATGGATGAGGGGGCTCTGGAAAACTGGTACGATGAGCTCTATCAAATGATTTTGTTGGCATATTTGCGGATGGAGCAAGAAGATAGAGCGGTGAAAGTAAAAGAATTGAAGAAGATCGTTCCTGGCACTTGATATATCAGTTGTCTGTTTTTAATCGTTCTTTTCCTGCCGAATATTGTCGAACGAATTAACGGCATCTTTACGGGGGATTTGTTGAAATAAGACATAAAATATGCTATTTTATCCGTGTAGTAGATCAGCTGAAGAAAAAAATCGATATGGAGGCGATATTATGAAACTTCAAGTGCTGATCGCCGACGCAGACCCGGATTTCCAACGAACAATGACGCAGGCGCTTTCTCGGGAGGGGGACATGGAAGCGGCCGGTGTTTCATCTGACGGGTTGGAGACCCTTTCCCTGATCCAGACGGCACGCCCGGATGTTGTGCTGCTGGATCTCATCCAGCAGCGGCTTGACGGGCTCGCTATTCTCCGCCGGCTTGCCGGACAGGAGGATGCGCCGCCGGTGCTCGTTCTCACCGGATTTGTCAATGCCGCCGTCGTTGCCGAGTGCGCAAAGCTCGGCGCGGCATATTTTATCCCCAAGCCCTGCGACACCGCGGCGCTCATGCAGTGCCTGCGGCAGTGCGCAAAAGCGGGCGGAAAATCTCCCGCGGCTGCCGCCGCGCCGGCTCCGGTGCCCGCGCATCTGGAAAGCGCCGTCACCGACGTTCTCCACGAGATCGGCGTACCGGCGCATGTCAAGGGTTATCAATATTTGCGTGAAGGGATCCTCTTCACGATCCGCGACGCGGACTCCACCGCCGGGATAACGAAAGTGCTTTATCCGGCGGTGGCGAAAAAGTTCTCCGCCACGCCGTCCTGCGTAGAACGCTCGATGCGCCATGCGATAGACATTGCATGGAACCGCGGCGACGAGGACGTGCAGGAAAAGATCTTCTGCGGTGCCTTCTCCGGCAGCACGGGCAGGCCCACAAACGGCGAATTCATCGCCACGATCGCCGAGCTTGTTCTGCAGCAGATCAGCAAATAAAAAACACGGAATCATCCCGGAAAACCGGACGGCATCTGCAGCGGATCGACCGCAGACCGGTTCACCGCGGGGAAAATATACATGCACTTCTCTCCGCAAAATAAATGGCTTTAAATAACGATCGCTTCCTGCCCGGCTCCGGTGAATGCTCACCGGAGCCGGGCTGGAAGCGTTTTATGCCAGATGGAGCCATTCGATGAGCAGCAGCCAGGTGAGGCCGTAGTACGATACGACTGCGACGAGGTCGTTGACGGTCGTGATGAGCGGGCCGGAGGCGACGGCGGGATCGACGCCGATCTTTTTGAAGAAGATCGGGATCACCGTGCCGGAAATGCTCGAGAGCAGCATCGCCGCGATGAGCGCGATGCCGATGCAGCCCGAAACGCCGAACGCCATGAGCGCCGCTTCGCCGCGCAGCAGAAGATATGCCCCGATGAGCGCGAACGAGGCCGCGCCGAGGATCGCGCCGTTCATAAGTCCGACGCGCGCTTCCTTCCAGACAAGCTTCCGCTTCTGCGCGCCGGTCGTTTCGCTGTCCATAAGGACGCGGATCGTGACGGCGAGCGACTGCGTGCCGACGTTGCCCGCCATATCCAGCACGAGCGACTGGAAGCACACGATGAGCGTGAGCTGCGCCACGACGCTCTCAAAAAGGCCGACGACGCTCGATACGACCATCCCAAGCCCCAGCAGCACGAGCAGCCACGGCAGACGCTTGCGCACGCTCTGCACGAGCGTTTCGTTGAGATCCTCCTCCGCGGAGAGACCGGCGAGCCGGGCGTAGTCCTCGCTCAGCGCGTCGTCCACCGTCTGGATGAGGCTTTGCGCCGTTACGACGCCGAGCATCCGGTTTTCCTCGTCCAGCACGGGGATGGAGTCCTCGGAATAGTCCTGGATGCGCGGCAGAGCGTCTTCAATGCGCTCGTGCGCGTAAACGTAGGGGTAGGAGGTCGCGATCAGCTCCGCGAGCGGGTCGCCCTCGCGCGCGATGATGAGGTCTTTGAGATCGATCGCGCCGTAGAAAGCGTTGTCGGAATCCACAACATAGATCGTGGAGATGTTGTCGTGCTCGGCGGCCTGCTCGACGAGCTGGTGCATTGCGGCCTTGACGCTCAGCCCCTCGGGGATGACGATGCAGTTCGTCGTCATAATGCTGCCGATCTCGTCCTCGCCGTAGACCCAGAGCCGCGCGATCTCGCGGCGCTTCGGCTCGTCCATGAGCTCGACGAGCGTGTTTTTCTCGCTGCTTTCGAGTGTTTTGAGATAGTCCACCGCGGCGTCGGCGTCCATGCGCGAGAGCACGTTCACCCGCCGCCGGAGGCTCAATTCATTGAGATACGCCGTCATCGGCTCGGCGTATTCGAGCACGGCCGAGAGCTCCGCGGCGTCGAGCGCGTGATAGATCCGCTGCCGCTCAGAGAGCGTGAGCGCCTCGAGCGCGGCGGCAATGTCGTTTTCGTGATAGTCGAGCAGCTTCTCGCGGAACGCCTTCGGCGAGAGATTGCTGCGGACGAGCTCCGTCAGCTCCCGGTCGTAATCCGGGTGGCGGAGCTGCATGAGTTCGGTTTTGTTTTCCATGTTTCTACCCTCCGTTTCAACGATTTTTTGATAACCGCGCCGGAGCAGGGCAAAAAAATATCACCGCTGCCCGGCGTGCGGCGCGTGGAACACGCTTGTGGAAGCACCGAAAGAACCAAAGA
>ERZ773224.3987-NODE-3987-length-12095-cov-5.417525_pt1 | contig 12095 bp, 7 predicted proteins | sample MGYA00580526_ERZ773224 | MGnify/ENA primary metagenome ERZ773224 (study PRJEB29015, sample SAMEA2737743) | human gut metagenome | biome: human gut; feature: human-associated habitat; material: faeces | place: China | collected 2012 ... | reverse complement strand
GTGCGCGCCACCTGGCCATCCTGCCCTTCGTAACCGATTGCATGAAATAATTAAAAGGAGGACAAGACCATGGAAGTAATTCTGATCAAAGATATTGAAAACCTGGGCTACGCCAACGACATCGTGAACGTGAAGCCCGGCTACGCCAACAACTACCTGATCCCCCAGGGCTACGCCAAGTCGGCTACCGCCGCCGCCAAGAAGGTCCTCGCCGAGAATCTCAAGCAGCGCGCCCACAAGGACGCCAAGATCCTGGCCGACGCACAGGCTCTGGCCGAGACCATCGCCAACCTGCCGCTGTCGCTGTCGGTGAAGGCCGAGGAGGGCAAACTCTTCGGTACGGTCACGGCAACGGACCTCGCCGAGGCGCTCGCTGCCAAGGGCATCACCGTAGACCGCAAGCAGATCAGCGTCGAGGCCGTCAAGACCGTCGGCGAGTTCGAGGCTACGGTCCGCCTGCACAAGGAGGTCAAGGCTACGATCAAGTTCTCGGTTTCCGCTGCCGAGTAACGCGAAAAGACATTTATACGAAAAGAGCCTCCCGATGCGGGAGGCTCTTTTTGGTTGACGACCTTCGTCAATGCGGCCCCGCAGCAGGCGGATCGGCCTGCCGCGGCTTCACCGTGTAGGACCGGAGCACCAGCCCCACCCCCACGAAAATCACCAGTGCGAAAATCACCGTATCGGCATGCAGCTTGTCCAGCCCCATCCCGACCGAAATGGCGATCGCCAGCACGGGCTGCAAATAGGTGTAGATGCTCGACACGGTGGGCTGTACCGTTTTGAGGGCATAGTTGAGCATCAGGTTGGGGATATAAGTCGGAACCGTCAGCACGAAAAGCGTCGGAAACAGGGCGTGACGGGCAATGGCCGCGAAATCGGTGTGAACGATCGGGCCGATACCGAACGGCAGGGCCATGACCGCCGCCGCGCAGTAGAGCCAGCGCAGCACGGTCGTAATGCGGTACTTGGCGATCAGCCGCTTGAACCACACCATATACACCGACGTGACGCAGGCGCATAGAAAGATCATCACGTTTCCCCAGAGATGCGAATGCGCGTGCGACGACGAGGCCCCGGCCAGCACCACCGCCACAGCTCCCGCCATGCCGAGCACGAGTCCCGTGATCTTGAGCCGGGTGAAACGGTCCATTCCCAGCAGCACGGAGAGCGCCAGCACCAGCAGCGGCACGATGGTGTCGATGATCGAACCGTCGATCGGCGAGGTCATCGACAAACCGTACATGATGAAGACCTTGCGCAATACGCCGATCAGCAGCGCAGCGCCGATCAGTTTGCGAATATCCGCCCGCTCGACCTTCTCGGCCTTCTGCCACAGCAGCGGCACGAGCGAAAAGAGCGCCGTGGCGACGAGCGACGCCGAGACCATCGCCATCGGATGCACGTAATGCGGCAGGACTATGTTGTAAAAAGGGTAATCCATCGCCCAGAGGACGTTGCACACCAACAGGGCCAGATGGGGTTTCAGTCTGTTCATTCGTTTCGTCGTTTACCCCGCAAAGACAAAAACAGTGCCCGAATCCCCACACGGCACGGCGCAAAAAAAGGGCTTCCTGCAAAGAAAGCCCCATATATAACGCAAATCGCCCGTTACCGCCGGTCCGGAATACGGAACGTCGCCGGGGAAGCACCCGGAATCACCTCGCCGCAGTAGTAAACCTTCCACGCGTCCCTGGCGTAACCCCACCCAAGCTCTTCAAACGACGACGACGATGCGCCCGGCACTTCGCGTCCCTGATAGACCACCTTCCAGGGGTCCTTGCCGTAACCGCCGCCCAGATATTCGAACGACGAAACCGAAACGCCTTCCACCTTTCGCCCCCGATAATATACCGACCAGCTGTCTTTCGCATAACCGCCGCCGAGCATCCCGTCCGGCGACTGCCCGGGCCGGAGCTGCTCCCCGCGGAAATAGGTGTTCCAGTTGTCCTTGCCGTAACCCCGTCCCTTATACTCGAACGACATGGCCGAGGCACCTTCCAGCTTCCGGCCTTCGTAAAACACCGTCCAATTATCCTTGCCGTACCCGCCTCCCAGATCGGCGAACGAGGATGCCGAAGCCCCCTCGACCTTCCAGCCGCGGTAATACACCGTCCAATTGTCCTTGCCGTAACCGCCGCCCAGATCGGCGAACGAGGATACCGAAGCCCCCTCGACCTTCCGGCCGCGGTAATATACCAACCAGCTGTCTTTGGTATATCTCCCGCGCCGATCTTCGTAACGCTCCCCATGACAATTCGCGTGAGGGTTCGCGCGGTGATCCCTGCGAGGAGACTGCACGGCGAAGGTTTCGGCGGCGCGGACATCCCCGCTCCGCAGCATGCCGCCCGGAAGGAGCGCCAGCGCGGACAACAGGCCTAAAATCAACTTTTTCATCATCTATCGGTTTGCTTCTTCAGTTCTGACTTGTAAATATACCGGGTTATTGCGCACGGTGCAAGAAATCCGCCGTAAATATTTCGGCGAACGCAAAAAAGGCCATTCGCCCCGCCCCGGAAACATCCGGCCTGCAAACCGGCCGCCGACCGATCCGACCACTGACCACTGACCGACCGGACTTCCGCCCCCGATTCCCCGCTTCCCTGTTTCCCTGTTTCCCTGTCCGGTTCCCCGGTTCCGGCCCTGACCTCGTCCTTGAAAAGATTCCGGAGCCGCAAACTGTCCGTCCCGCAGGCAGACCGCCCCGCAGACAATCCCGCAGACAGTCCCGCAGACAGACCATCCCATAAACAAACCGCCCCGCAAACAGCCCCCGCCGCGCGCCGCCGTCCCGGCACAAAAAAAAGACGCCCGCACAGTTTCCTGTGCGGGCATCCGGTTATCGGATACGGAGGGGCATCTTCCCCCCCCCGTCCTCTTTTCAGCGGAGATTACTCTTCGTCCTCTTTCTTGGCGGCAGCCTTCTTGGCCGACTTGGCCTCGGCAGCCTCCATGGCGCTCTTCAGAGCGGCCAGTCCGGCGATGTCGCCGAGCGTCGTCTTCTCGACCGAAGCGTTGATCTTCTTCACGGTCGACTTCGTAGCGTCGGCAGCAGCGCGCTTCTCGGCCTTCTCGGCAGCGATTTCGGCACGCTTCGCCTCCTCGTACGTACGCAGGTGCGAAAGGGTGATGCGCTTGGTGGCCTTCGAGAACTCCAGGATCTTGAAGTTGAGCTTGTCGCCCGTCTTCGGGGTCGTGCCGTCCTCTTTGACGAGCTGACGCGCGGGGCAGAAGCCCTCGATGTTCTCGCCCAGGGCAACCACTGCGCCCTTGTCGGTCATCTCGGTGATCGTACCCTCGTGGATGCTATCCACCGAGTACTGGTTCTCGAACTCATTCCAGGGATTCTCCTCCAGCTGCTTGTGTCCCAGCGACAGACGGCGGTTTTCCTTGTCGATCTCCAGCACCACGACCTCGATGTCGGCGCCTACCGACGTGAATTCGCCGGGATGCTTCACCTTCTTGGTCCAGCTCAGGTCCGAAATGTGGATCAGACCGTCGATGCCCTCCTCGATCTCGACGAATACGCCGAAGTTCGTGAAGTTACGCACCTTGGCCGTGGTCTTCGTGCCGACGGGATACTTGACTTCGATATTCTCCCAGGGATCGGGCGTAAGCTGCTTGATGCCGAGCGACATCTTGCGCTCCTCGCGGTCGAGGGTCAGGATAACGGCCTCGACTTCGTCGCCGACCTTCATAAACTCCTGTGCCGAACGCAGGTGCTGGCTCCACGACATTTCCGAAACATGGATCAGACCCTCCACACCGGGAGCGATCTCGACGAACGCGCCGTAGTCGGCCATAACGACCACGCGGCCCTTCACCTTGTCGCCGACCTTGAGCGTCTGATCGAGCGCCTCCCACGGATGCGGGGTGAGCTGCTTCAGACCCAGGGCGATGCGCTTCTTGGCCTCGTCGAAGTCGAGGATCACGACGTTGATCTTCTGATCGAGCGCCACGATCTCCTCGGGGTGGTTTACGCGGCCCCACGAGAGGTCGGTGATGTGGATCAGGCCGTCCACGCCGCCCAGGTCGACGAATACGCCGTAGGAGGTGATGTTCTTGACGGTTCCCTCGAGGATCTGGCCCTTCTCCAGCTTGGACATGATAACCTGCTTCTGGGCTTCGAGTTCGGCCTCGATGAGCGCCTTGTGCGACACGACCACGTTGCGGAACTCCTGATTGATCTTCACGACCTTGAACTCCATGGTCTTGTCCACGTATACGTCGTAGTCGCGAATGGGTTTCACGTCGATCTGCGATCCGGGCAGGAACGCCTCGATGCCGAACACGTCGACGATCATACCGCCCTTCGTGCGGCACTTGATGTAACCCTTGATGATTTCGTCCTTCTCCAGCGCTTCGTTGACACGGTCCCACGACTTGAGCTGCCGGGCTTTCTTGTGCGAAAGGGCCAGCTGGCCGTTCTTGTCCTCGGCCGACTCCACGTAGACTTCGATCTTGTCGCCTACCTTCAGGTCGGGGTTGTAGCGGAACTCCGATACGGGGATGATACCCTCGCTCTTATAGCCGACATTGACGATAACCTCGCGCTTGTTGACGCCCGTTACGGTTCCCTCGACCACTTCGCCGACGTTGACGTTCGAAAGCGTCTTGTCGTAAGCCTCGGTGATCTGGGCTTTGTCCTGGTCGTACACGCCCAGGTCGTTTTCAAAGGCGTTCCAGTCGAAATTTTCGTTTGCAACTACATTCTTTACTTCTTCCATTGTGGAAATTTTTGCGATACAATCGCTCGTTAATTGGTTAATATTAAAAGTTATAGCCCTCGCCTACGGCATCATTGCACGCGCGCGAGGGCTACAAAGGTAATTCTTATAATTCAGAATTCAAAATCCGGAATTCAGAATTATTCAGTTTACAGACAAAACCCGGCTCTGCAAAATCCCAAATTGTGAATTATGAATTCCGAATTATTTTCTGCCGCGGCCTGTTGTCCGGAGTCAGCGGACCGTCATCCTGCAACTCTTCGAGCAGCACGCCCGCGACCGCCGTTCCCGTGAGTTTCCCGTCGGTGTAGTTCAGGTCCTTGTAATTCCTGTAAACATAGTCGCTGACCGCAACTTCGTACACCTTGCCTTCGCGCAACTTCGGGAAACGCACGTCGAGGGCGTTGTCCGCGGCGTCGGTCACGATGACGTAGGGCGTCGTCGAGATCAGGTCGATCCGGTGCGCCTCCTTGCGGTTCTCCTCGTCGTTGTACTTCGAGAGGATCATCCGGCGCATGTCGGCCGGAGTCATCCGCATCGTGGCGATCTCGGTTCCGAACGGCTCCAGGTCGTACACCTTCGCCGCACCGACCCCGCCCGCCGGAATCGAGTCGAGGCGCACGCCGCCGATGTGGTAAAACCCGACGTCGGCATCGGCTTCGTCGGCCACCGACGCGGCCATCCAGTTGGCGAGGCCCCACTTGTCGGCCGGTCCGGCGAACGCTCCGACGGGCTTGTTCAGCTCGGGATCGGCATAGTAGCGGTCCACCTCGGCCTGATACGACGCATCGGGCGCATAACCGTCCAGCGGCACGAGGCGCGATTCGATGCCTTCGATCTTCCTGCCGCGGAACCGGACCGCCGTAACGCCCACGTTCTTAAGATATTTCCCGGTCTGTGTCAGGAGCGTGCCGTTCACCAGCGAATCGACCTTCACATGGGTATGTCCGCCGATCACCACGTCGAACCGGGTCTCCTTTCCGAGCAGCTCCACGTCGCGGTCGTCGCCCATGTGCGACACGAGCACCAGCAGATCGACCTTCGGACGCAATTCGGCAGCATACTTCATCGCCATCGCCTGCGGATCGGGAAACTCCAGTCCCTCGAAGCTCGACGCATTGCCCGCAGGATGCCCCGGGCCTTCGTAGTTGGTCACCACGCCGACGAAACCGATGCGGATGCCGTCCTTGTCCAGAACGACATAGGGCGGCAGCTGCGGAAAGGTGCAGGTGTCGCTCGTCACGTTGGCGCACACCATCTCGAACGCCATGCTGTCGATCATGCGGCCCAGAAACGCCTGCCCGTGGTCGAACTCATGGTTGCCCAGCGTCGCCACGTCGTAGCCGAGCCGGTTCATCAGCGCGATCATCGGCATGCCGGGCGTCGCGGCCATGTCCACATAGGCGTTTCCGGTCCAGCGGTCGCCGGCATCGACCAGCACCACCAGCTGCGCGGTGTCACGACAGTTCTCCACGGCCGCAGCCAATCGCGGAAAATTCTGAATCTTGGCGTGCATGTCGTTCGTCGAGAGCAGCACGAGCGTCCGTTCACGGGGCGCGCAGGCCGCAGCCGCAGCCGCAAGGAGAATCAGGCCCGTCCGGAACATTCCTTTCATATTCGTCGGCATTGTTTTTCTTTATGGATGAAGATTTGCCAAAAGTACAAATAATTCCTATCTTTACGAATCGAACATTGTAAAAACTTTTCCATGAACGATACGATCAAAGTCATCTGCGAAAACGGCTTCGGCGAACTGGAGGTCCCGATGGGAACCCCACTGCTGGAGGTCGCCGAACGCCTCACGCCCGGCCTTCACCCCTTCCTCGCAGCCTTCGTCAACAACCGCATCAAGGAGTTGAGTTACAAAATATATGCCCCGGTGACGATCCGTTTCGTCGACATCACCTCCTTCGCCGGCATCCGCGTCTACCAGCGCACCGCGTGGTTCCTGCTGCAAAAGGCCGTCAAGGACCTCTACCCGGGGCAGACGCTCCACATCCGCCACTCGATGGGCCAGAGCGGGTTCTACTGCGAGATCGACGGCATCGACGAGTTCACCCCCGACGAGGCGGCGCAGCTCCGCGACCGCATGCGGGAACTCTCCGTGCGCAACCTGCCCATCACGCGCCAGCGCATGCTCACCACCGAGGTCCGCGCCCGCTACGCCGAGGAGGGTTTCACGGACAAGATCGCGCTTCTGGACACCCGTCCGCGGCTTTACAGCCAGCTCTACACGCTCGACGACACGGCGGGTTACTTCTACGGCTCGCTGGCCCCCTCGACGGGCTATGTCACGCTGTTCGACATCGAACCCTACTACAACGGCTTCTACCTGGCCCTTCCGCTGCGCACGTCGCCCGACACGCTTCACCGCAACGTCCATCAGGAGAAGATGTTCGGCATCTTCCAGGAGTACCAGTCGTGGGTCCGGATCATGGGCGTTCCCACCGTCGGCGACGTCAATTCGAAGGTGCTCGCGGGCGACGGCGGCGGCCTGATCAAACTCGCCGAAGCGTTCCACGAGCGCAAGTTCGCCTGGGTGGCCGACACCATCTACGACGCCCACCTTTCGCGCGGCGCCCGCATGGTGCTGATCTCCGGCCCCTCCAGCAGCGGCAAGACCACCTCGGCCAAACGGCTGGGCATCCAGCTGGGCGTGCTGGGACTGAACCCCGTGCTGATCTCGCTCGACGACTACTTCGTCGACCGCGAGAAGACCCCGCGCGACGCCGACGGCAACTACGACTACGAGGCGCTCGAAGCGATCGACGTCGGCCGGTTCAACGACGATCTGGCCGCCCTGCTCGCGGGCCGCGAGGTGGGGATGCCGCGCTATAACTTCATTACCGGCAAGAGCGAGCCGAATCACCGGACGCTGCGCATGGACGAGCGCTCGGTGCTTTTGATCGAGGGCATTCACGGCCTGAATCCGAGGCTGACGCCGCAAATCGACGCGGCGATGAAGTTCAAGGTCTACGTCTCGGCCCTGACCTCGATCGCAATGGACGACCTGAACCGGATCGCCACGACCGACAACCGGCTGATCCGGCGTATCGTGCGCGATCACCGTACGCGCGGCAACAGCGCGACCGCTACGCTGCGCCGCTGGGAGAGCGTCCGCCGGGGCGAGGACAAGCATATCTTCCCGAATCAGGAGCAGGCCGACGTGATGTTCAATTCGTCGCTTTTCTACGAGCTGGCCGTTCTGAAAGATTGCGTTTGGCCGCTGCTGCGCGAGGTCCCCGACACGGAGCCCGAGTTCGGCGAGGCGAGGCGCCTGCTGAAGTTTCTGGACCATTTCACCTCGCTCGACGGAAAAGAGATTCCGCCGACGTCCATTCTGCGCGAGTTCATAGGCGGCAGCAGCTTCGAATATTAGAGCGAAGTGTCGGATCGTAACTCGAAAGTTCCGGAATGAACGATTTTTTAAGTCGGAACGGTTGCGTTCGGATAAATTGTTTATTTTTGTGGCTTTAACATACAAAGCATTATGTCACAAGATCAATATGCCGGTCGCCACGTCGGTTCGGACGAAAGGGCGCTTTCGCAGATGCTGTCGGCCATCGGCGTCCGCTCGGTCGACGAACTGATCGGGCAGGTCGTACCCTCGACGATCCGGCTCAAGAAGCCGCTGGCCCTTCCGCGCGAAGGCATGAGCGAATGCGAGTTCGCCGCCCATATCCGCGAGATCGGCCGTAAGAACAAGCTTTACCGCAGCCTAATCGGTATGGGGTATTACGGCACGGCCTCGCCTGCGGTCATCCTGCGCAACGTGTTCGAGAACCCCGCCTGGTATACCTCCTATACGCCCTATCAGGCCGAAATCTCGCAGGGGCGTCTGGAAGCGCTGCTGAATTTCCAGACCGCCGTCGTCTCGATGACGGGCATGGAGGTGAGCAATTGCTCGCTGCTCGACGAGGCGACCGCTACGGCCGAGGCTATGGCGATGATGTTCGCGCTCCGTTCGCGCGAGGCGGTCCGCGAGGGACGCAACGTGCTGTTCGTCGATGAGAATATTTTCCCGCAGACGCTCGACGTGCTGCTGACCCGCAGCGAGCCTTTCGGCATCGAGATCGTCAGCGACCGCTTCGACTGCTACGAGTTCACGGGCAGCGAGTTCGGCGCGATCGTACAGTATCCGGCGGCCGACGGCGAGGTGCGCGACTACGACGATTTCGCTGCGGCGGCCCACAGTCGGGGCGTGCTGGTGACGGCCGTGGCCGACATGCTGAGCCTTGCGCTGCTGAAGGCGCCGGGCGAGTGGGGCGCCGACATCGTGACCGGTTCGACGCAGCGTTTCGGCATTCCGATGGGATTCGGCGGCCCTCATGCGGCCTATTTGGCCACGAAGGACGCTTTCAAGCGAAATATGCCCGGCCGGATCATCGGCGTTTCGGTCGATCGGCTCGGCAACAAAGCGCTGCGCATGGCGCTTCAGATGCGCGAGCAGCACATCAAGCGCGAGCGGGCCACGTCGAATATCTGTACGGCTCAGGCACTGCTGGCTACGATGGCCGGCTTCTTCGCCGTCTATCACGGAGCCGAGGGCATCCGTCGGATCGCCCTGCATGCCCACAGTCATGCCGTCGTCGTGGCCGATATGCTCGAAAAACTGGGCTACGAGCTGAAAACCAAAAACTTCTTCGATACGATCGAGGTGGCTGCCGATGCGGCGAAAGTGCGCGAGGCCGCGCTCGCCCGCCGGCTGAACTTCTTTTATCCCGACGAGGGCCGCGTGCGGCTGTCGTTCGACGAGCTCTCGACGCTTGCCGAGGCGAATGCCGTGATCGCCGCGTTCGCCGAGGCGGCGGGCAAGAAAGCTCCGGCGCTCAAGACGATCGGGGGGCAGGACCGTCTTCCGGTCGGGGTGCGCCGCTCGTCGGCCTATCTGACCGAGCCGGTATTCCGCAACTATCGCAGCGAGACCGAACTGATGCGCTACGTCAAGAAGCTCGAGCGGCGCGACATCTCGCTGGTCGACAGCATGATCTCGCTCGGCTCGTGCACGATGAAGCTGACGCCCGCCGTTGCGATGATGCCTTTGAGCCTGAGTGAGTTCGCTGATATTCACCCGTTCGTTCCGGCCGATCAGGCCGAGGGCTACCGCGAGCTGATCGACGCGCTGTCGAAGGACTTGGCGACGATCACGGGCATGGCGGCCGTGTCGTTGCAGCCCAATTCGGGCGCGTCGGGCGAATATACGGGCCTGATGGTGATCCGAGCCTATTACCAGAGTCGCGGGCAGGGCTATCGGAACGTCGCGCTGATACCTGCCTCGGCTCACGGCACGAATCCCGCCTCGGCCGCGATGGCCGGTATGCGGACGGTGACCGTGGCCTGCGACGAGCGCGGCAACATCGACGTCGACGACCTGAAAGCCAAAGCCACGCAATACGCCAGCGAGCTTTGCTGCATCATGGTTACCTATCCTTCGACGCACGGCGTGTTCGAGAGCCGCATCCGCGAGATCGTCGACATCGTGCACGACAACGGCGGACAGGTCTATATGGACGGTGCGAACATGAACGCTCAGGTCGGACTGACGAACCCGGGATACATAGGGGCCGACGTCTGCCACCTGAACCTGCATAAGACGTTCGCGATTCCGCACGGCGGCGGCGGTCCGGGCGTCGGGCCCATTTGCGTGGCGGCCCACTTGGCCGAGTTCCTGCCGGGGCATAGTCTGGCCGAGACGGGCGGACGCAGCGGCATTACGGCGGTAGCCGCCGCTCCGTTCGGCAGCGCGCTGGTTCTGCCGATCACCTACGGCTATATCAAGATGCTGGGCGAAAGCGGTTTGCGCCGCGCGACCGAGATGGCGATCGTGAATGCCAATTATCTGGCCGCAGCGCTGAAGGACGAATTCGGCATCGTATATACCGGAGAGACGGGGCGCGTCGGACACGAGATGATTCTCGACCTGCGCGATTTCCGCAAACTCTACGGCGTCGAGTGCGCCGATATTGCCCGCCGGCTGATGGACTACGGATTCCATGCCCCGACGCTGTCGTTTCCGGTCCACGAGACGCTGATGATCGAGCCGACCGAGAGCGAGAGCCTCGCCGAGCTCGACCGTTTCGTCGAGTCGCTCGTGGCGATCAAGCGCGAGTGCGAGCAGATACGCGACGGCGAAGCCGACGCCGAAGACAATCCGGTCAAGATGGCTCCCCATACGGCGCAGGAGGCTTGCGCCGATACATGGACTCACCCTTATGGCCGAGAGCGGGCCGTGTTCCCGTTACCGTGGATTCAGGCCAACAAGTTTTTCCCTTACGTGACGAAAATCGATGGCGGATACGGCGACCGCAATCTTTGCTGCACTTGCGGAACGCTGTACGGGGGCGAGTAGGCCGGGGCTCCCGGGGGCGGCCTTTCGCTTTCCGGAAGCGGGGTAGCCGGCAGGTTTGTTTGTTGGAGGGAATACCTTCTGGAATCGGTCGAGTAGAACGGTTTCGTAAAGGGTGTTGAAGTGGGGGTTCGGTTCGCTCGTGAGAAACCGTTTTCCCGGACCGGACCGTTTAGGAGAGGAGATCGGACCCATCGTTTCCATCTCCGGAAGGAGGGGGAATGAGCCGCGACAGCGGTCTCGGCCCGGTTTTAGGAGCTCTGTATACGGGGATTACCCGGAGCGTTTCCCCTTTGCCGGATCGGTCGGGCTGGGGTGGCAGGCATTTCGCCCGAGTCGTTTCCGGTCGCGTTTTTGCAGACGAATCGGGAAAACCGAAGGCGGATTCCGGAGGGAATTCGTATCTTTGCCGCCGGATTGTCCGGATTTAGGAATACGACACTTTATTATTTTGACAGATATGAAAATCGGAGAAAAGACTTTTGTGGCTCTGAGCTACCAGTTGAAAGTCGACGGCGAAGTCGTCGAAACGGTTACGGCCGAGAGCCCGCTGAGGTTCGTATACGGCACCGGCTTCCTGCTGCCGGCTTTTGAAAAGCAGTTGGAGGGATTGGAGCCGGGCGGCGGTTTCGCCTTTCGTCTCGAGCCGGCCGAAGCATACGGCGACGTGGTGGCGGATGCCGTAGTCGAACTGCCCAAGGAGGTGTTCATGATCGAGGGCAAGATCGAGGACGGCCTGCTCGAGGTGGGCAACCAGTTGCCGATGAGCGACAATCAGGGCAACCGGCTGGTCGGCGTCGTGAAGGCGGTCGGCGAGGACAGCGTGACGATGGACTTCAATCATCCGATGGCCGGCAAGGCGCTCGAGTTTACGGGGCAGGTCGTCGAGGTGCGCGAGGCTACGCCCGAGGATATGATGATGGGCCACCATCACGCGGGCGGCTGCGATTGCTGCGGCGACGGCTGTGGCGACGGTTGCGGCGATGGCTGCGACCACGATCACAAGGGCGGCTGCGGTTGCG
>ERZ773224.3960-NODE-3960-length-12182-cov-24.498474_pt1 | contig 12182 bp, 10 predicted proteins | sample MGYA00580526_ERZ773224 | MGnify/ENA primary metagenome ERZ773224 (study PRJEB29015, sample SAMEA2737743) | human gut metagenome | biome: human gut; feature: human-associated habitat; material: faeces | place: China | collected 2012 ... | reverse complement strand
TTTCCAGCACCTTGCGCAGCTCGTCAAAACGAAGATCGCGCGATAATCCGCAGATTCTTGCCAATAGTTTATCCCATTTTGACACGGAACATCACCTCTGCCTCTCTGTTCAGTCTTATTATAACATGGTGTCATATATGGTGTCAAATGATTTTTGCATAGGTTTTATACTACCTGCCTGCAATCTTCCGCGCCAGCGACACAATCCACGAAATCAGCCCCAGGACAATGAGTGCATACCAGATCCCATTCGCCAGCGCGTAGTGGCTGTAATACCAGCCGGAAAACAGCGTCGGCACGATCAGTGCATACAAAAGCGGCAGACCGAGGTGCAGCAGCGACGCGGCATGAAATAATACGGACAGAAGCAAACAGCCCGCCCCAAATATGATCATCAACATGGCACGACCTCCTTTAGAAAGTTTGTGCCATGTTAGCTTGGAACGAAGAAAAGTTCAAGGGTCAATCCAAGAAAAACCGAAAAATTGGAGGGATTCATCATCGAAGTGAAAATCAACAAAGAAATCCAGCGGTATCAGGAGAGCATCCTGTTCGGCTTATCCCTGCGGCAGATGGTGTTTGCGCTGCTCGCCATCGGCGTGGCGGTTGGCGCGTACTTCAGTCTGAAGCCGCTCATCGGTGCGGCAGAGGTCGGTTGGGTGTGCATGCTGGCGGCGTTCCCGTTTGCCATGTGCGGCTTTTTTACCTACAACGGCATGCCCGCAGAGCGATTCCTACTGGCGGTCATTCGCTCGGAAATCCTCTGCCCGCAAACACTTTCATATCATCCGCAGAATCTGTACGCGGAGCTTTTATTGGACAACAGTACAATGCGGGAGGTGCTGACGCTTGATTAAAACGCTCAACAACACCATCAAGCAGGATCGAACAGCCTATAAGATCCCGCGCAGTGTGCAGGACGTCATTCCCATCCAGCGAGTCTTCGTGGATGGGATTTTTCAGTTCGACACGAAGTATTCCAGAACGCTGCGTTTTTCGGACATCAACTATGCCATTGCCTCGAAGGAGGACAAAACGGCGATGTTCCTCGGCTACAGCGAACTGCTGAACGCTTTGGACAGCGGCTCGACCACGAAACTCACGATCTGCAACAAGCAGGTCAACCGGCAGGCGTTTGAAGATACCGTTCTGCTTCCGCAGCGCGGAGACAACCTCGACGGATTCGTGGACGAGTTCAACGGGATGCTGGAAGGTAAAATCTCCGGCAGCTCCGCCAGCGTGGAGCAGGAGCGGTTTATCACGGTTTCCGTTCACAAAAAGAACGTGGATGAAGCGCGTACATTCTTCTCCCGTGTAACAGGCGAAGTGTCCTCCAAACTCTCGCGGCTCAACTCGTCCTCCAACGAGCTGGACGCCGCCGAACGGCTGGATGTGCTGCGCGGATTCTTCCGACCGGACGAGTCATCCTTGCCCTTTGACCTGCAATCCGCCATGAAGCGTGGGCATAATCTCAAGGACACGATCTGCCCGGATAGTCTGGAATTCCATCGGGATTATTTCAAGATGGGAAGTCAATATGGCCGTGTGCTGTTCCTTAAAGACTACGCCAGCTACATCAAAGACAGCATGATTCTGGAGTTGACCGACCTCAACCGGCGCATGATGCTCTCCATTGACATGATCCCCGTGCCGACGGACGAAGCGGTGCGCGAGGTGGAGAACAAGCTGCTCGGCGTGGAGACGAACGTCACCAACTGGCAGCGGCGGCAGAACAGCAACCAGAACTTCTCTGCCGTTGTGCCGTATGATCTGGAACAGTAGCGGAAGGAAACCCGCGAGATGCTGGATGATCTCACGACCCGCGATCAGCGGATGCTGTTTGCCGTGGTCACGCTCGTGCATCTGGCAGACAGCAAAGAGGAACTGGACAGCGACACGGAAACGCTCCAATCCATTGCGCGCAAGCACCTGTGCCAGCTTGCCAAACTGAGCTTCCAGCAGCAGGACGGGTTAATTACTGCGCTGCCGCTCGGTTTGCGGCGCATTGACGCGCTGCGGACGCTGACCACGGAAGCCCTCGCTGTGCTTATGCCGTTCAAGGCGCAGGAAATTCGACACCGGCACGGCATCTACTACGGGCAGAACGCCATCTCCAAGAATCTTATTCTGGCCGACCGCAAGGAGCTTTTGAACGGCAATGGCTTCATTCTCGGTGTCTCCGGCTCCGGCAAATCCTTTGCCGCCAAGCGCGAGATCACGGAGATCGCGCTGTCCACGAATGACGACATTATCATCATCGACCCCGAAGCCGAGTACCGCCCTCTAGTTGAAGGCTTGGGCGGCGAGGTCATTGAAATCTCCGCGACTTCGCCCAATCATATCAACGCCCTCGATATGGAATCCGGATACAACGACGGTGACAATCCAGTTGTGCTGAAATCCGAATTCTTATTGTCTCTCTGTGAGCAGCTCGTGGGAGCCGGCAAGTTGTCTGCCAAGGAGAAATCCATCATTGACCGATGCACTGCACAGGTCTACCGCGAGTTTATCCGAAACGGCTATCTCGGCGTTGTGCCGACATTACAAGACTTCCACGCCGCACTCCTGGAGCAGCCGGAACCCGAAGCGCGGGACGTTGCGCTATCTCTGGAGCTGTTCACAGAGGGCAGCCTCAACACCTTTGCCAAGTACACGAACGTGGACACCAATTCCAGAATCCTTTGCTACGACATCCGCGACCTCGGCAAGCAGCTCCTGCCGGTCGGCATGCTGGTTGTGCTGGACAGCGTATTCAACCGCATCATCCGCAACCGAAAACTCGGTAAAAATACATGGTTATATATTGACGAAATTTACCTGCTGTTTCAGCACGAGTACAGCGCCAATTTCCTGTTCACGCTCTGGAAGCGGATGCGCAAATACGGTGCCTGCGGCACGGGGCTGACGCAGAACGTCGATGATCTGCTGCAATCCCATACCGCCCGCACAATGCTTGCAAACAGCGAATTTCTTCTGATGCTCAATCAGGCGAGTACGGACCGAATCGAGCTGGCGAGGCTGCTCAATATTTCGGACAACCAGCTTTCCTACATTTCGGGCGTAGATTTTGGGCATGGACTTCTCAAGTGCGGCAGCATCATCGTGCCATTTGTGGATCATTTCCCGAAAAACGGTAGGCTGTACCAGCTTATGACGACGAAGATGTCTGAACGGGTGGAGCAGGCGTCGTAATGCGGGAGGTCAAAGAAAAATCACCGCTGAAAGAGCGAACCGTCAAAACCCTCAAATTCGCGCCGCAGACAGCATTCCGCCGCGGCACAGATGCTTCCTTTCAGCAGCTTCGGCAGGAGCTGCGCGAGGCCGCGCAGGACGGTCAGCCGGAAGATCGCTACGAGAGCGGCAAGATCACGGATGCCGCCGACCATGCCGTGCGGGAAGTCCGTCATCTGGCAGAAAAAGCTGTCCACAAGCTGCCGAAAACAAAATCCGAACCGCAACCGGACTATCCACCACAAAGCCAGTCACAGGTAAACACGCCTGTGCGCGAATCGGCTTCTCCAATCAGGGAGAAGCCGTTCCCTCCCGCAAACGCCCAACAGCCCAAAAAGCAAGTAGAAGCAGTGAGAACGGCTGCGCGTCAGGCAAAAGAGCGGAATAATTGCAACCTGACACAACTGTCTGCCACAAAGTCTACTCTGGCAGAACAGCGACCGTTTGGACATGCTCCTGTGGTCAAAAAACCGGCCATGCCTGCGACGGCTCCGACGGTGCAGCCATCAGCACGGACTCTGCCAAGAGAAAAAACGCCTGTTTCCTCTCTGCGAGAACCTCCTGCTGCGCTAAAACCGGATACCACACAGTTTGCGCTTCCTGAAATCAAAACGAAAGAGTACATCCGAAAGAAACGGAAAAAGCAGAATCTTGTCAAGGAAGAAACAAGCAGTATCGGAAATGCAGCCGCAGATTCCGAAACATTTTCGCCGGTCATTCGTACACGGGAAACTGTTCGTGAACAGCAGAAACTCCACGTTTCCCATAGTGCGGAGCAGGAGCAGCCAGCTCTGCCTCAGATCCGAACGCGGCAGCCGCAGACAGCTTCCATGCCCGCCGATATAGAACCCACGAAGCCGGAAGTTCCACAGCCACCGCTTCCGGACATCAAGAGCAAGCAGAAATACATTGCAGCGCAGCAACCGACACAGGTAACGCCTGTGCAGGCAAACCCACAGCAGGCCGCGAGAGAAATGATTCAAGGTGATATAAAATTATGTAAACCGCTGTTTGCAAATGAAACTGCCCCTCTGCCAACGGGCAAAAATGCCGCTCCTGCAAAACCTGTGCGTGTTCAGAAGCAGGTGCGTCCGGCTGTTGTGAGAAAGCAAAAGATCAAAACAGCCCCGAAAGCGAAAATCAAGTCCGCCACATCTGCGGGAAAAGCCTTGCCATGCAAAGCGTCGGCGGCTGCTCCCAAGCAGGCCGCAACTGTCATCCGCAAAGGGCAGGTGCTTCGGGATACGGCGATCAAAACGGCGAAAGTAGCAAAAGAGGCCGGAAGGAAGGTCCTGCGGGCAATCGTGGCAGCGGCAGAAAAGCTGGCCGCAGCTATCGGCGCAGGCGGCGCGGCGGCAGTTTCCGTTGTTGTGGTGATCCTGCTCGTGGGGATGCTGTTCGCTTCGCCGCTTGGAATCCTGTTCGCAGGCGAGGACACCGGCACGGAAATTAAAATCCCGGACGCGGTTGCGACGCTGAACGGCGAGTTCACCGATGAAATCTACCGTATCATGGAGGATCATCCATACGATGAGCTGGATATGCAGGAGGGCATGGAAGCGGCCATGCTGCAGAACTGGCGGAATGTGCTGGCTGTGTACGCGGTCAAGGTCTCAACCGACGAAGAACATGGGCTGGACGTTATGACGATGGATGAAGAAAAGCTCCAGCTTTTGCGGGAAGTTTTCTTCGACGCCAACAAGCTAGTGTACGAGCTGACGACCAGCATCGTAGATGGCGCACAAAAGACGATCCTGCATATTTCACTGCAAATTAAGGATGCCATGCAGATGGCAGATGAATACGGCTTCACCGACCAGCAGCGGGAAATGCTCGAAGAATTGCTGAAGCCGGACTACGACGACATTTTCCTTTCCCTGATCGGTAATTATCAACCGGGCGGTACGCCCATCGGCCCCGTCGACATTTCGGACATTCAAGGCACGCTGCCGGATGATCTTGACCCGCTGCGAGAATCCATTGTCCTGACTGCGTATCAGCTTCTCGGAAAGGTGACGTATTTCTGGGGCGGCAAAAGTCTCGTCCTTGGCTGGGACAGCCGATGGGGAACGCCGACGACGGTTACTGCATCCGGCAGCGGCTCGACCGGCAAGGTGCTTCCGTTCGGACTGGACTGCTCCGGTTTCGTAGACTGGACATTCTATAACGCCACGAGCGGTGCATACCTGCCCGGACGCGGCGGTGGCGCAGCCTCGCAGCATGGCTACTGCACCAACATCTCATGGTCAGACGCGCTGCCCGGCGATCTCGTCTTTTACGCGGATGACAGTCACGTCGGGATCGTCTGCGGCTACGACAGCGTTGGCAATCTCCTCGTCATCCACTGCTCCGGCGGGCAAAACGGCGTGGTCGTGACCGGGCGCGAAGGCTTTGCCGTCGCAGCCCGACCGGATTTGTTTACAGATTAGTTGACTTTGCTTCGTTTGTGCGGCGTTCTTTGGTGGCTCTGGTGAATAGCTTTCTTTCCTTTTTCCTGCGATACTTGGCGTACCAAATCGAAAGGAGACTGCAATGGAAACAAGAAAAAACCTATGCGCCATGCTGCCCGTCGCACTCCACACCTGAATCCGGCAGGAGCAGGAAAAAGCAGGGATGACCCTCGGTGAGTATGTGGAAGCCATGATCACGGAATATTACGACTGGAAGGACGGAAAAATCATGACCGGAGAAATGAGAACCTTAGCCGCGCAGATCCCCGCAGAACTCTTTGACCGACTTGACCGCTACCTCAAGGAGCGCGGCATCAAGAAGAAGGACTTCTTAGTTGACATCATCACCCGCGCGCTGGAAGAAGCCGAAGCCGCCGAACCGGTTACAGAAGCATCGCCCCAGGACGAGCTGGAGGAACAGCCGGAAGCGGACGAAACCTGAACCATAATCAAGCCCCCGCAGGCCAAGCCTGCGGGGGTAAACCTTTGTTACAAGCCGTCAGCCGACACGCGCCCGCGTGTCGGCTTTTCTGCGTCCCGACAGGGACGCTGCACTGGAAATCATAAAAACCGCGTGTTGGAGCGCGTAACGCGAAAGGAGCAACATGGAGAAAAGAACCTATCAATCATTACAAGAACTTCCGCTTATGCTGAGCATGATGGACGTTGCGTCCGTCCTCGGCATTTCCAAGGCAGGAGCCTATACACTCGCCCACAGCAGAGATTTTCCTGCGTTCCGGGTTGGACGCAGGATCGTCATTTCACAGGAAAAATTTCTGGACTGGCTGGAAAAGCAGTCCGCGGAAAGTTCTCTCACTTAGGACTAGCTATTTCGCTGTCTTTGTGATAATCGTTTGAGCTGCCGAAAGGAGGAACGCAAATGGCAAAAAAGAGAGTCAATGGCGAAGGCACCATTGGAAAGCGAAAAGATGGTCGCTGGGAAGCGCGCTACATTGCAGGTCGTGACCCAGAGACGGGAAAGCAGATTCGAAAAAGCATTCTCGGCAAAACACAGGCAGAAGTCCGGTTGAAATTGAAAGCTGCGCTTACAGAAGCATCAGAAATCGACGTGGTCAAATCCGGCGAATACAACGTAGCAGGCTGGATACAGGCCTGGTACTCCCTGTACGCGCAGCCAAACGTGCGCGAAACGACCGCGCGTTACTACAAGGGTTATATCGATCACCATGTCATCCCGCGTCTGGGCGATATTCCGTTAAACAAGCTGACCTCGCTGGACATTCAGCAGTTCTATAAAGATCTGCTGGAAAACGGAAGAATCCGGGAGGATACGAAAGCTAAAAAGCCGGGGCTCAGCAGCACGACTGTACACGGCATCCACGTCATGCTGAAATCCGCGCTGAAACGCGCCGTGCAGGAGCGCTTGATTCCCTTCAATCCGGCAGAGTTCTGTATCCCACCCAAGATCACAAAGCCGGAGTTGCAAGTGATTCCATCGGAGCGATATCAGTCCTACCTGCACGCGGCAGAACAGCGCGGTGTGCTGCCAATGTTCTACTTAGAGCTGTCCACTGGACTTCGGAAAGGTGAAATTGCGGCGCTGCTCTGGTCGGATTACGACGCGCAGACGCAGACCATTCATGTAACAAAACAGTACCTTTTCTACAATGGTCAGGGCACTGTGTCCCCGCCCAAATCAAGCACCTCTGTCCGCTACGTTTCCATCCCGGAGGAAGCTGCAAAGCTGCTGGAGCAGGAGCATGAAAAGCACCCGAAAAATCCCTACATGTTTCCTTCCCCGGTAACCGGTGAAATGTATCACCCGGACGCCATCGTGAAGATTCACCGGAAGATCTGCAAGGACATTGGATTGGAGCACGTCAGATTTCATGACTTGAGACATAGTTTCGCCACGACCGCGCTGCAATGCGGCGTGGACGTAAAAACAGTCTCCACGATGCTCGGCCACAGCAGCGCGGGCTTCACGCTGAACGTCTACACGCACTCGACCAGCCGAATGCAGCAGGAAGCGGCTAGAACCGTCGGAAAGGTCATGCCAAAGATGCTCGAGCGTTGAAAACCGCAATAATAAACTCCCGGCTGCCTGAAAAAGCAACCGGGATTCTCGTTTTCATCTCATTTTGTCCAACCAGGCACGTTTCGTCCCATCGCCGTTGGCGTCAGGGTTGGCGTCAATGTCTCTCAGAGAAAGACAGCAGGCCAGCCGGCTCTAACCACGACACGCGGTCAGAAAAAGCGAGAAAAACAAAAAACAGCACCGGTTTGCGCCCGAAAATTGTCGTGCGCGATCCGGTGCTGCTTTTATAAAAACACATAAAATAGTTCGGAAAGTGCTGAGTATAAAGCAAAACTCCGCATCTTTCAATGCGGAGTTTGGTGGGGGAAGGTGGATTCGAACCACCGAAGTCATTGACAGCAGATTTACAGTCTGTCCCCTTTGGCCACTCGGGAATTCCCCCATATTCAGGATGCTGTGTTGCGGTAAAATGGAGCTGGTAGACGGATTCGAACCCCCGACCTGCTGATTACAAATCAGCTGCTCTACCGGCTGAGCTATACCAGCAACTCAAACAGCAAGGCTGATTATAGCTGAAGTGTGTCAAAAAGTCAAGAACTTTTTTCGGAAAGGCAAAAATTATTTTCGCGTGCCGGCGGGCGATTGCAGAACCGGTGATTTATGCTATACTGAATATAAAAAGGAGGGATCTGCCTATGAAGATCACATTCGTCGGCGCGGCCCATGAGGTCACGGGGAGCTGTACGCTGCTGGAGCTGGCAGGAGAGAACTACCTGATCGACCGGGGCATGGAGCAGGGCGTGGACATTTACGAGAATATCCCGCTGCCCGTCGCGGCGAAGGACGTCAGCGCCGTCTTTCTGACCCATGCGCATATCGACCACGCGGGGCTTCTGCCGCAGCTCTATAAGGACGGCTTCCGGGGAAAAATCTACGCTACACCTGCCACGTGCAGTCTGGCCGACGTTATGCTGCGCGACTCGGCGAACATTCAGGAATCCGAGGCCGCGTGGAAAACGCGCAAGGCTGAGCGTGCGGGCGAGCCGCCGGTCGAACCGCTGTACACCGTTGACGATGCGAAGGGCGCGGCGGCGTGCTTCCGTCCCTGCCGGTATGGCGAATGCGTGACGATTGCCGACGGCCTGCGCGTGCGCTTTTCCGATATCGGCCATCTGCTGGGCTCGGCCTGCATTGAGTTCTGGCTGCGGGAGGACGGCACCGAGAAAAAAATTGTGTTCTCCGGCGACGTCGGCAACATTGACCAGCCGATCCTGAATGATCCCCTGCCCGTCGCCGAGACGGACTATCTCGTTGTCGAGTCGACCTACGGCAACCGCCTGCACGACAAGCCCAAGGACGTGCGCGCGGAGCTGACAGAGGTTCTGCAGCGGGCGTTCGACCGCGGCGGCAGCGTCATTATCCCGGCCTTCGCCGTGGGCCGGACGCAGGAGCTTCTGTACCTGCTGCGCGAGATCAAGCAGAAAAAGCTTGTGCATGGACACGACGGTTTCCCGGTCTACCTTGACAGCCCGCTGGCCGAGGAGGCCACCAGCGTCTTTTTACAGTGCGATACCGACTGCTTTGACCCGGAAACGCAGGCCGTCCTGAAAAGCGGGCAGAACCCCATCTGGTGTCCCGGGCTGCAGTTTGCGATCACGGCAGAGGACTCAAAGGCGATCAACAGCGATCCGCGCCCCAAGGTCATCCTGTCTGCCAGCGGTATGTGCGACGCGGGCCGCATCCGGCACCACCTGAAGCACAACCTCTGGATAGCGGAGAACATCATTCTTATCGCGGGCTATCAGTCCAAGGGCACGCTGGGACGGGCATTGCTGGACGGCGTGAAGGAGGTCCGGCTGTTCGGCGAGGATATCGCCGTAAACGCCGAGATCGCCGTCCTGCACGGCACAAGCGGTCACGCAGACCAGAAGGGTCTTTTCAATTGGGTCGAGGCATTTGCAAAAAAGCCGGAGACGATTTTCGTCAACCACGGCGATACCGAGGCCTGCGAAGCGTTTCAGGCGCTTTTGCAGGAAAAGGGGTATGTCGCTGTCGCGCCGTTCTCAGGCGCGGAATTTGACCTGCTTTCCGGCAAATTCCTTGCGTTCCCGGCCGGCCGCCCGATTGCCAAGCGCGGCGCGGCACGGAAGAAGGGCGTCTTCGACGCGCTCATCGCAGCGGCGCAGCGCCTGCTTCTTGTGGCGCAGAGCTGCAGGGAGCGCCCGAACCGCGATCTGACCCGCTTTACCGCGCAGATCCAGGCGCTCATCGACAGGTGGGAGAAATAAAACGATGGAAATCGATTATTATAAGCCCTGCCCGGAATACGACCGCTGCTGTGAGCTGATCGACCGATACTGGGAAGCCGGAGAATATGAAGCCTACTTCAAGGGGCATCTGGAATTGGCCGAACAGGGCTATCCGCTGGCCGAGTGTCAGGTCGGCTGGTTCTATCTGAAGGGGCAGGGCGTTCCGCAGGACGACGCGAACGCGTTCTATTGGACAAAGCGCGCCGCAGAGCATGGCGACTGGGACGCGCAGTATAATCTCGGAACGTTCTACGAAGCGGGGATCGGCACCGCGCGCGATGCAGAGCAGGCAAAACGCTGGTATATCGCTGCTGCCCGGCAGGGACAGGATGAGGCACTTGAAAAATGCCGTGCTGAAGGGCTTTCATGGGAATAGACTGACGCACCGGCGCGACAGCGCCCGACGTCTCCCCTACCGGCCCGCAGCCTCTGAAGCTTTACACCGCAAACGAACAGCGACGGACGCATATCGCCTCCCCTTACGCAAGGGGAGGCGACTTTTTTGTCGGTTCAGGCTTTTTTGCCGGCGAGAGACTTGCGGTATTTTTCGCTTTCCCAGTTGGCGATGAACTTCTTCGCGGCCTCGCCCATGGTGGACAGTTCATAGCCCGCCTTGCGGATGTGCTCCATGACGAAGAAGACTGCCGTGAGTGTTTCGGTCAGCGTCAGGGCCTTTTTCGCGTCCATCTGCATGAGCAGCTCGCCCGTTTTGCTGCTGGCGACGGCCTGTCCGGCTCCAAGCGTTTCCTGATCCAGATAGAACGTATCCGTCAGGAAGACCATCTGATCGGGATACAGCGGCTGGGTCATTAAGAATTCCTGCGTATAGCCGCCGGTTCGGAACTGACCTGCCAGATACGGCACATCGGCGGCGTAAATGCCTGCGGCCATTTCGCGCACGGCGATCTTCGGGAAGCTTGTACCGGACAGGCCGAACATCCGTGCCAGCCGCTCGTTTGCGTCAGTGTGAATCGCAAGCGCGGTATCCGGGTCGTCGTCATGGACGATGATGCCGTGGTTCTGCATGAGAATGACGGAAGGGAGCTTGCCCGTCCCTTTTTCCACGCGGCGCAGCTCATCGCGGATGGCGAAGGTCAGATTCGCACCGGGATCGGTGTAGGGCACCCAGCCCCAGGTATAGCCGGCTCCGGCAAACGCCTGCGCCGCAATCTGGCAGCAGGCCGTGGAGCATGCCGCCAGATTGGCATAGACGCTGTGCGTGTGCACAACGAAGGTTTTGAGAATCGAATGGAAGCCAGCCTCGACGGACGGCCGCAGGTCGGCAAGACCGTCGATATGGCGCACGTCCGCTTTCGCACGGGCAGAGCCCTCTTTTTCGACGTCCGCAAGCGCGGACGGCTCGGTCGTGAGATAGAACTTCCGTAAATCGGCCCCGTCCAGCACGGCATACGCCTTGTCCGGGCGGATATCGCTCAGGCAGAAGCCGGAGGCTTTGATCGCCATCAGCCCGCCGGGCAGCTTGACGGAGGTGTTGCCTCCGCCGCCCTGCACATAGTCAGCGCGTGCGCCCGCAGCCTGTGAGACGCGGGCAAACTCGGAAAGCAGCTTTGCGTGTTCTTCAAAAAACATTCCCATTCACCCCTTACCGCTTGCTCAGCACGTCGGCCTCGTAGCGCTTGATCTCAGCAAAGTAATCCTGCGGGACAGTTTCGCGGCGCAGATATTCCTCCCAGACCGCGCCGAACGGCATGGTCTTGAGCTCTTCCTGACGCACCATCAGCTCGGTGAAGTTGTTTGCATCCTGCAGCGCCTTCAGCGTCTTCGGCTCCAGCAGAGCATACAGAAGCGCCTTCTGCACGGAATGCAGGCCCGTGACCCATGCGGAAATGCGGTTGATGGAGGCGTCAAAATAGTCCGTCGCGAGGAAGACGCGGCCAAGCGCGTCCGCGCGGACGATCTCCTTCATCATTTCGCGCGTCTCGTCGTCAAAGAGCACCACATGGTCGCTGTCCCAGCGCATGGGGCGGGTGATGTGCAGCGCCAGCCGGTCGTTGAACAGCAGCATGGAACTGATCTTGTCGGAGACAAGCTCGGTCGGGTGATAGTGGCCGTTGTCCATCAGCGGGGTAATGCGGCGGGTATTGACATAGTTCGTGCAGAACTCCGCCGAGCCGACCGTGTAGGCTTCCAGACCAATGCCGAAGACCTTGGACTCGATGCACGGGAAGACCT
>ERZ773224.3956-NODE-3956-length-12191-cov-3.459212_pt1 | contig 12191 bp, 14 predicted proteins | sample MGYA00580526_ERZ773224 | MGnify/ENA primary metagenome ERZ773224 (study PRJEB29015, sample SAMEA2737743) | human gut metagenome | biome: human gut; feature: human-associated habitat; material: faeces | place: China | collected 2012 ... | reverse complement strand
TGAGTATTGCTTTTTGACGAGAGTCAAGTATATATAAGCATGAATTGTATTCAATAACTTTACTTATTCTTTGTATCAAGGACTGTTCATTTGTTTCTAATGGTATAATTTCAATCTTAGAGAAAAGTCTCTCTGTAGGTATGGATTGGTAATGATCTAAATCGGAATAAAGTGTTTTATCGGAAATATCAATAATTTTATTGCATGAGGTTACCAAGACTATGAGTAAAATGTAAATTAGTACTTTCATAAATAGTAATAATTAAAATGTAATATATTGAGGTAATGTTTTCCTCCGAGAGTATTTCAAGATACTCTCGGAGGGTTAATGTTAATCACATGGATCCCATGCACACGCTATGACAGGACTACCATCCCATTCGCAGCAAAAATTGAGTGGGCTAAATCCTTCTGTTCGGTAACATTTTCCCCAACCTTTTCTATCACATGTTACGTCTACACCTGGTAAGGTTTCGCCACTTGCTAAAGCTTCAATTTGATCTAATAAAAATGGTAGATTTGACTTTAACGTGAATTGAGTATTTATGGCAGTTACAGTTGCTAAACAAACAACACTAAAAACAAGTAGTATTTTTTTAATCATGTTTTTTTTAATTAAAATTGTTATTAATATATTCAATGCAATGTTTTAAGATGTCATACATCTTTTCTTGATAATTTTCTATCTTCGTCTCACCTCCTTTCATTGTTTAGGAGAGGGCAGGCGATTGTCGGGATTATTTTGCGATGGACTTTCCCGGCATCGCCTTTACTCTCGGGTTTATAAATTTGCTTATATCTTTTAGCTGTAAAAGCAATGCTTCAAATATATACTGAAAATTTTGGAAAAAGCAAAGGAAATATGATAAAATTATGAGAATTTTGAGTCGACATTTATAGTATTGTATATTTTAATTGGTGATAATTTTGGTTGATAAATTTATTTGTTTTAGATATGAGGGTAGAATTATATCATTTGTAGCAATAGAAAGAAAATGTGTTATTTTTAGATCTTTGTCAATTAGGTAGACACAAGGTGTAATTGTTGTATTAGGCATATCTTCAATTCTTAAGAACATGACATTTTTCAGATTATATTTCTCCTTTATATATTTCATTGATGTGAAGTTTTGAAAATCTGAAATGAATAATATTTTTATATTTAGTGGTGTGTTTTGTATTTGTTCATATACTTTTTCTATACAAAGTGAACAATCTGTAGATTTATATTTGAAAATTAATACCGTTTGTTCGTTATTAATTAGTCCTGAAAGATTAGAGTTATTCCCATTTTCATCTTTGCCTGAATAATTTTGTTCAAATTGTCCTTCAAAAGTGTAAAAGTTGCCAATTATTTTTTGAAATAAATCTTTTATATCATCTCCTGATTTTTCATTTATAATATAGCTATTTTCATCTGTTAATGCTGTAATTGTAGCGTTTGTATTAAATGCTATATCTACATTTATGTCTGCTACAATTCTTAATTCTTCAGTAGCTGTTAATTCTAAATTCATTACATATTTCTCGTTGTTCTCTGTACTATTTTTTGTTATATCTGCCATTATTTGTGTGCCTTTAGAATTTTCTACTTGTAATGATAATGTTATATCATTTTTTTCAAATGTTTTTACTATTTGTATTGTTTGAGAATAACTATCTTTCATAGTAATTTGAATTCTAGCTAAATTTCCTCCATGTACATATATTGTTTCTGTAAAATCAAATCCTAAATTTTCTATACTATCTCCTAAAAAACTTGATGTATCTATTATTTTATTAACATCTATATTTGACGATTTTAAAGAAGAAAAGACTTGTTTCATTTCATCACTGCTTAGTTTTAGCTCATATGCACTTACTTGAACATTTTCTCCATCTAATTCAGTCTCCATTTTTCCTAAATTAGAATATTTTTCTTTTGAAGCTTGTTCTTTTATTATTCCGAATGAATTACTCAATAATTTTTTCACATTATCCTGTTTGCTAGATAATTGTGTTGAATATTCAGTTGGTTCTATTTTATCTAAATTTAAGTTTGCAATTCCTAGTTTAGCCCAGAATATATCCAAGTTTTTATTCTCTAGAGTAATATATCTATTTGTTATTCCTTTAAAAGATAATCCATATTTTTCTTGGTCTTTGGCTGTATCTATTTCTAATATATCTTTTTTGTCATTATCACCAAAAATAACATTTAATTCTGATTTCTTTTCTGCAATATTAGTTTTACCATTTATTAAAATATTAGAGTTGTTTAAAACATTCTGTCCATTCATTACAGCATTCAAATTTACATTTATCTTTTGCTCACTATCCTGTGTAGAAAGCTTTGTTAATAATTGCTCTGTTCTGTCACTTTCCAATAACTGCTCTGCTTGATTCTCTCCCAAATAATTATAAAATATTTCTTTAGTTGATTTAAAAGTATCTGTGCAAAAATATACATATGCTCCTACTCCTGCTCCAACAATTAATATTCCTATTATTACAAATGTTAATATTTTTATTGCTTTCATTTACAAATCACCTCTTTATTTATTATATTTTAATGTTTTTAGTCACTTTTTGTCAATATAAAACATACAATATATTAAGTAAAATAAAGAAAGGAAATGATATAAATGGAATTTGAAAAAGATTTTTGTCCAGTTGTTAAGGTTGACGGTTTTATCGAAAAAGGTAAACAATTCGACTTAGAAATAAATTTACCAGAAGATAACAGAAACGTAATATATGGAGTAATTAAAGATTGCTACAAAGACCCTGTTGAAGATGCTGTTGTAAAACTAATAGAAGTTTGCTTCGAATATGGTAAAGAAGAAAGAAAACCAGTTTCTCATACCTTTACAGATAAAAATGGTGAATTCGTATTTGGACCACTTTGCCCAGACAAATCTTATGAATTACAGATTTGGGTAGACAGAGTAAAACATGTAAAAATTTGCAAAGAATGCAAACGTCATGGTAAATGCCTAAAAGGTGTAAAACTTGATTGTGATGACAAACCTTGTAAAGATGACTGTAAGCCAGACTGTAATAAACCTTGCAAATAAATACTAAACAAGGACGTATAAATTAAAATACGTCCTTGTTTACTAAAATGCACCTATTTTTTTTGCTAATTGTCTACCTTTTTTCATTATTGTTTTTTTATTCATCATACCTTCATTATACATAATTGCCATACCTGCAGCTATTGCAGTTCCTATAATCATACCTTTTACAAATTTCATTTTTATTCTCCTTTCTAATATAAATTGGAATTTGTTGGACTAAATTTATTTTTTGGTCTGTAGTGGGCGCCGAAGACGACGACCCTAAGGCATTGTAGAAATTGCTATAGCTGTGAATTCAGGACAGTCCCCAAAATCCCCAGGTTTGGTGATTTTGAGGGACAGTCCCTAGAATTCCCCTCATACAAATTACAATTTATTTTTTTCTATATTTTTATTATTACTTTTTCTATCTTTTTTATACTGTCTGATTAATGAATAAATTTCATAAATTGAAATCAAAATTAAAAAAATTCCAAAATATTTTTTTAGATGTTTTACATCCATATTCACTGATATTTTTGCTCCTATTATTGCTCCTACAATTCCTGATATTGCTACTGGAATTCCTACTTTCCAGTTTATAAGTTTATCTTTTATTGTTGTAACAATTGCCGAAAGTGATGTTGGCACAAAAAACACAAGATTTGTGGCTTGTGCTGTATGTTGTTCTACTCCCATAAACACAGAAAGTATAAGAATTAAAATTGTTCCTCCTCCCATCCCAGTACCACTTACTGTTCCCGATATCAATCCTGTAAGAATCTCTAACATATCTTTCTCCTATCTAAATTATCATTTTTATTGAAACATAAATTAAAAACACAATAAATATAATTTTTAAAACTTTGTCCGGCAATTTTTTTAACAGCTTTGATCCAATAAAGCCTCCTATTATACCTCCTATTGCACATTTAATTCCAATGTTCCAATTAATGTAGTTATTATTATAGTAAAATAAGCCACTAGTGATAACCATTGGCAAAATTGAAAAAACAGAGGTAGCTCTTGCCTCTGCTTCGTCTAATTTAAATATATGAACAAATGCAGGTACAACTATCATCCCCCCACCTGCTGCAAAAAGTCCGCTTATGATCCCTGCACTTATTCCTAAAAGTATCTTTTTAATCATACTATTTCCTATTCTTTTCTATATTACTTTCCATCTTTATATCTATATTTTTACACATTTTTCAATTTTTATTCTTTTATTTTTATAAATATCAAGTTTAATTTTTACTGGTAGGCAACTTTTTCTTACGTTTATCGTTATATTAATTTTAATCCATGTGATTTTTCAACATTAAATGATAAAATACAACATAATTTCGAAGAAGTGAGATGATGTTCTATGATAAAAATTAGATTATCTGATTTATTAGGAAAACATAAAATGACTCAAAAAGCCTTATCTGAAATTACAGGTATTAGACCTGCAACTATTTCTAAAATGTATTATGAAGAAGTAAAAAGAATTGATGTTAGACACTTAAACAACATTTGCAAAGCTTTTGACTGTGAAATTTCTGAATTATTAGAATATATACCAGATAAAAAAGTTGTAAAAAAATAAAAATTTTTAAAAGAACCCAATTTATTTTTTAATAAATTGGGTTTACTTTTTGATTAGAGCAAATAGTAATTATATCTTTTTGTTCTCTAATCTATTGTTTCATCCTTTATATAGTACTTTGTACCTAGCATTTTGTCTGGCAAATATTGTTGTTCTACTTGATGATTTGGATAATCATGTGGATATTTATAACCTTCTCCATATCCAAAATCTTTCATTCCAGAAACTGGTGCGTTCCTTATATGCATTGGAATTTCACCTGTATCTTTTGTCTCCACATCTTCTAAAGCTTTGTTTATTGCCAAATATGTTGCATTTGATTTTTTTGATGTCGCTACATATATTGCAGCTTCTGATAATATTATTCTTGCCTCTGGCATTCCTACACTTGCTACTGCTTGCATTGCACTATTTGCAACAACTAATGCATTTGGATTTGCAAGTCCTACATCCTCTGCTGCTGCAATCACAATTCTTCTTGCAATAAAAACTGGGGCTTCTCCACCTGCAATTGCTCGTGCTAAATAAAATACTGTTGCATCCGGATCGCTTCCTCTCATTGATTTTATAAATGCACTTATATTATCATAATGACTATCTCCAGTTTTATCAAACATTGATTTCTTTTTTCCAACGCATTCAGCAGCGATTTCATTTGTTATATTAATGAGCCCATTCTTATCTACTGGTGTTGTAAGTACTGCTATTTCTAGACTGTTTAATGCTGTTCTTACATCACCATTAGAAATTTCTGCTATTTTTTTAAGTGTTTCGTCTTCTATATTTATATTATAACTTCCAAGTCCCTCTGGATTTTTTATAGCATTTTTTAATATTGTAAATATATTTTCTACAGAAAGTGGTTTTAGTTTGAAAACCATAGACCTTGAAATTAAAGCTTTATTAACTTCAAAATATGGATTTTCTGTTGTAGCTCCAATTAATATAACTGTACCATTCTCTACAAAAGGAAGCAATGCATCTTGTTGCAATTTGTTAAATCTATGAATCTCGTCTATAAATAATATGCATTTCCCTGTTGGGTTAAGTAATGGATTTTTAGCTTCTTCTATTGCGGATTTTATATCTCCAACACCAGAAGTTACTGCATTTAATTTTATAAATTTATATTTAGTTGTATTACTTATAACTTTAGCTAAAGATGTTTTACCTGAACCTGTTGGTCCCCATAAAATTATACTAGATAATCTATCTGCTTTTATTGTTCTATATAGAATTTTGTCTTTACCTAAAATTTCTTCTTGCCCAATAAATTCATCTAGTGTTTGTGGCCTTACGCGGTGGGCCAGTGGTATATTTAAATCCATTTATTCTCCTCTCTAAAACAAATTGGAATTTATTTTTCAATTTCTTGCTAAGTTTTTTAATCCTTGTTTTATTATCTCTTCTAATTGTAAATTCTTTGTATCCACATTTTCCAAAGCTTTTTCTATTTCTCGTTTTGTATAGCCTAGTACTTGTAATGCAGCTATTGCTTCGCTTGTTTCTTCTTCGTTTGTTATTGATAATTTTACTTCTTCTGTTTTTGTTATTGCTTCTTCTGTTTTTAATTTATCCTTAAGCTCTAACACTATTCTTGCTGCTGTTTTTTTACCTATTCCTGGTATTTTTACCAATTGAGATATATCATCTGATATTACAGCAAGTGCAAAACTTGATGGGCTTATTTCTGAAAGCATTGCTATTGCTGATTTTGCCCCTATACCACTTACTTGTAATAAAAGCTCAAACATACGTAATTCTTCATTTGTGTTAAATCCATATAAACTAATATTATCTTCTCTTACATAATAATGTGTATGTACTTTAACAACTTTACCAATTTCTCCTAAAGTTTCTATTGCTTTTGTTGCCATAAATATCTTATAACCAATTCCACCTACATCTATTACAACATAATTATTTGATTTTTGTTCTAAACTACCTTTTATATATGCAAACATTTAGCTCTCTCCTTGCAAACAAATTTTCTGTACATATTTTATCATATTAAATTTATTTTGCAATAGATAAAATAAAAAAAATATAAGTAGCTGTTTGCTACTCATATTTCTAATGTTTAACTGTTTCATTCAATTTTTTTGTGATTCTTAGTCCTATTACATAGTTTATAATGTAAATTATTATAAATATTAATGTATATATTATATAGAAATACTTTGGAACAGTTCTATATATAGTAAAAATGTCCCAGCTTCTATATGTAAGATTATATGCATATATTGGTGGTATTATAAGCATAGGTAAAAAATATCCTATTAAAATCTTAAAAATATTGTTCATTTTTTTACTTGTAATTACAACATAAGCTATCCCTATTGATACTCCCAATAGAATGGATATACAAATATATTTATTTGTTATCATTGTAATCTCAGTTTGAAAAACACTCCATACTGAGTAACCTAGTGGATCAAAATCTTCTGCTATTGCATGATAATTACTGTTTTCTATATAATCCGATTCCTTATGACTCTCTTCTAACAGTTTTGCATAATTACTAATTCCATCTCCTAATTCTTTTATCTTTTCTCTATCAACATTTCTTAAATCATAATATTTCTTACTAAATAAACTAAATTGGTATTCTTTGCAGCGTTTATTAAAAAAATTCAAGGTAAAAATCATGTATATAGCTATTGTTGAAATGCTAAATACCAATAATGTTTTTAATAATTTTTTCATTTTAAATTCCCCCTCTCTCTAAGTAGCTTCATTATTTGTGGTATTTTTCTTTTAGAAACTTTTTCTTGTGTAGTGTCCTTCAAATTTACCAAAATTGTTCCAAGTATACTTGTATCAAAACATTTGACTTGATTTGTATTTATAATACAGGAGTTTGAAATCCTTATAAAGTTCTTTTGCTTAAGGAAATTTTCCAGTTCATATAGTTTATATTTAATTTTATATGTTCCGTCCACAGTTCTTACATAGTTATATTTGTCTTTGCTAAAAAAACATATTATTTTTTCTAGATTTATAAAATATATTTCATTATTATTACTAGCAACAATTTGATTTGATATTGAATCCATATCTGATATATATTTAATGAAATCTTGTATTTCATCAGATAGTTTTGGGGCGTTTATTGTAATTGTTGTTTCTTTATATTCACTTGATATATTAGTATTAATCTTAATATTCATAGCTCCTCCTTTTTTTAATTATAGCATATGTCTTTACTGTTCACAATTACAAATGAGTTCTTTAAGATAAATGGTACTGTTATTGTGATATATGTAACTTATGTTTTATCGAATCAGTGCAATGTAAATTTTTGTAAAAAGCCTATTGACTGTTTTGTAAAAAAATGGTATTTTATTATATGCCAATATTTTTTATTGAAATATTTGGAGCGGTTGTTTATATAAAGGATTAAATTTTACCCTTTATATGACAGCAATTTCCGTTGTTACAGTTTTAAGTAAATGCTATTATTCGAAAGGAACATTGTTATGAAAAATTCTTTTAAAAAATTTGTCTTTATAATGTTAGCATTTGCATTTCTGTTCGTAAATTCAGTCTCGGCTTTTGCAGCAGAATTTACTACAGTAGAAGCTGTACAGTCTTCAATCTCTACGCAGTCCAACTCTTTCCCATATTCTAGCCTTGCCAATTCACTAAACACTACAACTTCATGGAAAACAATTGCTACTTTCAACACAGGTTTTAGTTGTAATGTCTTTATAAAATGTATGAACACTACTACTAGTGGCTGGGGAGTAGTGCCAAGTGATGTTCGTATGCTTGGTAAAAATGGCAATGTTGTTTGGACTGAAAATGGCGCTGTTCCTGGTCAGGGGGACAGAACATTTTGGTGTGGAAATATTCAGATAAGAACTCAGGCAGGTTATGGTGTTGCTATTGCTCATCAGGCTTAAACGCTTTAGAGTTGTGGCATTAACTCACAAATAAATAGCATTTGCTAAAACGGGGTAACGACGGGGAGGCGAGATGTTCTTATTGAACATCTCATTTTTTTATATTTTTTCACATGTTCTTTGTTTATTAATAGATAATTATTTTAATATTTCTTCAACTCAAGAAGTATATCAGTTCAGTATACAATACCAATCTATTTCCATTTGAATATATTTGTTATTTTCTTATATCTATACAAAATGCAAAAATAGGAAGAGTTGTTATCCTCTTCCTATTCCTATTTTATTATCTATTCAACTGTAACTGATTTTGCTAAATTTCTTGGTTTGTCTACATCTAAACCTTTTTCTTTTGAAATATAGTATGAAAGTACTTGCATTGGTATTACAGAAAGTATTGGTGATATAAGTGGACTTGTTTTTGGTATTTTAATTACTGTATCAAATCCATCATTTTTTATATCTTCACTTGTAATTAGAAGTACTTTTGCACCTCTTGTTACTACTTCTTGAACATTGCTTATTGATTTTTCTACTAATCTTTTATCTGTCATTGTTGCAACTACCGTTATCCCATTTTCTATTAAAGCTATTGGTCCGTGTTTTAATTCGCCTGATGCATATGCTTCTGAATGAATATATGATATTTCTTTTAGTTTTAAAGAGCCTTCTAAACTTACTGCATAGTCTGTTCCTCTTCCTAAAAAGAACATATCTTTTTCTTTATAAACTTTTTTTGCAAATTGTTTTATTTCTTCTAAGTCTTTTAATATCTCTTCAACTTGTGATGGTAATCTTAAAATATCCTTTTTTAGTTCTTTTATTTCTTCTAAATCTGCTGTTTCTAGTTCCTCTGCAAAATATAATCCTAATATGCTAAGGAGTACCACTTGTGAAGTATATGCTTTTGTTGAAGCTACTGCTATTTCTGGTCCTGCATGTGTATATATTGAGTAGTCAGCTTCTCTTGTTATAGAGCTACCAATTACATTTGATATTGCAAGTGTTTTTGCTCCTTTTGATTTTGCAAGTTTTAATGCAGCTATTGTATCCGCTGTTTCGCCTGATTGGCTAATATATATAGCAAGTGTTTTATCATTTACTATTGGATCCCTGTATCTAAATTCCGAAGCAATATCTACCTCTACTGGAATTTTGCAAAGTCTTTCAAATATAGTTTTTGCTACTAATCCCGCATGCATTGCAGTTCCGCATGCTACTATATATATTTTATTTAAACTTTTTAAATATTCTTTTGTAAAATTCAAGTCTTCTATTTCTACATGTCCATTATCTAATTTTGCACCAATTGTTTCTCTTATTGCATTTGGTTGTTCATTTATTTCTTTTAGCATAAAGTCTTCATAACCATCTTTCTCTGCACTAGCTGCTCCCCACTCTATACTTTTTATTAGTTTATTTATTTTATTTAAATCTTTATCATAGAAAATTACATTATCTTTTGAAAGTTCTACAATTTCATTGTCATCTAAAAGATAAAAATCTTTTGTATAAGAAAGGATTGCTGGTATATCTGATGATATATAATTTTCTCCGTTTCCTTTTCCTATAACAAGTGGACTATCTTTTCTTACAACAAACATTTTATCACTTTCACTTGCTGCTAATATTTCTAATGCATAGCTTCCTTTTAAATCATTACATGTATCTTTTATTGCTTTTAATACATCATTCTCTTTTGTAAAGTAATAATGTATTAGGTTTGGTATAATTTCTGTATCTGTTTGTGATAAAAAATTATATCCTTTTTCTATTAAAAAGTTTCTTAATTCATGATAGTTCTCTATTATTCCATTATGGACAACTGCAAAAGAACCTGAATTGTCCATATGCGGATGGGAATTTTCTTTTGATGGTTTTCCATGAGTTGCCCATCTCGTATGAGCAATACCAATTGTTCCTTTCAAAGAATCAATTCCTTCCAAATTATATAAATTATTAACTCTTCCTTTGTCTTTTTTTACAACAATGTTGTTTCCTTCCATTACAGCAATTCCTGCTGAATCATAACCTCTGTACTCTAATCTTAAAAGTCCATTAATTAATATTGGAGTTGCTTTTTTATCTCCTATATAACCTACAATTCCACACATATTGTACCTCCTAAAAAATCTAAAATGGAATTGAAAGTATTTTTAGTAAATTAAGGTTTATATTACCTTTGTTCTAATATTGCTATTAGTCTTTGTGTAATATTTAATGACAACCATATGCCATAGAACCATCCGCCGAATCCTTCGATAAGTTCTAATCCTCGTCAACAATATACATTGTCCTGGCGCTACATTATTTTAATTTCTACTCTTTTCTCTCCTTCCTTTTAAATTTTCATTTACTTAAAAAATCTTTCAATACTGTATTATATTACACTATTATCTTTTTTGAAGCAAGTCTTTTGTAAAAAAATTGGAATTTGTTTAGTTCCGGATGAATTCAGGACAGTCCCCAAAATCCCCAGGTTTGGTGATTTTAAGGGACAGTCCCTAGAATTCCCCCTCACACAAATTACAATTTATCTAATTATTTAAAAATATATTTTACAATTTTGTACTGTTATGTTATCATATATTTGGTTATATTATACGTAAGGAGTACTTTTATGAAAAATTATTATGAAATTCTAGAAGTAAGCGAAAATGCATCATTTGAGGTTATAGAAAAAGCTTATAGAACACTAGCAAAAAAATATCACCCAGATATGAACTCTGGAAGTAATTCATATCTTTCTGAAGATAAGTTTAAAGAGTTAACAGAGGCATATAGAATATTATCTAATAAAGCTCTTCGAGCTCAATATGATGAAGAAATTGGACTAGGTTCTAATAATTTTAATGTATATAATAATCTATATTCTGAGCAGGAAAGACTAAAAAAAGAGGTCCAAAGTTTAAAAATGGAAAAAGAATCTCAAAAGTATGTAAATAAAAAACAAAAAGAACGTGAAAATTCTTTAAATCCTAAAAAGTACTTTCAAATAATTGGTACTGCACTTTATAATGAAACTAAAAAAAGTAAAGAAGAACGTTCTAAAGATATATTTGCTCTTGTTTTAACAATCATAATTGTTGCAATTATAGTGTTTGTATTTTGGAAAGTACCTGTACTAAAAAAATTTCTATTCCCATAGAATTTAAAGGGAAATATCTTCCCTTTTTTATTTTTTTATAGTATAATAATTATTGTGATTAATATTATTAGGAGGAGTGTATATGTGGTGTTTTTGGTTAATCGCAGCTGGAGTATTTTTTGTAGCTGAAATCATAACAGTTGGATTTTTAGTATTTTGGTTAGGCATCGGTGCACTTTTAGCTATGGTTGCTAGCATATTTACAGATAGTATAGCAATACAAACATCTGTATTTGTTATTTCTTCTGCAATACTTATACCTCTTACAAAACCTTTAGCAGATAAATTCATAAATAAAAAAGATACAATACCTACAAATAGCTATTCATTAATTGGAAAACATGGTATTGTAACATTAGATATTAATCCAATAGAAGCAACTGGTCAGGTAAAAGTAAATGGTGAAGTATGGTCTGCAAAAACAGATGATGAATCTTCTATTGCTAAAGGCACAGAAGTAGAAGTTTTAAAAATTGATGGTGTTAAATTAGTTGTTAGCCCAATTAGAG
>ERZ773224.3944-NODE-3944-length-12223-cov-5.944691_pt1 | contig 12223 bp, 10 predicted proteins | sample MGYA00580526_ERZ773224 | MGnify/ENA primary metagenome ERZ773224 (study PRJEB29015, sample SAMEA2737743) | human gut metagenome | biome: human gut; feature: human-associated habitat; material: faeces | place: China | collected 2012 ... | reverse complement strand
GCGGCGGCTGCTCTCCGTCGCTGACGCCGGAGCTTGTGATGTTCACCGACAATGCAGATCCAGTCAAGCTGCTGGCGCTCGATATGAAGACCGGTGAGATCGTTGCAAGCATGCCGGTGCTGGATGATCTGCCCGAGGGCTATCAGGTGGCGATTGAAAACTCTGCCATCGTCTATGACGACAGCGAGGGCACCGTCAGCACCATCGTGTGCAACTGGTTCGGCGCAGGCAGCGCAGGCCTTGCTGATGCCAACAGTGACTCTTCCATCCAGAGCTATGCCAACATCTATGACATGAACTGGCTGACAAAGGGCAACTGCATGATCGCGCCCGGCGTCGAACGTGTCGATACGGTCAAAACCGATTCCGGCTATGAGATGAAGAGCATCTGGTCTCGAAATGACCTGAGCGATACATCGATTCTCAAGCTCTCCACCGCGACGGGCTATATCTACGGCTATGTGCAGGATCTGGAAAGCGGCATGTGGCAGTACATCATTCTGGACTTTGCCACCGGCGAGACGGTATTCACCATGGACGTCTCCAACAAATATGGCTACAATAACATGGCTATCGGTATGTATGCCGGAAACAGCGGCAACGCGCTCTACTGCCCGACGGGCTATCTGGAGCTGCTGTGCTTGCAGGACCGCTTTGTGTATCTTCCCGAAATGCCCTACCGCAAGGTCGATCTCGATAAGGCCGCGCGGAACGTACTGACACAGGAACAGTTTGAGCAGGCCGGCGGCGAAGGTACGGTCGCGAGCTGGCGCAATACTGTGACGGTCGAAAATGTTCATCCCAACACGACGGTCTCGTTCCGGATGAACAATCTTTCCGGAAGCGCCGCTGATTTGAAGCTCTATGCCTACGGTGCAGACGGAAAGCTGGCGGAGGTCAGCAAAGAGCTGTGGACGGTCACGGATGAAGCCGGGACTGGCGTGGATACCCTGGCCAACGGCACACTGTATGAACTGCGTGTCCGCGTCCCAGACGGCGGTGCGTTCGACCTGAGCGAGGCGGAAAAGGAGATCAAAATTTCCGTTGTGCTTGCGAAGTAAGACTCAAGTCCACAATTCCTGCCGCAGCCGGATCGCGGAGGCGATGGGAAGATATCTATGCGGGAATGAATTTGCGCGCTATTCCGCCGAAACGGGGACCAAGTCCCGGAGTGATCAGGACGCTGTCCGGCAGCGCTGATTGAGTCCAGCCAGAATGTAAAAGCGAACGGATCGTGGATGACCCGTTCGCTTTTTGGCTGTATCGCAGGATGTTTCAGATCTCAGCGTCCAGCAGCTCTGCCTGGGACAGTCTGCAAAATTCCAGCCCATCCTGGGTGCAGATCTCGAAGGTTCCGGTGACGGTGATGGGGGCGCCCAATTCCGGATAGTCCTCAGGGTAGGCGCGGCTTTCGGCGAGGTCAAAGGGAATTCCCTGGGCGCAGCAGGCGGCGGCGTCCTGGATGATGCAGGCGAAAACCGTGCCGCCGTCCTCGAAGGTACCCTCCTGGGCGTAGAGCTTGCCGGTGCTGAAAATGCCCTGCATCTTTACGGTTTTGCCCACATAGTCCTCGGGGTGTGTAGTCATGTTGAAAACCTCCGCAAAGACCATGGTGCTGCTCATGGCGGTCAGGTCGATGAAGTCTCCGGTGGAAGCGCCCGCGTCATCGGCAGCGGTTTCTTCGGCAGCCGGGGCGGGCAGGGTGCTGCTCTGGGCGGCGGCGGATGGGGAGGTGGGCATCTGGGCTTCCGGCGCTTCGGCGGACTGACGGCTGCAGGCGCTGAGGGTCAGCAGGGCGGCCAGAAAAAGGGGGAGCATTTTTTTCATTTGGTTTTACCTCCAAGGAAACGTCCCAAAAGGGAGAAGATGAGAAACATTCCGATATCCGCGGCCACGATGGTGGAGCCCACGGGGGTGCCGGCCAGAATGGCAATCAGGATTCCCAGTACGGCGCAGAATACCGACAGCAGCACCGCGCAAACCGTCACCGACCGAAAGCTCCGGAACAGCTGCATGGCGGACAGGGCGGGGAAGATGATCAGGGCGGAGATCAGCAGAGAGCCCACCAGATTCATGGCCAGAACGATGACAATGGCCACCACAACGGCGATGAGCAGGTTGTATAGTTCCACCTGGGTTCCGGCTGCCTTGGCAAAGGCTTCGTCGAAGGTCACGGCAAAGATTTTGTTGTAAAACAGGAAAAACAGAGCAACCACCAGCGCGGACATTCCCACGCAAAGCCATACCTCGCTCCGGGACAATGTGAGAATGGAGGTGGAGCCGAACAGGGTGCTGCACACATCCCCGGAGAGGTTGGAAGAGGTGGAGAAAAGGTTCATCAGCAGGTAGCCAACGGCCAGCGCGCCTGTGGAAATCATGGCCATTGCCGCGTCGCCTTGGATTTTGGTATTCTGTCCGGTGCGCAGAAGCAGCACGGCGCTGAGCACCGTTATGACCATGACCAGGGGCATCTCATTGGAAATTTGCAGTACCCCGGCAATGGCCATGGCCCCGAAGGCTACATGGGAAAGACCGTCGCCAATGAAGGAGAAGCGTTTCAGCACCAGCGTCACCCCCAGCAGGGACGAGCAGAAGGCGATCAACACCCCAACCACCAGCGCGTAGCGGACAAAGGGATAGGTCCAGTACAGGGCGAGTTTTGCAAAAATTGCCGTCATAGTGCGCAGCCCCCTTTCCCGGAGCGGAACAGCTGCCCCTGGGGGCTTTCCAGGTAGGCCTGCTTGGTTCCAAAGAAAACTGCGTCGCCGATGTGCAGGATGTGGCTTGCGTACTTGAGGGCTGCGGCAATATCGTGGGAGATCATGAGAATGGTGATGCCGTCCTCCCGGTTGAGCTGTTCGATGAGACCGTATAGTTCTTCCGTGACCTTGGGGTCAAGGCCGGAAACCGGCTCATCCAGAAGCAGCATTTTCCGGGTCGCGCATAGAGCCCGGGCCAGCAGCACCCGCTGCTGCTGACCGCCGGAGAGCTCCCGATAGCACCGCCCCGCAAGCGCATCCAGCTGCATTTTGCGGATGTTCTCCGCCGCAAGGCGTTTTTCCGCCCTGTTATAAAAGGGCCGCAGGCCGCAGCGGCTCTGGCAGCCGGAGAGAACGATCTCCCTTACGGAGGCCGGGAAGTCCCGCTGCACCTGGGTCTGCTGGGGCAGATAGCCGATCTCGTTTCTTTGCAGGCCGTCGCCGGTGAGAATGCTGCCGCCGATTGGGGGCTGCAGGCCGAGAAGGGTTTTCATAAGGGTAGTCTTGCCGGAGCCGTTTTCGCCGACAATGCAGAGGTAGTCGCCTGCAAAAAATTCAAAGCTGAGATTTTGCAGAACGGGCTTTCCCTCGTAGCCGACGCTGAGATTTTGACAGGAAAGCAGCGCCATCATTCCGCCTCCTGTCCCAGGGCCTTTTTCAGCACGGAAAGGTTTTTCTCCATAATGGAGAGGTAGCTTACGCCGCTTGATGCGTCATTTGCGGTGACGGCCTGCATGGAGTCCATGGTCAAAATCTGCTGATTTTTTTCGGCGGTATTCTGCACGATGGTTTCGGCGATCTTGTGCTGGGTGCCCTCTATGGTCAGCACGCAGGGCAGCCCCAGCGCGTCCATCTTCCCGGCAAGGAAGGAGACGGTCTCAAAGCTGGCCTCTGTTTCGGCAGAGCAGCCCGGGAAGGCGGCATAGTAGTCGAGCCCGTAGTCATCCGCCAGATAGCGGAAGGGGAAGCGGTCGCCGAAGAGAAGGGTTTTGTACTTCCCACTGTCCACAGCCGCCCGGTATTCGCCGTCCAGGGCGGAGAGCTTTTCCACGTAGGCTGCGGCGTTTGCAGCGTAGGTATCCTTCCGGGCCGGGTCGGATTCCTGCAGGGCCTCGGAAATGGCGGCCACCAGCATCTGGGCATTTTTCAGAGACAGCCAGATGTGCTCGTCATACTCCGCCTCTTCCTCGTGGCCATGCTCCTCCTCCTCGTGGTCCTGTTCCTCCTCCTGCATACCCTCTACGGTTTCTTCTGCCTTCGCGGAATCGCCCAGCACGTCCAGAAGCCGGATGACCTTCCGCTCCTTGTTGGGCGCATTTTTCAGAGCGTCATCCACCCAGCCGTCGGACTCGCCGCCGACATAGAGAAAGAGATCGCATTCGGAAATTTTAACAATATCATCAACGGTTGGCTGATAGCTGTGCAGATCAACGCCGCTGTCCAGCAGCGTGGTTATCTCAGCGCGGTCAGTTTCGTCACCGAGGATTTCCCTGACCCAGTCGTAGGCGGGGAAAATGGTCGTGACAATGTTCAGCTTATTGGATGCTGCGGAATCGTCCTGGGGGGCACAGCCGGAAAGCACAGCTGCCGGAATCCAAAGCGCCAGCAGCAGCGCAAGTATTTTTTTCATAAGGTTTTTACCTCCAAATCGTAAAATGGGCGCAAAAATACAAGGGCAGCGGCAGCACCGCAAAAGCCTATCCGAAAACAGACAGACTACACCCTTGTGAAAAGCACCTATTTAATTGGAGAGCTTGACCTTGAGCGCTACAAGCGTAAAAGAGGGAATAACATCGACCCAGGCTGAAATGTAGTCATACAGCGCACGCCGGACCGCAGCAGCAAAAACCAGAGCGCACAGCGCCGGAGCAAAGCCCTTCAGCGTATTCCGGCAAATACCCATCTGAAGGCAGACGGGGCAGCCCTCGCCGATGCAGTCATGACCGGCCTCCTCAATGAGAAAAAGGGCGGCGCCCAGCAGAACCAAAAGCATGGCCGCGGCAATCAGCGCCGCCGCGATCCGTTTTTGCTTTGCCATATCGGCGCCCCCTTTCGAAACCGGAATTGGGGTTAGTATATTGGATTTGCGAAAGAATGTCAATACAAGAGCCAAAAGCAAATTGTAAACAATTTTTCCTCATTCGCCGGAATACACCAGATCAGCGCGCATATCCAGCTCTATGGGGGCGTATTTAGCTTGAATGGCCTCATACTCCGCCTGGGTGATGGGCCGCAGGGTGGCGTCCTGGCCGTCCGGGCTGCAGAACCAGGGGCATTCCGCGTTTTTCCCCGTATCATAGCGCAGGTAGTCCACAAGGATTGCATCTCCGTGTTCAACCTTGTAGAAGCCGGTGGCGCTGTTTCCGTCCAGATACTGTCGGGTGCAGGCAAAGCCGCCCTGGAAAATGCTTATGTTTCTGCCGCATTCCAGAAGCTTTACCTGCCCGTCTTTCATGGCCAGCAGACCGTTCCAGTCTTTGTGGCTTAAGAAAAACTCGTCCTGACCGTCGCCGTCCAGATCGATCAGGCAATAGTGCCAGTCCTGGGCATCAGCAAGGCCCGAAAGACAGGTGCGCAGGGCATCAAAGCTTGTGTAGACGGTGTCCTCGCCTACGTTGCTGGTGGAAGAAGCATCCAGGGGGTACTGAGAAATGGGCGTGAGCGTTACGGGAACCCGGGTATAAGACCGGATGATTGCGTTGAATTCCTCCTGCGTGATTGGAATTGCATTGGAACCGGGCCCGTCTTCGTACAGGTTCCAGGGGTGCTCCCGGTAATATTCAATGGTGGAATAAAAGACGCACTTGTCCCAGACATATTCCCCGTTTTCCGGCTTTGCAAAATGATAGGCGGTGAAATCCTGGGCCACAAACACATAGGCAAGAACATTGTCTTGACAGAGGTACATATAGGATGGGTGGAGGGAATAGTCAGAGGTTATGTCGGAAAGATAGCGGTTGGATTCCAGAAAGGCCCCGTAGTACATGACCGTGGGCGGCATGATCCTCTGCGTTCCGTCCTCCGTCTTGCAGTAGGCCTCCTGAATATACCCGTTTTCTCCGAGCAGCAGCTCCTCCACGCCGTCTCCGTTCAGGTCCGTCAGGCAGAAGCCCAGCTGGTTCGGATGGGTGCTGATCGTTAACCAGTCTTTGATTCGGGAATCGTAGCCCAGCTCCGCATAACCGTGGAGGCGTTTCTGGTACTGCTCTGCCCACGCTTTGTCATAGGCGGCCTGCCGGGCATCCGTCTGCGCCAGCGCTTCCGGAGAGACCTCCTGAGGCTGCACGGTGAAATCGAAGGCCTCGGCGTAGCTTTCCAGGGCCTCCTTTGTCCAGGTCCGGTCGTATTCCGTCAGATTTAGGTGGATCATATAGTCGCCCCCGTCTGCAAAGAGGGACGCACCGTTGACCCAGGTGCCATCTTCCGTTCCCTCTACGGAAACGATCAATACATCCGCGCCGTAGGAAGTCCTGTAGTTCCACTCCGTGAAATTCTCCTTCGGAATCATGGAATACACGTCGTTGAAGCTGTTCTTTCGAAAGGCGGAAAAGCTGAGCACCTCGCCATAGGGCCAGACAGCATCCGGCCCCGTCAGGGTCACGGTCCCTTCCGCGGTGAAGGAGCCGTCCGCATAGTACCGAAAGGCGAGCTCCGTTTCTGCCGGAACGCGGAGGATGCCCCGGATGCCCAGGGCCTGGCAGGCTGCCTCCGGATCGGGGTCACGGTGCATTTTTCCCAGCAGATTCAGGTGATATTTGGCACAGATTTCGTCCAGCTTATCCTTCATGGCCCGGGTGTAGAGCAGGTAGGCTTCGTATTCCTCTCCAAAGTCCTCGGAGAAGGCTTCTTCGGAATGGTAAATTTCATCGTTGGGGTCATAGGTTTCCAGCCATTCGTGCCATTCCTTCTGCGCCAGATACCCCGGCGTTCCTTCCACACCCTGCAGGGACAGCTTAAACCAGGTTTCGCTGCTTCCACTGCTGCCTGCTCGCTGCTCTTGGCCAAAGGCCATATCCTGCAGATGGAGCACATAGAGGGTGGCGCACCCCACCAGAAGCAGAGCCAGGGCAACGATTGCCGCAATCAGCCACAGTCTTTTCCTGGGAAGCTGTCGCTTTTTCGGCGCCGCCTGCCGGAAGGCTTCCGTGTCAACGATGTAGCGGTCCCGCACATCGTTGAGCCCTGTGAGAATATCCATTGCGTTCATACGTACCCCTCCTCGCTGAGCCGTTTCCGAAGCTTTCCCCTGGTTCTGTGGAGCATAGAGGCCACCTTGCTCTGGGTGAAGCCGGTGGCGTGGACAATGGCCTCAATGGAATCCAAATACCAGTACCGGCACAGGAACACATTGCGCTCCGTTTCGGGCAGGTTTTCCAGAAAATCATTCAGAATCCGGGCAAGCTCCCGCTGGGCGATTTCTGCTTCTATATCCGAAGAAGCCGTGCATTCCCCCAACTCTTCCAAGGCCAGGACCGTTTCCTTTCCGCCCCGCTTTTGGGCGTTTAACTTGCGCCAGCGGTCTATGGAGATGTGGCGGGTGATTTTCCCCAGAAACGCATTCAGAAAATTGGGCTTTCTGGGCGGAATCAGATTCCAGGCCGCCAGATAGGTGTCGCTGACGCTTTCCTCCGAATCCTCTTTGGAAGAGAGAATGTTGTAGGCAATGCTGTAGCAGTAGCCGCCGTACTTCCTGTCCGTCTCTGCAATGGCCTGCTCCGAACGGGCAAAGAAGAGCTCGAGAATTCCTTGATCCTCCATGGGATCACCTCCTGTGGTTTGTCTTTCACCTATATAGGCGTAAAAGGGGAGGGAAATATTGCATGGGGAGAAGCTGGTTTTGAAAATATTTTACCATGGGGCAGGCCACGCTTCAAGTGGGACAGGGATCACTGCGGCTGACGAAAAGACTTTCTTTTTTTGTCGGTCCATGGTATACTTGGACTGCGGTTTCCGAAATTTGGGAATACCGCCGGATAGAGAACTTATACAACCGGGAGGAACAACCATGCGGGAGTACGCCTATTACACCCAGGTCCTGAAGGACCAACTGATTCCGGCCACCGGGTGCACCGAGCCCATCGCCCTGGCCTACGGCGCGGCCATGGCCTACAGGACCTTGGGTGCCGAGCCGGAGAGAATCACGGCGGCGGTCAGCGGCAGCATTATCAAAAACGTTAAAAGTGTGGTTGTGCCCAAGACCGGGGGGATGAAGGGCATCGAAACGGCCATTGCCGCCGGTGTGGTGGCCGGAAACCCGGATCTGGAGCTGGAGGTGCTGTCCGGCGCGCCGGAAAACACGGGGGCGCTGGCGAAGAAATTCCTGGAAAAGTGCCCCGTTACCGTGTGCCTTGCGGATTCGGATCGGATTTTTGACATTCAGATCACCATGTACGCCGGGAAGCACAGCGCCTTTGTGCGCATCGTGGACACCCACACCAATGTGGTGTCGGTCCGCCGGGACGAGACTGTCTTGAAGGAGCGGGAAATTCCCCGGCTTGCGGGGCAGGCGGAGAAGACCGCCATGCTGGAAATTACCAAAATTGTGGAGTATGCCAGAACCTGCCGCCTGGAGGACGTGGCGGAGACCATAGAATATCAGATTTCCTGCAACCAAAATCTTTCCCAGGAGGGCCTGAAGGGCAGCTGGGGGGCGGAAATCGGGCGGACGCTGCTGTCCGGGGAGAAAAACCCGGATGTAAAGCTCCGGGCCATGGCGGCGGCCGCCGCGGGCTCGGATGCCCGGATGAGCGGCTGTGAGCTGCCCGCCGTGATCAATTCCGGCAGCGGCAACCAGGGCCTGACCATCACCCTGCCCATTCTGGAATACGCGAAGGAATTAAATGCTTCCCATGAGCAGCTGATCCGGGCCCTGGTGCTGGCCAATCTGGTGGCGGTGCGCATCAAGCAGTCCATCGGCTACCTGTCCGCCTACTGCGGAGCGGTCTGCGCCGGTTGTGCCGCGGCGGCGGGAATTGCCTACCTGCATGGGGCGGACGAGGTCCTCATCAATCACACGGTGGTAAACGGCCTGGCGATTCTCTCCGGCACCATCTGCGACGGCGCGAAGCCCAGCTGCGCGGCCAAAATCGCCATGGCGGTGAACGCGGGCCTTTTGGGCTTTGAAATGGCCCGGAAGGGCAAGGAGTTCTCCGGCGGCGAGGGCATTGTCAAAAAGGGCATCGAAAACACCATCGAAAAGGTGGGCGTCCTGAGCCGAGAGGGCATGGGCGTCACCAACGAGGTCATTCTGGACATTATGGTGAAGGATTAAAAAGCGAAGAGAAGGAGCGAACGGGTTTTCATCCGTTCGCTCCTTCCTTGTGTGCCGTATCCGTAAAAAGAGAGTCTCTTAATTTCCCGGAGCCGGAAGCTTGGTGCCGTCTGCCAGGAGAATGTAGTCCAGCTTCTCCAAATCGATGGGCTCCACAAATTCGCTGTTCAGGATTTCAATTCGACTGCCGTCTTGCATGACGGCGCAGGAGGAGTTACCACCAGAGTAGAGGAAATCAGCGTTTTCTCCCCCGTCGCTGGCAAGCTCGATACGCACTTTACCGTATGCATGTATTTAAGTTGCGTTCGTTTCAGAAATGTGGTACACTGACACTAATAATGCGCAGCCAATACGTTTTCTTATACTTTTACTCTGTTGCGAGGAATCTTTCATGGCGGATACATATCAAATCCTGGTGGTTGACGATGACTTCTCGATTGTGAATATTATCGAAACCGCATTGAAACAGGCAGGCTATCAGGTGCTCACCGCCTATAACGGTGAAGCCGCCTGTCAGATCGTAAACACCAGGCACCCACATCTCATTATCATGGATGTGATGATGCCCCAGTGCAACGGCATCATTGCCACAATGAAAATCCGGCAGAATAACAACGTCCCAATTCTGATGTTGTCCGCTAAGGCGGAAGGCTCGGATCGGGTACTTGGGCTGGAAGCCGGAGCGGACGATTATTTGGTAAAGCCCTTCTATCAGCAGGAATTGCTTGCCAGGGTGAAGGCGTTGCTTCGCCGTTATGATGCCCTGGGCTCTATCCGGGAAACCAAATCTGAAAATCAAATTCAGGTCGGCAATATCGTACTGGACACCGCCAAGAAGCAGCTTGTCGTCCGGGGAGAAGCGGTTCGACTTACTGCAACGGAGTTCAAAATTTTGCAGGTGCTGATGTCCAATCCGGGGCGGGTGTACTCTGCAGAGGAAATTTACGAACGAGTCTGGGAAAGCGATGCCTACGCCGTGGAAAATACCGTAATGGTACACATCAGTCGTATCCGCGAAAAACTGGAGATCAATCCAAAGAAGCCGGAATATCTGAGAGTTGTTTGGGGGATTGGATATGTCTTTGAAGCGCCGTAATGGCATCGCCTGTTGCCTGCTCCTACTGGCAGCAATCTGCTGGACCTTTGGGTATCGGATGGTACAAAGCGGCTCAGGGGAAAGCGGTATTGTGGCAGCGTCCTACTCTCCTACAGAAGCTACAACTTATCCTACCAGCACACCGGCTACCCTTGCTACCGAATACATACCCAATGAAACAACTCCTGCGGACGAGACCGTGGAGGAGACGAATGGCGGCAATAAGTTCCTTGGATTCCTGCTTTGCTTTGTGTCCGCCGCGTCCGCAGGTATCGCCGTTATTGGTTTCTGGCAAACTGCGCCGATTCTCGGACCTGATGGCGTCAGCATGCTTGCAGCCATTGAATGCACAGCATATGATACGCTGCAAAATGTGGAATACATTTTGTGGACTTCTTCCTTTCTAACCCTGACCACTTATGCAAATATCCTCACGGGTTTCACTGTTCTGTTCGCCCTTCGCGAACTGTGGGGGTGGATACGGGAAAAGTTCTCCTTGTCCTGGTGTTTGGCGTATCGCATTGCGAAACGCTCGCCAAAACCACAGCTATCCTTACTTGTTTTCGTTGGATGGATCGGCATCGGCTATCATTTGATTTGGTTCGGAAGACGAAATGAGATTTCCTTTTGGAGTCTCATTGCTGCCACGGTATTTTGCTTCCTCTGTTTATGGAACTACGGCGCTGACCTGGAGCATTTCAAACAGCAGCTTAACAGCTTTCAGCGAGGTTTGCCGATCACTGTTGGTGATGGTGCTTTCGCTCAAACGGAAGCCCAACTTCTTGACGTGCAGACCCAGCATGAAGAAGCAGTCCGTACCGCTGTTACCAGCGAACGGTTCAAGGTAGAGCTGATTTCCAATGTTTCCCACGATCTCCGTACTCCATTGACTGCCATTCTTGGCTACAGTGAGCTTTTGCAAAAGGAAGCTTTGTCACCGGAGGGACAAGAGCAACTGAGCCGGCTGCATCAAAAAGCGGGCTATATGAATGATCTCGTAGAATCCCTGTTTGAACTCACCAAGGTTTCCAGTGGTGTCATCGAAGCGAAGGAGGAAGAGATTGACCTGATCCGCCTGCTGGAACAGACCACGGGGCTGTTTGACGATCAGCTCACCCAGGCTGGGCTGTCTGTACGGCGCAGTTATGCATCCGATTCCATCCCCGTTGTAACGGACGGAGCCAGGATGCACCAGGTGTTTGCCAACCTGCTTGGCAATGCGATCAAATATGCGCTTACAGGCACACGGATCTATTTGGAGGTCAAGGAAACGGAACGCAGCTATCTTATTCGCATGATGAACACAGCCTCCTACGAGATGGACTTCAAGCCTGATGAGATTATGCAGCGTTTCGCCCGTGGTGATAAGGCTCGGTCCACAAAAGGAAGCGGTTTGGGTCTGGCAATTGCCCAAACCTATACGGAATCCGTGGGCGGCAAATTCCATGTAGCTGTAGATGGCGACCAATTCAGCGCCATCGTGGAGCTGCCAAAAACTGAAAGAAACTTGTAAGAATTCTGTCGGCTCTTTTGAAAGATACCCTCTGTACTATGGTCGGTACAGGGGGTGCTATTATGCTTAGAGAAAAATCTCTGTCTCTGCAAAAGAGATATGTTTCAGGAGTCGTTCGTCAAATAATCCTTTCTTGGCTAAATGCGGTAATGCTTGAATATCTACGCCTGCCAGGTGCACTGCGGGATTTGGCAAGGCTGGACGGACTGGCGCAAATGTCTCTTATCCGGGTTATTGCAGTCTTCTGTGGAGGAATGCTTCTTCTGTCCATAATCTCCCGATTTGTGAACTCTGCCAAAGTCGAGCGCTGGGCCGTGGTTGGCATATTTGGAATCCTGTCGATTGCCGCATTGCGGGCATCTTTTACTTGGGCATTCCTTGCGGTATGCATATTAGCCTTGATTTTCCTTGTCGTATTTGGTTTCTGCGGATGGGATGGGCAGCCGGAGCCTGCTGTCAAGCAAAAGCAGGCACATAGAATCTGGCTGTGGATCACCGTGGGATTGTCCATTGCATTCTTCCTGTTCGTCAGCGCCTGGATGGTGGGGCGGGTTTACAGCTTCAGTACGCCGACCTTCGACTTC
>ERZ773224.3938-NODE-3938-length-12251-cov-4.003690_pt1 | contig 12251 bp, 14 predicted proteins | sample MGYA00580526_ERZ773224 | MGnify/ENA primary metagenome ERZ773224 (study PRJEB29015, sample SAMEA2737743) | human gut metagenome | biome: human gut; feature: human-associated habitat; material: faeces | place: China | collected 2012 ... | reverse complement strand
TTCTCCGGTTTTCGGATTTCATTTGCCTCCTCATCAGCCGAATCTGCCTCCTGCTCAATCGCACCTATATCCTGCTTCTTCTTCTGTATATTGCCCCACACAATGAGCAAAGCACCGAACGGAACAAAAATATACCAAGGCAGCGGTGTGACAACACCTAGGAATATCATTGCTCCACCAACCATGAAGAATGCCTTAGGCATTGAGAAAAGTTCTTCAACAAGTTCCTGTGAGAGATCCTTGTCCTTAGTAGCCTTGGTGATAATAATACCTGTTGACAATGATATAAGAAGTGACGGAATCTGGCTTACAAGTCCATCACCGATTGTCAGAATGGTGTATGTGGTAAGAGCATCATTGATACTCATCCCCTTTCTCATCACACCCATGATAATACCACCTACGATATTGACAACAGTGATAATAAGACCTGCCGTGGCATCTCCCTTAACATACTTCGTGGCACCATCCATTGCTCCGAAGAAGGAGGATTCCTGCTGCAGCTTCTCTCTTCTTAGCATTGCTTCCTTGTCGCTGATTGCTCCTGTGTTGAGGTCGGCATCAATTGCCATCTGTTTACCGGGCATCGCATCCAGTGTAAAACGCGCTGTTACTTCTGACACACGCTCGGAACCTTTGTTGATAACGAGTAACTGCATGATAACCAATACAAAGAACACAATAGCACCAACAACTAAGTTACCACCACCGACAAAGTTACCAAATGTATCAACTACATTACCGGCATCTGCCTTCAGCAAAATATTTCTTGTAGAACTGACATTCAACGACAATCGAAATAACGTCGTCAAAAGCAGTAACGTCGGAAATGCCGACATATCAAGAGGCTCTTTAGAAAACAATGCATTAAACAAAATAATCATCGAAAGTGCAATATTTAATGCAAATAACAAGTCCAGCAAAAAGAGCGGAACCGGAATAATTAAGCATAAAATAGGTACTAAGATAAATGCACCTAACACCATATCTTCGCGACGCATTGCTTTTCCTCCTTTACGTTTTTTCTATCAAAATCAACTTACTTTACCTTGTAATCCATATACATAAGCTAAAATCTCTGCAACCATCTGGTACAATTCCGGCGGAATCTGCTCTCCCAATTCTACATTGTGATACAACATTCTCGCCAGAGGCTTATTTTCTACAATTTCAATCTTATTTTCCTTTGCTACTTCACGAATACGGCCAGCCAGATAATCCGCACCCTTTGCCACAACAATTGGTGCCTCAGCTACTTCCTTATCGTATTTCAGCGCAACCGCTAAGTGAGTCGGGTTTGTGATAACTACATCCGCCTCCGGCAGTTCCTGCATCATACGTCGTCTTGACGCCTCTTGCATCTTTCTTCGAATCTGGCCTTTAATCTGTGGATTTCCTTCCGTATTTTTATATTCGTCTTTAACTTCCTGTTTCGTCATTTTCATGTCATTGTTAAACTTGCGTTTCTGGTACATCCAGTCCGCAAAAGCAATGACAAAGAAAACAGCCGTAATCTGAAAGGCAATATTTAACACGGTACTAACAATCAGGCTAACCGCTGACCAGATATCAAGCTGATAAATGTTGACAATCATGCCCCATTCATCTTTTAGCGCCTGATATACCACGTAGAACAAAATTCCTACTTTAACAACCGCCTTAATCAATTCAAATATTTTATCTTTTGAAAACATCCGCTTAAAACCGCTGATTGGATTAATTTTATTCGGTTTTGGCTGTAACGGCTTTAATGTAACTTTCCATTTAACCTGAACAACATTTACAACAAATGCGCCAATCATCGCAAGTGCTAACATCGGCAGTAACGTAATGGTAATCTCCTTGAGGCCAAACTGAAGCAAACCATCAGCACGCTTAACGGTAAATACATCCGTTGCATAGTCGTTGATATTTCCATAATAAAACTGAAACATGTCATACAACCGTTTCATCATAAAACTGCCGAACACTTTTAAGCATCCAAATAATACAAGCAATAAAACTGCCGTGTTCAAATCCTGGCTCTTTGGAGCCTGTCCTTCTTCTCGTGCCTTATCCAGCTTTTTGGGTGTCGCGGGTTCTGTTTTTTCACCGCCCTCACCGTCTTTGGCAAAAAGCTGAAGGTTATAGGAATATACCAAATAATCACCTGCCAACTCATCCGACTTTTCACTTCGGTGTAAACAAATGAATCACCTGTGTGATTACGTCCTTCATTTCACCAAAAATGTAATCTGAAACCATCGGAAAACTCTGTATCACAATTACCAAAACAGCCAGTCCTGCCAGCACCTTAATCTGCATACCAACCACAAACATGTTCATCTGTGGTGCTGCCTTAGCAAGTACACCAAGCACAACATTAATCAGCAGCATACAACAGAAAACCGGCAGAACAATACGCACCGCAATGATGAAATAATTCGCAATAAAATCAACCACGATGTTTTTCAGTGAAACGGTATCAAACACCGCTTTCCCAACATTGAAATAGGAAAAAGAATCCACAATTGCCCGAATGATGTAATAATGCATATTGGTAACAACTAACATGAGCATAAGCAGATAATTGTACAAACTTCCGGTTACGGAAAACTGCATATTCACCATCGGGTCAAACATATTTGCCATGGATAATCCCATTTCCATATCCATCAACTGTCCCGCCAGGTTAATAATGTAAAAACACATACTGCACATCAATCCAAGAACTACACCAATCATAGATTCTTTCAAAACGAGTGCTGAATATCCAAACACCCCGGAATACGTCAAATCGACAACCGGAGTGACCTGAATCACCACTAAGGACATAAAAACGCTCATTGCCGCACGAATCCGCATTGGCACAGACGAATAACCAAAAAATGGTGCTGTCATAATAAACCCGGAAACTCTCATCAAAATCAAGAGATAAAACTCCAGGTGTTCGAGCGTAAATGTCATTCTCAGCCTCCTGCATAAAGAGCAAATTTTTCACACAGTTTTGTAAAAAGTTCCACGCAATTGTTCATAATCCATCCACCACATATAAGCATTGTAATGAATATTGCCAATAGTTTCGGAACAAAGGTTAAAGTCTGCTCCTGAATGGAAGTAACTGTCTGAAAAATACTAATTACCAGTCCAACAATCAGGGAAACTAACAACAACGGAGCACTACATTTAATGATACACCAAATCATATCGACTGTCACATCAAGTACATCTGCATCTGTCATCTAATCGCCCCCTGTCAGTAAAAGGTTTTGACCAACTGTCCAATCACGAGATTCCAGCCATCTGCTAAGACAAACAATAATATCTTAAACGGCATCGAAATCGTCGTCGGCGGCAGCATCATCATACCCATCGACATAAGTGTCGATGCCACTACCATATCAATTACGATAAACGGCAAGTATATCAAAAAACCGATAATAAACGCAATTCGTAATTCACTTATCATAAACGCCGGTATCAGAACAAGAGTCGGTATCTCATCTTCTTTTTCAATGGAAACATCATTGCTCTGTTTCTCAATTTCCATAAACAAGCGGATATCCTTCCGGTTCGTCTGCTCAAACATAAATTTGCGGATTGGTTTGAGTCCGGCATTTAATGCTTCTTCCTGAGTAAGTTTCCCCTTATCATATGGCTGAATACAATCTTTATTTATCTGCGTCATAACAGGTGCCATAATAAAAAGGGTCAAAAACAACGCAATTCCAATCAATACCTGATTAGGTGGTGAAGTCTGCGTTCCCAATGCCGAACGGACAAAATGAAGAACGACAATAATTCTTGTAAAGGAAGTTACCATAACAAGCAAAAACGGTGCTAACGACAACAATGTCAACACCAAAATCATCTTCATACTTGCCGACAAGCTGGAACTTCCGGCATTGGAAGTAATATTAAACTGAAAATCCTGCGGAGAGTCCGGATCCTGCACTTCTCCTTTGGAACTGCCACTTGCTTCGCTTATATCTGATTTTGAACTAACCGGTGCCGCATGCACATAAATTGTGGCACTACAAAAAAAGGTTAATATACAAAGCATGGCTAACAGAATTACAACTCGTACAGATACTTGATGTGCTTTCTTCTGTGTCTTCATAAATACCAACCTTTTCTAATTTTCTTTCTTGTTTTTGTTCAACTTGTCAAGCAGTTCTTTAAACGAAACTTTCTGACCATTACGAACTTCTTCTGAAAAATCCAGTTGAGCTTCATCCAATGGTGTTAAAAAGGTAATCTGATCCTTTGTAACACCAATGGAATAATACTTCTTGCCTAACTGAATAATCTGAATGTATTTCCCATTCGTAATTTTAAATGTCTCAATCACCTTAATATTACGTGACTGGCTCTGTATCATCCCAGATTTTGCAATCCATTTTGTCACATAATACGTCCCGGCAAGGACAAGGACAAAGACAACAACAACAGCGGTCAACTGTAAAATATTCTCAAGCATTAGCCAATAGCCTTCTTAACAGCCTCTAATACACGATCTGCCTGGAAAGGTTTTACAATAAAATCCTTTGCACCAGACTGAATGGATTCGATAACCATTGCCTGCTGACCCATAGCGGAACACATAATAACCGTAGCATTCGCATCAGCTTCTTTAATCTTTTTCAGAGCCTGAATACCATCCATCTCCGGCATTGTGATATCCATCATTACAAGGTCCGGTTTTGTTTCGTTGTATTTCTCGACAGCTTTGAGTCCATTCTCTGCTTCCCCTGCGACATCATATCCATTCTTTGTCAAAATATCTTTGATCATGACTCTCATAAATGCTGCGTCATCACAAATTAATACACTCTTTGCCATTATAACTTTCCTCCATTTTATTCTTTAATAATTTCGGTTACACGAATACCGAAACTTTCCTCAATCACAACAACCTCGCCCTTGGCAACAAATTTTCCATTTACAAGAACATCAACTGGCTCCCCTGCCAACTTATCCAATTCAATGATTGTTCCCGGTGCAAAATCCAGTATATCTTTTATCGATTTGCTGGTTCTTCCAAGTTCCACGGTAACTTCCAATGGAACATCCATAATCAAATCAATGTTTTCCGGTGCAATTCCGTCAAGCTGAGGTGCCTGAGCAAAATTTTGGAACTGTGCCGGCTGTATATTAATATCCTGTGGTGGAACAGCATACATTGGCTGCTGCATTCCTGCCATAGGTTGTTGTTGTGGATTTGCAAAATTTTGTGGCACTGGCTGTGGCGCCGGTGCTGCCGGCTGTGCCTGTGGCTGCGGTGCCGGTTCTACGGCAACTGCCTGGCTTGCAGGAGCGTTCTCAGCCGAATCACCACCTGTCTTACCAACAAACTGCTGATAAATCAATCTGGCAAATTCGATTGGGTACAACTGCATAATCTCACTGTCAACCAAATCACCAATTTCCATTCGGAAAGAAACCTGTGCAAATAACTGCCCGGACAAATCACCAAGACCAGCCCCATCTAATCCCTCTCCAAAATCAACTCTCGTAGCAGTCGGCGGACTAATATCCACCTTTTCATTAATCATGGATGACATCGATGTCGCTGCCGAACCCATCATCTGATTCATCGCTTCACAAATAGCACTCAAATGTAAATCACTTAATTCGGTGTCATCGACGTTGGTTCCGTCACCGCCCATCATAAGGTCAGTAATTACCTTTACATCCCTTTCTTTCAATATTAATAAATTTTTACCTTGTAAGCCCGTCTTATAAGATATGTAAATGAAAACAACCGGAGCCTCGCACTGTGCAGACAATTCCTCTAGTGTCGTGTAGGAAACAGTAGGAGTTGTAATATCAACCCGGTTATTAACCAAAATCGACAACGTCGTTGCCGCCGTCCCCATACTTATATTTGAAATTTCACCTAACGCATCCGATTCTTCCGGAGTCAGCTTCTCGGCATTCGAAATATCGCTTGATGTCTGTACGGCATCCGATGCTGCTTCTTCTGAAGTGCTATCCGCATCCATATTGCCTAATAACGCATTAATCTCTTCCTGCGATAACATTCCGTCCATTGCACTACTCCTCTCTGTAAATTGATTTTATTTTTACTGCATAGGAATCTTCATAAGCTCCCGGGATTGCAGAAAATTTCTTTATGTTGCCAACATAAACATCCAATTCATCTTCCAGCCTCGTGTTTACTTTTATAATATCCCCGGGCTGCAAATGAATGAAGTCATTCACCGATATCGCGCTTCGTCCCATAATCGCACGAACCGGAATCTGAGCTCTCTGTAATGATTCTTCCAGGTAATCTCTATATGTACCGTCTCCGGTTGCTACAGAAGTGGAGTACCAGTATTTAGTGTTCACCTTATCAATCACCGGCTCTAATACCGCATATGGAATACAAACATTCATAAGTCCCTCTACTTCACCAATTTTAATGCTCATCGTAACAATCGATGTCATCTCATTTGGTGTAACAAACTGAGCAAACTGCGAGTTTGTCTCAATCCTCTCAAGCATCGGCTCCAACACCTGAACAGTATGCCACGGTTCCACTAAAAGGTTTGTGCAAACTACCATAATGCGTTCAATAATTGTCAATTCTATTTCCGTAAATTCGCGATTTTTCTCCAACGGCTTTCCACCGCCTCCAAGCATTCGGTCAACAACAGCAAACCCAATTTCCGTTGACACTTCCATAATAATGTTACCATCAAGTGGCGCAAAATTTACAACACCTAGTATAACCGGATTTGACAAGGAATTGGAAAACTCCTGATAAGTAACCGCCTCCGAATGCATCACTTCAACCTGTACGTTCTTACGAAGATATACCGGCAGATTTGTGGAAAGAAGTCTGGCATAATGCTCAAAAATAAATTCAAGCGTTCGCAGATGCTCTTTTGAGAACTTGGATGGTCTCGCAAAATCATAATCCTTAATCTGTCGATCATCCGTCTCACCCGCCTCATCTGGGTCAAATTCACCACTATTAAGCGCGGATAACAAATTATCTATCTCATTCTGCGACAATACGTCACCCATTTGTTCTCACCTCTTTTCTCACACTGTTGTTTATTATATCATATTTCCTTCATAAACTAAAGTCTTTTTTTTGATTCTTACAATCAGGCAATCAATGGATCTTTTAACGAAATCTCAACAACTGCCTTTGTATTGTATTTTGCCTGAATTTTCTTCACAATTTCAGAACGAACCTTTACCAAATCTAATGTTGTAGCTGTATAACTTCCAAGTGTTTCTTTCACAATATCATCTACATAAATATCATTGGTCTGAATCGATTCACTCACCTTTTTATAATCATCGGCTTTGCTGTTAAAAGAAATTGTAAAACCGGCAAGCTGCGCATAATGGTTGCTGTCGTCACCGGCATCTTTTTTTAGGTTAATATTTACTGCCGAATCATAAGTTTTCGTATAAGCCACCAAATCATCAATTGTATAGTCCTGCTCTTCGGAATTTGGGTCATCAATATTTAAATCAATCACCGATGCCACTTTATCAACCAGAGCAGCTGTCTTATTTGAGGCAGGTACAATAGAAAAGACAAGTACAATCCCCAATACAAGATTCACAATTGATACCGCCATAACAATAATGGTCAATATATTCTTCTTCATAAGAAATTCCTCCATTTACTTACTTGTATAAATCTTAATCTCAACACGCCGGTTCTGAGCGCGTCCTTTTCTTGTTTTATTGGATGCCACCGGCTCATACTCACCCATACCGGAAATCTCAATTTCCGTCTCCTTTGGCTTCATATGTTTTTTATTTACCAAATATTCAAACACCGTATTCGCACGTGCTGTTGAAAGCATCATATTGTTCTTGTATCTGCCGGAAATTGGAACATTATCCGTGTGTCCTTCAATTTTGATCCGATGGTCTGCATATCGCTTCAAAATATCTCCGACTTTGCTCATCAAAGGCACCATGTTTTTCTTAAACTCAATATCGCCGGATTCAAAAAGCAGTGCACCATTTAATGAAATTTGAACAAATTGATATTTTTTATCCATATTAATGTTAATCTGGTCTTCCACGTTCTGATGTTCTGCATCCTGTGTGAGTTCTTTGTACAATTTTTCTGCCTTTTCCTTTTGTTCCTGCTGTTGTTTTTTTAAAAATCCCTCTTCTGCTTTCGCTTTATCATTCATCGGCTTTTCTCCGGTTGACTGGTTGCCCTGCTCAGATTTGTTGCCATCCTGCTTGTCAACCTGTTCTTCCGATTTCTGATTGTCCTCTCCGGAATTTTCATATTCGTTAAAATACTCCGAAATCGAAACGAGTTGATCGGTTCCACTTGATACAAATGCACCTTCCCCAACAGCAGCACCGCCACCATCAAAGATATTAATCCGCTCCGTCATGGATGTTACTAACTGTTCGTACTTATCAGCATCGACAGTCGACATTGAAAACAAAAGGACGAAAAAGCAAAGTAAAAGATTCATCAGGTCGGCAAAGGTATTAATCCATCCGGCGCTAATACCCTCCTGTTCCGCCTTCTTTTTCTTTCGGGCCATTAAGCGTCACCACCTTGTCCGCTGCCTTTATTACCACCACCAAGAACTTCTTCTCTCTCACTAGGCGCAAGGAAAGATTTCAGTTTTTCCTCAATCACACGTGGATTTTCACCTGCCTGAATAGAAAGAATTCCTTCGCAGATAACTTCCTTCATCATAATTTCTTTCTGGTTTTTCGCACGCAGTTTTGTTGCAATCGGGATACTGATCCAATTGGCAATCAGCGAACCATATAAAGTAGTAACCAACGCAACCGCCATGTTCGGTCCAATTGAACTTGGATCATCCAAACGTTTTAACATATTAATCAAGCCAATCAAAGTACCAATCATTCCCCATGCAGGACCCATAGCGGCCAAGTTATCCCAGAAGCTGTAAATTTTGCTATGTCTCTGCTCAATGCAATCAAGTTCTGTCTCTAGAATACTTGATACCAATTCCTGATCCGTGCCATCAACAATCAACATAATTCCCTTCTTCAGGAAATCATCATCTATGTCACCGGCTGCCTCTTCTAACTGCAAAAGCCCTTCTTTACGAGCTACGTTTGCCAAATCAATAATTTTATGTATCGTCTCCCCCTCGCTGGATTCCTGTACTTTGATTGTCAAAAGGAATGACTTTAAGCAGTTTATAAGTTCTCCAATGCTGCCGGACATCGTCAGCATACACATCAAACATCCAACAACAACAATCAAAAAGGACGGATAATCCCAAAAGTTTTCCAATGCAGTAAATCCTAAGTCACCGGAAACAATACCATATACTACGGCTCCCGCACATCCTACGAGGCCTATAATTGTAGCTATATCCAAAATGACACCACCTAACTGTTACATGTTATTTCTTTCTCGTATAATTTTACTAGATTTTTCACTTCTTGTCTACTTTCTTTTACAATTATTTTTTTTCCCGTTGTTAAAGTTATCACCGTATCCGGTGTTTCCTCTACCATTTCAATCAAATGGTTATTAATGGTAAGTAATGAACCATTCATTCTTGTCACATCAATCATAAACCCCTCCTTACTTGTAAAAAGCACACTGACCCATCCGCATAATTCATGCGGATGGGTCAATATGTCTAATCATTATCGTTTCAGATTAATGAGTTCCTCAAGCATTGTATCAGATGTAGTAATAACACGGGAGTTTGCCTGAAAACCACGTTGTGTCGTAATCATATTGGTAAACTCGGTTGCCAAATCAACATCGGACATTTCCAAAGCTCCGACTGAGAATTTACCAACTTCTGAAATATCCACACCAATTCCATCAAAATCACCGGAGTTCAAGGTTGCTGCATACATACTGTTTCCAACAGCTTCCAAACCGGATGGATTAGCAAATGTTGCCACTGCGATCTGTCCTAACAATTTTTTGTCACCGTTACTGTATAAACCATAAATCATACCATCGGTCTGAATTTTGAAACCATTTAAAGTTCCTGCTGCATTACCGGCGCCATCCCCGTTATTATTGCTGTCACCACGGTTTGGTTTTACTTTACAGGTTTTATTGCTCGCATACATCGTCAAATCCGAGAAGTTAACATCCACACCACTGGTTGGATACGAATTTCCGGTATCACTTAAGTTTAAGTTCAGCACCTTGCCATCAGCACTGCTTACACTGGTAAATGCACCGGTTACCGGATTAAAGGTAAGTGTTGGCCAGTCTGTATCCGCAGGGAATGTAATGTCACCGCTGCTTGGATCTACTGTATAATTTGTGCCCCCCAGATCTATCTCGTTAAAATTAATCACCTGCTCGGTAGAAATGTAATTACCTGTCGCATCATCTTTCTTTTTCAAAATAGATTTACCATCTGCACCAAGAACATCATGAAGACGAACGCTGTATGTATTTGGCGCATCCGCACTCGTCTGGATAATACTGAGTTTTGCTGTACACAAATTACCTAAATTATCATAAAAGCTGACTGCCATTGGGTAACCGGCTCCATCTGCACTATAAGCAACTAAAGGGTCTTTTTGGTCTACATTTCCGGAAAGGGAAACTTTTGTTGTCGCATTTGGGTCGGAATAAGCATTCTCACCACCCATAAGATTCAAGGTGGATACAGTATCTTTACGGATTTCTCCGTTCTCATCAACACCCCATCCAAGAACAGAAGCACCATTTGTTGTACAATATAAAGTACCATTTGCATCAATATCCAGCGCCCCGGATTTTGTGAAATATGTATTTCCATTGCTTCTTACAATCAAAAACGCATCACCGTTAATCATAAGATCCATGCCGCGATCGGTACGCTGCGTTGCTCCGGTACCACTTAAGTCCACGCTAATTGCTGCCACGTTAGAACCAAGACCAATCTGCACCGCGTTCGTTCCTGCTGTGCCGGTTGCTGCGTTCGGACCAGATGCATTCTGTGTTGTCTGATAAAATACATCGGTAAAGTTTACTGTACTTCCACGGAAACCAACCGTATTTACGTTTGAAATGTTATTACCAATTACGTCCATCTTTGTCTGATGAACTTTCAATCCGGATACACCGGAATACAATGATCTCATCATAATGAATCACCCTCCAATTTTACTATCGTTATGCTCTCTCTGTCAGTCAAGAGCATGTATGCTTCCTGTTAAGGGCCAGCATATATTTGTTTTTAGTTAATTATCGCTCCATCGATATTGGTAAATACAGCATTTTTTGTGTCATTTACCGCAGTAATCACCAGATTATTCTTCACATTCACAATAAACGCAAAATCGTCAACCATAACTAAGGACTCTTTCATTCCTTTTGCTTTCGCCTTACAGGTTGCCTCTAACAGTCTTTCTTTCTGATCTGCCGACATATCAATCTGTCTGGTTTCTAATCGCTTTGACGCATGTTTGGAAAATAAGATTTCATCAAACGATGCCGTATTTGTCTGCACAGTCTGTTTTTTTACCTGTCTCTGTGAATCTGTTGTCTGCATCCGGTGACGAATCTGTTCCATGGATGTAAAACCATTCGTTACATTCATAGCACCCGACCTCCTTGTCACACTTATTCAGCCTCTGTCTTCTCTGTTTCTTCAGCTTTTTCGGTGTCTTTATTCGCATCCGAAGAATCCTTATCTCCGTTTGGAATACCACTTCGTACTACTTTGATACATACCTTATCTTTGACTGTTGTTTTAAGCGGATCATCAAAGTAAAAGCCTAAATAATAATCACCCGGCTCTAATTCACTGAAAGCTTCCGGGGAAATGGTTACCGTTCCATTATCGTACTTTAGATACTTGGAATCTATGTACTGACCGTTTAGCACAACTGCCACACTGCTTGCCTCATATCCTTTACTTCCTAAATCAATAGAAACATCAATAAGGGATGGGTTTGAAAGATCATATGTCTTCGTTTGTGCTGTAACGCTTGGCAAATACTCTTTAATAGCGTAATAACTATCCATTACCTGTACCAAATCGTCTAAGTCATACGAATTTCCATCAACAACCAACATAGCCTTGCCATTCTTCATTTCGACACAATCTACCGTTCCGCGTACTTCTTTGTAAGTTCCCGCAGAATCAGTTGTCTGTACAATAACTTCTTTGCCAACCAAACTGTAAGCACTTGTATTTGACATCGTAGAACTCATATTGGTCATCTGTTCAAGCGCAGAGAACTGTGCTAACTGAGAAATAAACTGTGTATCATCCTGTGGATTTAACGGATCCTGATTCTGAAGCTGAGTCACAAGAAGTTTTAAAAAC
>ERZ773224.3933-NODE-3933-length-12256-cov-7.054094_pt1 | contig 12256 bp, 9 predicted proteins | sample MGYA00580526_ERZ773224 | MGnify/ENA primary metagenome ERZ773224 (study PRJEB29015, sample SAMEA2737743) | human gut metagenome | biome: human gut; feature: human-associated habitat; material: faeces | place: China | collected 2012 ... | reverse complement strand
GCATCGTCGAGGTGGCCGCCATGCCGCAGTTCGTGGGCAAGATCCTCTTCCTGCAAAACTACGACATGGAACTCGCCCGCCGCATGGTGCAGGGTGTCGACGTATGGCTGAACACGCCCACGCGGCCGCTCGAAGCCTCGGGCACCTCGGGCGAGAAGTGCGTGATGAACGGCGTGCTGCAATTCTCCGTGCTCGACGGCTGGTGGGTCGAGGGCTACAAGGAGGGCGCCGGATGGATGCTTCCGATGGAGCGCACCTTCGCCGACCAGCACTACCAGGACGAACTCGACGCCGAGATGATCTACAACACCATCGAGGAGCAGATCGCCCCGAAATACTACGCCCGCGACACGGACGGCATCCCGCACGAGTGGGTTTCGTCGGTGAAGAGGTGCGTGGCGGACATCGCCTCGAACTTCACGACCAACCGCATGCTGACCGACTACGAGAACCGGTTCTACGACAAGCTCGCCGCGCGCAAACGCGAGATGAGCGCCGAGGCCTACCGCATGGCCCGCGAGATCGCGGCCTGGAAGCGCAAGGTCTCCGCCGCATGGGACCAGGTGCGCATCGTCGACGTGCAGCGCGTGAAGATCGACAAGGAGGCCGTCTGCGTCGGCGAGAAGTACCAGTTCGCCGTGACGCTCGACATCGCCAACCTCCGGCCCGAGGACATCGGCGTGGAGATGGTCGTCGCGCGGCAGATCGTCGGCGGACAGTCCGTCAACGTCACCCGCACGATCCAGCTGGAACGCACGAAGGCCGACGGAAGCCGGGTCACCTACTCGCTCGACTACACGCCCGACGAAGCCGGCACGTTCGACGTGGCGCTGCGCATCTACCCCTCGAACCCGCTCCTGCCCCACCGCATGGACTTCGCGCTGGTGAAGTGGGCCTAATGCCAATAGAAGGTATTAAATTTGAATAATTAACAATAACAAGTTGTAACTGTTCGAAAATTTCAATATCTTTAAAGGACGAACCGTATTTTTTAGCGATATGTCAGCACTTACTTTCGACAAAAGCGAATTGGGCAATCTGGAGTACTCGCTCCAGCGCGAAATGCTCGCAACGGACCGTATCGGCGGCTATATGAGCACGACCATCGTCTGCTGCAACACCCGCCGTTACCACGGCCTGATGGTGGCCCCGATCGACGACAGCGACCGGACCTACGTCCTGTTGTCGGCGCTCGACGAAACGATCATCCAGCACGACCAGACGTTCAACCTGGCGCTGCACCGTTTCCAGGGGACCTACGAGCCGCGCGGCCACAAGTACATCACCGATTTCGAGTACACTCCGACCCCAACGATCACCTATCGCGTAGGCGGCGTGATCCTCAAGAAGGAGATGCTCTGGATTCACAAGCGCACGCAACTGATGATCCGCTACACGCTCGTCGACGCCCATTCGGAAACGCGCCTCCGGCTGCGCCCGTTCCTCGCCTTCCGCGACAAGCATGCGCTGACGCATGCCAACATGGAGGCCGACGGGCACTCCTATCCGGCCGTCAACGGCGTGAAATGCCGCCTCTACGGTTCGTTTCCGTGGCTGTATCTCCAGACCAGCAAACCCGGCGCGGAGTTCGTGCCCGCGCCCGACTGGTACTACAATTTCGAATACCGGCAGGACATCGCCCGCGGCTACGACGGCTACGAGGACCTGATGACCACGGGCTATTTCGAAACCGAGCTGAAGAAGGGCGAGAGCATCATCTTCTCGGCGTCGCTCGACGAAATGGGCTCGACGAAAACCATCGAGGAGGTCTTCGGCGGCTCCATCGCGCGCCGCACGCACAAGATCGACTTCATCAGCTGCCTCGAACACTCGGCGCGGCAGTTCGTGATCCGCCGCCCGGGCAACCGGACGGAGGTGGTCTCGGGCTATCCGTGGCACGGGGTTTCGGGCCGCCAGACCTTCGTCTCGCTGCCGGGCATCACCCTGTGGCAGAACCACAAGGAGGACTGCATCGACGCCCTCGACACGCAGGTGCGCGGCATGCAGGACGGCATGTTCGCCGGGAACGCTTCGGCGGCGGCCGCCGCGGACGCCCCGCTGTGGTTCTTCTGGACCCTTCAGCGGCTCGAAGCGCAGATCGGCGCGAAGAAGATCTGGAAACACTACGGCGAGGCCATGAAGCAGGTGCTCGAGTCGTACAAACGGGGCGTCGCGGGCCGTGTCGCGCTCAACGACAACGGGCTGGTGTGGGCCTCGTCCGACGAGGTTCCCCTCACGTGGATGAACTCCGTGATCGACGGCCGTTCCGTCACCCCGCGCAACGGCTATCAGGTGGAGGTCAACGCCCTGTGGTACAACGCTGTCCGCTACGCTCTCCGGCTGGCCGGCGAGGCGGGCAACACGAAGTTCGTGAAGGCGTGGGAGAAACTGCCCGAACGCACCGCGGCGTCGTTCAACGAACTCTTCCGCCTGCCCGAAGGCTACCTGGCCGACTGCGTGGGCTGCGACGGCGCCAACACGGACATCCGCCCGAACATGATCGTCGCCTGCGGGCTGCCCTACAAGATGCTCGACGACCAGACCCAGCTGGAGGTGATCCGCACGGTGCGGCAGCACCTCCTCACGCCGAAGGGCCTGCGCTCGCTCTCGCCCCGCAACCCGCTTTACAAGGGTTCGCAGGAGGGTACGCCCGCCGAACGCGACTTCGCGGGCAAGAACGGGTCGGTATGGCCGTGGCTGCTGTCGTTCTACGTCAGCGCCTGCTTCGACATCGACGGCGACGCCTTTCTGCCGCAGGCCGAGGAGATTCTCGCCGGATTCGAGGAGGACATCCAGACCTACGGCATCGGTTCGATCGGCGAACTGTTCGACGCCGATCCTCCGTTCGCGCCGCGCGGAGCCATTTCGCAGGCGTGGAGCGTCGCGGCCGTGCTGGACATCTACGGCATGATCCTCGCACGCAAACCGAAAGAGACGCCCGGAAAGTCGGAAAAACCCACAAAAAAAGCGAATCCGAAGACTGCGAAGGCCGCAAAAAACGTTGGTAAGGAGAAGGTTGCCGCGAAGGCCGCGAAGGCCGTGAAACCCGCGGCAAAGGCCGCCGCGAAGAGGACGGCCGCCAAAAAGACAACGAAGAAGAAAACGACGGAAAAAACGAAATAACGAATACGGCCCGGGCGCACAATGTGAAAGAGAGTTGTGCCGGATGGCGAGGCTCCTTCCGAGGGGAGGGGTTCGAAGCGGAATCTGACTTACGGACACGGCCGGGCGCCGTGAAGGGATGCGGAGAGGAAGCGCACAGGCGGCAAAATGAAACAACAAAAAGATAAGGTATGAGAGTTTTAATGTTCGGATGGGAGTTTCCGCCCCACATTGCAGGCGGGCTGGGAACGGCCTGCTACGGAATGACCCGCGGACTGGCGCGCAACGGCGTAGACGTCACTTTCATCGTCCCGCACGCCTACGGCGACGAGGACCAGCGTTTCACGCACGTCGTGAACGCCAGCGACGTGGAGGCCTTGTACGGTTCGACGGGCAGCGGCGCGGACGACATTCTGGAGAAGATGTCGTTCATCCACATCGACTCGAACATGGTCCCCTATATCTCCCCCGAGGAGTACGAGTCCTACCACGAGCAGTACGTCAAGTCGGGGCGGAAGACCTGGTCGACGACCGATGCCTGGAAACAGCGCTACACCTTCTCGGGCAAGTACGGCGCCAACCTCATGGAGGAGGTGGCGCGCTACGCCGTGGTCGCCGCGCAGGTGGCCAGGGACCTCGAAGGACAGTTCGACGTGATCCACGCCCACGACTGGCTCACCTACTACGCGGGCATCGCCGCCAAACGCGTCTCCGGGAAGCCGCTGGTGGTGCACATGCACGCCACGGAGTACGACCGCTCGGGCGAGAACGTCAACACGCAGGTCTACGCCATCGAGCGGGCCGGCATGCACGCCGCCGACCGCGTGATCGCCGTTTCGAACCTCACGCGCAACATCGTCATCAACCGCTACGGCGTTCCCGCCGAAAAGATCGTCACGGTGCACAACGCCGTGCGCTTCGCCCAGAACAGCGGCAAGGTTCCCGAGCGGGGCGTCACCGACAAGGTCGTGACCTTCCTGGGACGCATCACCTACCAGAAAGGCCCCGACTACTTCGTCGAGGCGGCCGCCAAGGTCCTCAAGCGGATTCCCGACGTGCGGTTCGTGATGGCCGGCTCGGGCGACATGATGAACCACGTCATCCGCCGCGTGGCGCGGCTCGGCATCGCCGACCGTTTCCACTTCACGGGGTTCCTCCGCGGGGAGGACGTGCACAAGATGTTCCAGCTGTCGGACGTCTACGTGATGCCCTCCGTCTCGGAGCCTTTCGGCATCTCGCCGCTGGAGGCGATGCGCTCGAACGTCCCGGTGATCATCTCCAAGCAGAGCGGCGTGGCCGAAGTGCTGGACTACGCCGTGAAGGTGGACTACTGGGACGTGGACGCCCTGGCCGACGCCATCTACGGACTGATCAAATACCCCGCCCTGTCGGGCATGTTCGCCTCGAAGGGTCTCGAAGAGGTGACCAACCTCAAGTGGAACGACGCCGCGGCGAAGATCAAATCGGTGTACGAAGCCGTGATCGAAGAGAATAAGAAACAATTAAAATAGCAACCCGCATGAAAACCGTCTGTCTTTATTTTCAGGTGCATCAGCCCTGGCGTCTGAAGAAATACCGCTTCTTCAACATGGGCAAGGACCACAACTACCTGGACGACCTCATGAACCGTTCGATCATGCAGAAGGTCGCCCGCCAGTGCTACCTGCCGATGAACGCCCTGCTGCTCAAGCTCATCAGGGAGAACAAGGGCAAGTTCCGCTGTTCGTTCTCGATCACGGGCATCGCCATCGAACAGTTCCGCGCCTTCGCCCCCGAAGTGCTCGACTCGTTCAAGGAGCTTGCCGCGACGGGCTGCGTGGAGTTCCTCGCCGAGACCTACTCCCACTCGCTGGCCTCGCTGGCTTCGAAGGAGGATTTCACGGAGCAGGTCAAACTGCACACGAACCTTATCAAAAAGGAGTTCGGGGTGAAACCCACCGCTTTCCGCAACACGGAGCTGATCTATTCGGACGAGATCGGCGCGATGGTCGCCGGCATGGGCTTCCGCACGATGCTGGCCGAAGGAGCCAAGCACGTGCTGGGGTGGAAATCGCCCAACTACGTCTACGCCAACGCCATCGACCAGAAACTGCGCCTGCTGCTGCGCAACTACAAACTCTCGGACGACATCGCTTTCCGCTTCTCGAACAAGAGCTGGGACCAGTGGCCCCTGACAGCCGACAAGTACGTGCAGTGGCTCGCCTCGGACGAGACGCCGGGCGAGGTCATCAACCTGTTCATGGATTACGAGACCTTCGGCGAGCATCAGAACGCCGACACGGGCATCTTCGAATTCATGCGCGCGCTGCCCAAGGCGATCCTCGCCAGGAAAAACGGCCTGGAGTTCGCCACGGTGACCGAGGCCGCGAAGAAGCACCAGCCCGTCGCCGTGCTCCACTGTCCGCACGTGATGTCGTGGGCCGACGAGGAGCGCGACGTGACGGCCTGGCTGGGCAACGAATTGCAGAACGAGGCTTTCTCGAAGCTCTATGCCCAGAAGGAGAAGGTCGCGGCGCTGAAAAATCCCGATTTCGATTATGTCTGGAGTTTCATGCAGACCTCCGACCATTTCTACTACATGGCCACCAAGTGGCTGTCGGACGGCGACGTGCACTCCTACTTCAACCCCTACGATTCGGCCTACGACGCCTTCATCAACTACATGAACGTCCTCTCGGACTTCATCATCGAGCTGGACAAGGCGGTGGCTGCCAAGGCGGCGAAAAAACGGGCCTGACGCCCCGACGGACAACCAGAAAACGGGTCTCTGCGGAGGCCCGTTTTTTTATTTCGCAAAACGGCGCGCGGCATGTACAACGGATGCTTTATTTGCTTACATTTGGCGCATCGAAAACACACATGCATGAATAGCGTCTTCATCCTGCTGAACAGCCTCAACGACTGGAAACCCTACTGCGAAACCGATTCGCTGATGACCGTCACCGACTACCTCGAACACCGTTACGGGGAGCGGACGCCCAAGCTGGTCATCAACTTGAGCGACGAATACGGCTACAACTCCGAAGGCTACTACTGCTCGCTGCTGGCCCAGGCCCGGGGACACCGGGTGCTGCCGGGCGTCGAGACGCTCAACAAGCTCGAATCGGGCGCCGGAATCCGCATGAACCGCAACCTGCAACAGCTCTGCCAACAGTGGATCGAACGCAACCGCATCACCGACGAAACCTGGCAGCTGAACATCTACTTCGGAACCTGCCGCGAGAAGGGTCTGGAGAAGATCGCGCGGTTCATCTTCGACCACTACCCCTGCCCGATCCTGCGCGTGACGATGAACAACCACGCCCGCAACCAGATCGAGTCGGTGCAGGCCCTTTCGCTGCGCCAGCTCTCGGAGAGCGGGCAGGACGATTTCGCCAATGCGCTCGACTGCTTCAACAAGAAGGTATGGCGCTCGCCGCGCTCGGCCAAGCCCGCACGCTACAACCTCGCCATCCTCTACGACCCGGACGAAAAATTCCCGCCCAGCGACAAGGACGCCCTCAACAAGTTCCTCGAAGTGGCCCGGAAAATGAACATCCACGCGGAGCTGATCACCGAGGAGGAAGCCACGCGGCTGATGGAGTTCGACGCGCTGTTCATCCGCGCCACCACAGCGCTCAACCACTACACTTTCCGCCTCGCGCAGCGTGCCGCGATGAACGACATCGCCGTGATCGACGATCCCGAGTCGATCATCCGCTGCACGAACAAGGTCTACCTCTGCGAGCTTTTCGAAAAGGCCCGCATCCCGGCCCCGGCCTCGCAGCTGCTGTTCCGCAGCAACGAATACTCCTTCGGCGAGATCAGCGAACGCCTCGGCGCGCCCTTCATCCTCAAGATTCCCGACGGATCGTTCTCGGTGGGCATGCACAAGGTGGCCAGCGACGAAGAGCTGCGCGCGGCGCTCGACGAGATGTTCCGCCACTCGTCCGTGCTGCTGGCCCAGGAGTTCATCCCCACGGAGTTCGACTGGCGGATCGGCCTCCTGGACGGCGAACCGTTGTTCGCCTGCAAATACTACATGGCCAAGGGCCACTGGCAGATCTACAACCACGCCCACGACGACACAGGCCGCAACCTGTGCGGCGCATGGGAGACCGTACCCATCTACAAGGCGCCGCAGAAAGTGCTCGACACCGCCGTAAAGGCCGCGGCGCTGATCGGCAAGGGATTGTACGGCGTGGACCTGAAACTCATCAACGGCAGGGCCGTGGTGATCGAGATCAACGACAACCCGTCGATCGACCACGAAGTCGAGGACGCCGTGCTGGGCGACGAACTTTACTACCGCATCCTCAACCACTTCGTCCACTGCCTCAACCGCCTCCACGCGCAATGAACCCCGCAGTCGGAATACGTCCCGCGACGGCCGGGGACCTCGACGCCGTGGAGTGCGTCGAGCGGCGTTCATTCCCGGAAGGGGAGGCCTTCACGCGGCGGCAGCTGCGCTACCTGCTGACGCATGCGCAGGGAGCGTCCTACGCCGCCACCCGCGACGGTGCGGTCGTCGGCTACATTTCATTGCTAATGCGGCGCACGGCGCAAAACCTCCGTATCTACTCCGTGGCGGTGGACCCCGCGGCGCGCGGCTGCGGAGCCGGACAGGCGTTGCTGGACGCCGCTATCGCGCTGGCCCGGCGGCTCGGGCTGCGTGAAGTGACGCTCGAAGTGCGCACCGACAACGACTCTGCCATAAGGCTTTACGCCCGCAAAGGCTTCCGCCCCGGAAAACTGCTGCGCGGCTACTACCCCGACGGCACGGACGCGCAGCGGATGTCGTTCAGGACCTCCTGCGGCCGTCCAGAATAGCCTCCTTGTTCGCCTCGGCCCATTCCACCAGTCCGAAAATATGCGGCAGGAGACTCCCGCCCCGCTCCGTAAGACGGTATTCCACCCGCGGCGGAACCTCGGCGTAGACTTCGCGGCGAATCATTCCGTCGGTTTCGAGCATCCGCAGCGTGACGGTCAGCATGCGGTGCGAAATGTCGCCCAGCGTGCGGTGGATCTCGCTGAAACGCATCACGCCGTTGGCATTCAACGTCAGCAACACCAGCATCGACCACTTGTCCCCCAGGCGGCACAGCACGTCCCGAACCGGGCAGGAACCCGTGGGCGTGAAATTTTTCAATTTTTTCTCCGGCTCCATCCGTTTGGTATCCAGCAATGGTTACACGCATGTAACCATCTCATTTTTAAGTGCGTTATTGTTTTTACGGGCTGTTTGCCCTATCTTTGTACGCAAAGATAACAAACTTACCGAAAATAACCATTGTATCACTAAACGAATTGCAATCATGGCAAAAAAAACAGCTGTCGTGGCCGTGAATCCCGTGAACGGGATGGGCCTGTTCCAGTATCTGGAAACGTTTTTCGAAAACAAGATTCCCTGCACCGTGTTCGCCGTGGCCGAAAGCCGCGAGATCCGCACCAACTCGGGCGTCGGCCTGACGGCCGACGACGTGATCGCCAACCTCAAGGGTCACGAAGAGGAGTACGACGCTCTGGTGTTCGCCTGCGGCGACGCCGTGCCGGTCTTCGCGCAGCATGCCGGCGAGCCCTGGAACAGAGACCTGATGGAGGTGCTGAAAACCTTCGGGGAGACGGGCAAACCGATGATCGGCCACTGCGCCGCAGGGATGATGTTCGGATTCGCAGGCGTCGCCGCCGGACGGCGCGTCGCCGTGCACCCGATGGCCAAGGCCGCCGTGACGGGCCCCGTGGCGACGGACGCCCCGTTCGAGATCGACGGCAATTTCTTCACCGCGCAGGAGGAGCACGCCATCCCGGCGATGATCGGCCGCGTGGTCGAAGCGCTGAAATAGCGGCGTGTCATAGCGGACACCCGCGAGCCGCCACCTGAAAAACAAGGTTCGGTTTTTTGATTTTAGAGGAGCGGATTTTGTCCTGACACAGTTCGACCCGGACGGGACATACAAACGTATTTTCCGTTCGGGCCGGACAAGGCAGGGCGGAAGAGGCCCTGTAAAATCGAAAACTATCCTTTCCGCTTGTAACGCGAGGGCGAGGTTCCGGTGTGCTGTTTGAAATACTTGCCGAAGAAGGACTGCGTCGAGAAATTGAGGTGGTAGGCGATCTCCTGAATGCTCATTCCGGAATACTTGAGCAGGGCCTTGGCTTCGAGGATCACCGACTCGTCGATCCACCGCGCGGCGGTCTTGCCGCTCACCTCCTTCACCACGGACGAGAGGTATTTGGGCGTGATATTGAGCTGCTTGGCGTAGAAGCTCACGTTGCGCTCCCTCTTGTTGTACTGTTGCAGCAGCGACATGAACTCGTCGAACAGCACCTCGCAGCGCCCCTGCTTCATCTCGCCGGGCTGCTCGCGCTGGTTGATCTCGGTGATGATGTAGAACGCCGTGGTGAAGAGCGTGCGGATGATCTCGTGGCGGTAACGCTCCTTGTCGCTGCGCAGCATGGTCTTGATGAGCTGGAACAACTGGCGGATTTCGTCCACGTCCTGCGGCGTGACCTCCAGCACGGGGGCCTTGCCGAAGCGCATGTAGACCGGCAGCGAGGTCGAGAGGTCGATCTGGATCTCGTTGACGAACGATTTCGAGAAGGCCAGCAGGTAGGCCGCGGCGTTCGACGAACACTTGATTGTGCGGATGATCGAATCGGGGTTGAAAAAGACGATCGTGTTGGGCTTGATGCTGTAATTCTGCATGTCGATCGACACGGTGGCCTCGCCCGTCATCATAATGATGGCCGTAAAGCCGTCGATCGAGGTCGGATAATCGGCCGTGGTGTTCTTGTCGGCCGTGAGTGCGGAAATCACCAGATCGTCCGAAAGGTAAAAGACGTCACTCATCTCCTTCTTGATCCGGGAGATGGAGACCTTGCGCAAACTTTCGCGTCCTCCGCTGCGCGCCGTTTTGCCGTTATCCGCCATATCGTCGTAATTTTTCCGACAAAAGTATGAATTTTCGCAGAATCAAACAAGCCGGACCGTAAAAATCAGAAATTGCCCGAGGCCTGTTTGGCGCACATCACGCGCAGGCCGCCCGCCAGACACTCGATGTGCAGCGGGAATTCGGCGCCCTTCTGCCCGTCGACGTCCGTGGGTTCGTTGACCGACGAACGGATGTCGATCCGCCGCGCCCGGAGGTGGCGGACGATCTTCGGGCTGCCGCCCGCCAGATAGCGGCACATGGCCAGCGTCGAACGAAAGAAATTCTTCTTCTCCAGCAGGATGCAGTCGAACAGCCCGTCCTTGATCGACGACCGCCGCGCCAGGTGGAAACCGCCCGCCGTCTCGCCGTTGAAGATCAGCACCATCAGCGACCGCAGGTCGAACCGCTCGCCGTCGGCCTCGATCTCCAGCGGCACGGCGTGCATCGTGCGGAACTCCTTGACCCCCTCGATGATATAGGCCAGCTTGCCGATCTTGTGCTTGCGTTCGTCGGGCGTGCGCTGCGAGGTGGTCGTGAAGATGCCGAACGAAAAGATATTGACGAAATACAGGTCGTTCACCCGCCCGCAGTCGACCCGCTCGACGCTGCCCGACGCGATCTGCCGCGCCGCTTCGAGCGGCTCGCGCGACATGCCGACCGCCCCGGCGAAATCGTTGGCCGTACCGGCCGGAATCACGCCGATGGGAATGTCCAGCCCCTTGCGTTTCATGGCGTTGACCGCATAGTTCACCGTGCCGTCGCCGCCGGCGACGACCATCAGGTCGATGGTCTCGTTGCCGTCGAACGGATTGACCGTAAAGTCGATCCGCTGCGGCGTGACGTCGTAGCCGTAGGCCTGAAAAATCGTACTGATGCACCCGACGTTGCGGGCGATTTTGCCCTTGCCCGATTCGGGATTGTAGAGGAATACCGCTGTTTTCATTTATCTCGCTATTTCAGAATCAACGCTTCCATGGCCGGCGAGACGTACTCCTCGTACTCTCCGCCGTCACCCGCCAGGATGAAGTACGCCTTCACGCCGGGCATCCGTTCCACGGCCGCCAGCGCATCGTCGGCGCCCATCGCCAGGAACATGGTCCCCAGCGCGTCGGCCTCGGCGCAGGTCGGAGCCGCGACGGTCACCGACAGCAGGCGCGACAGGGCGCTGCGCCCCGTGCGGGGGTCGATGGTGTGGGCGACCTTGTTGCCCTCCCCGTCGAGGTAGAAACGGCGGTAGTTGCCCGAGGTGGCCAGCCCGCCGCCGGTCATCTGAATCCGTTTCTGGAGGTATTCGCCGTCCGACATGTTGCCGTCGAAAGGCGTTTCGACGCCGATGCGCCACGCCCGGCCCTGCCGGTTGAGTCCCCGGCAGCGGACCTCGCCGCCGATGTCGACGATGTAGTTTTCAGCCCCGTATTTCTCGACCAGTCCGGCCAGCAGATCGACCGTATAGCCTTTCGCCACGGAGTTGAAGTCCAGCTGCACGCGCGGGTCGTCCTTCACCAGCCGCCCTCCCTCGACGCGGACCTTTTCGCGGCCCACGAATTCGAGGATCGAATCGACGTTCGGGTTTTCGGCGCGCTCCCGGCCGGCGAAGCCCCACGCCTCGACCAGCGGCTTGACGGTCACGTCGTAACGCCCGTCGCTCAACGCGCCAATGCTGTCGGCCAGATGCAGGTTGAAGGCGATATGACGGTCGACGCTGTCGGTCTCGTTGCGGTTCAGACGGGCAATAACCGATTCGGGATTAAACATGGAAAGAGAAGCGTTTACCGACTCCATTTGCCGGAGGATTTCCTCTTTCAAATCCTCGTCAGAAGCATAAGATATATGATAAAATGTACCGTAAATCTTTCCTTCGGTATACCGATATTGCTGTACCGGTGTACAACCTCCGATCCCTAACCCCCAGGCCAAACAGATGCAAATCCAATATTTTCCCATTTATTTCCGTTTTTATTACAATTACTCCAATTTAAAAATAATAGCCGAGATTGAAATACACCCCTAATTTCTGGTCCCAATTGGACATATCGAAGGTGACACTGATCGGTCCGATAATGGAATTATAAGCATAACCGGCACCTCCACCCCAAACATCGTCTCCTTTCAGAATATCGAAAAAGCTTTCCGACTGTTTGGCATAATTCCCGGTTAAAGTGATGTAATGCCTCATTCCCAAGCGATATCTCAACTGTAAACGCCCCACGACCACCGAATTATCGAACACCTGCAGATTATGG
>ERZ773224.3931-NODE-3931-length-12266-cov-2.485136_pt1 | contig 12266 bp, 9 predicted proteins | sample MGYA00580526_ERZ773224 | MGnify/ENA primary metagenome ERZ773224 (study PRJEB29015, sample SAMEA2737743) | human gut metagenome | biome: human gut; feature: human-associated habitat; material: faeces | place: China | collected 2012 ... | reverse complement strand
GGTGGCAAGGAAACAGTCGTCCTTCCGGGCGGCGCAGGCAGCAGCCAGTGTACCCAGAATATCGTCCGCCTCCCAGCCTTCGGCGGTAACGGTGCGGTAGCCAAGGTCTGCCAGCAGCTGCTTGAGCACCGGCATCTGCTGCGCCAGCTCCTCCGGCATCGCGTGCCGCGTAGCCTTATAGCCCTCATATTGCAGATGGCGGAACGTCGGCGCCTTGAGGTCGAACGTCACGCACAGGGCGTCGGGCTGCTCCTCCGTCCGGAGCTTTTCGAGAATATTCAGAAAACCGTAGATCGCGTTTGTAAAAAAGCCGTCTTTCGTCGTGAGCGCCCGCACGCCGTAGTAGGCGCGGTTGATCACGCTGTTTCCATCGAGAACCATCAGCTTCATGGGCAGAACTCCTTTGCATTTCTTCGCTTAGTCTACCACAATTCCCGCCCTGTTGCAAGGAAGCCGCCGCGTTTCATTGACAGTTTCCGTGGGAAGCACTATACTGAAGACAGATTACGATAAAAGGAGTTGTTTCCCCATGATCTATTCTTCGGAAGATATGCAGACCCGCGCCGTTCTGGATACGGCCGCGCGCATGTGCGCAGCCGCCCGCACCGCGCCCAAGACGCGGGGCATGGACGGTCTTGTCACCTGCGTCGTGACCGGCGAAGACAAGGACCGACTGGCCGCACATATGCGCGAGCTTGCCGGGCGGCTGCGGTGATGAAGCTATGATTTTTGAGACGCTCCGGCGGAAATTAGCCGAAAATCACGTACATTTGTACCGTATGGGCGCTGGCCGTCCGTGCGTGAACGAATTTGGAAGAAGCCATGACCGGAGACGAGAGGGAATTCGAGACCTTGCAGGTCCATGCGGGCTATACGCCCGATGCGACGCACTCGCGCGTGACGCCGCTGTATCAGACCACCGCTTATACTTTCGACAGTGCGGAGCACGGAGCCGACCTGTTCGCACTGCGCGAGTCGGGCAATATCTATACCCGTTTGCAGAATCCGACGACCGATATGCTCGAGAAGCGCGTGGCCGCGCTCGAGGGCGGACCGGCCGCATTGGCCGTTTCGTCGGGGCATTCGGCTCAGCTCGTCGCGCTGACGAGCATATTGAGCCCGGGCGACAATTTCGTCAGCTCGCCCTATCTGTACGGGGGCACGCACAACCAGTTCAAGATCGTGCTGCGCAATTTCGGGCTCGAGTGCCGCTTCGCGCCGGACAACGATCCGCAGCATATGGAGTCGCTGATCGACCCGCGCACGCGGGCGATCTATGTCGAGACGATCGGCAATCCGAGCTTCGCCGTGCCCGATTTCGGCGCGCTTGCCGCGCTTGCACGGCGCTACGACCTTCCGCTGATCGTCGACAATACGTTCGGAGCCGGCGGCTACCTGTGCCGTCCGATCGAGTACGGCGCTGCCGTCGTCGTCGAGTCGGCGACCAAGTGGCTCGGCGGGCACGGCACGTCGATGGGCGGCGTGATCGTCGAGGGCGGAACCTACGATTGGAACAACGGCAAATATCCGATGCTGTCCGAGCCTTCGGAGAGCTATCACGGTCTGCGTTTTACGGAGGCCTTCGGACAGTTGGCTTTCATCGCCAAGTGCCGGGCCGAGGGAGTGCGCGATTTGGGGTGCTGCATCTCGCCGTTCAACTCCTTCATGATCATGCAGGGCATCGAGACGCTGTCGCTGCGCGTGCAGCGCGAGGCGGACAACGCGCTGGCGCTGGCACGCTACTTCAAGGCTCATCCGCTCGTCGAGCAGGTGTTCTATCCCGGGCTGGAGGACGATCCGCACCACGAGCTGGCCGCCCGCTATCTGCGTCATGGCTTCGGCTGCGTGCTGTCGGTCGTGCTCAAGGGCGACAAGCGGCAGACCGAGTCGCTGGTGGACCATTTGCGGCTCGTGTCGCATCTGGCCAACGTGGGCGACAACCGCACGCTGATTATCCAGCCGGCGGCGACGACCCATTCGCAGCTTTCCGAGGAGGAGCAGCGCGCGGCCGGCGTCCTGCCGACGCTGTTGCGTATCTCGGCCGGTATCGAGCATATCGACGACCTGATTCGCGATTTCGAGCAAGCCTTTTTTTACGTGAAAGCCTGACGGACGGAAATGCCGGTACGTTACTACAAATACGACAAGCCTTTCGTGCTCGAGAACGGGGAGCGGCTCCCCGAGCTGCAGATCGCCTATCATACCTACGGCAAGTTCAAGGGAAACAATGCGATTTGGGTCTGCCACGCGCTGACGGCTAATTCGGACGTGGCCGACTGGTGGCCGCGGACCGTCGAGCAGGGGCGCTTTCTCGATCCGCGTCGGTACTATGTCGTATGCGCGAACGTCATCGGGTCGCATTACGGCTCGACGGGGCCGCTGAGCTTGAATCCGGCGACCGGAAAGCCCTATTACGGGTCGTTCCCGTTCATCACCGTGCGCGATATGGTGAACGCGCATCTGCTGTTGGCCGACCATTTGGGGGTCGGGTCGGTCCGGGCCGTGATCGGCAGCTCGATCGGAGGGTTTCAGGCGCTCGAGATGGCGCTCGCGAGGCCCGGTTTCGCCGAGCGCCTCGCTCTGATCGCTACGGCCGCACGCAGTCAGCCGTGGACGATCGCCTTCAACGAGTCGCAGCGAATGGCCATCGAGGCCGACGGAACGTTCGGCGCCGAAGACGGCGAGGCCGGGAAGCGCGGCATGCGCGTCTCCCGCTCGGTCGGACTGCTGAGCTACCGGGGCTCGTCGGCCTACAACGCGACGCAGCAGGAAAACGACAACCTGTACAAGGTGGCCGGCTTCCGGGCCACCACCTATCAGCAGTATCAGGGCGACAAGCTTTGTCGCCGCTTCGACGCCTATTCCTACTACCGGCTGACGCAGGCTTTCGACTCGCACAACGTGGGCCGCTACCGGGGCGGCGTCGAGAGCGCGCTCTCGACGATCCGGTGTCCGGCGATGATCGTCGGCATCTCGTCCGACATGCTGTTTCCCGTGTCGGAGCAGGTGTTCCTGTATCGGCACATTCCGAACAGCCGGCTCCGGCTGATCGATTCTCCGTTCGGACACGACGGCTTTCTGGTCGAGTACGATAAGCTGAATGCGATCCTGAAGCCGTTCGTGAACGGCTCGATATAGCGCGGCGCGGCAAGTCCGGCGGCAACGGAATTTTCGGACAGGCGGCGGACCCGGCGGGGCGGAAACGGCCCGCTGCGGGACAGGATAGATAACCCGACAGTGTGCGGAAAACGACGATAGAATAATACGAATAACCCACTAAACCTAAAGCTTATGACACCGAAACCATTCTTCCGTTCTGCGGGACCGCTTGCGACTGCCCGGCGCATTCTTTTCGCCGGAGTGTCGCTGCTATGCGTGGTTCCCGCCTTTTCCCAGAAAGTGCACGATGCGATCCGTCCGCTCCCGGCCGGGGCCGTGCGTCTCGACGGATTTTTCGAGAACGACATCCGGAACTCGATCGACCATTGGAACAAGGGCGTCGTGCCCTATGCCGCCATGGTCGACTTTTTTCGCAACGGACGCAGCCAGTTCGCGCTGGGCGAGATGTGGGGCAAGGCGGTCCGTTCGGGCTGCATGTTCTACCGCTACACGGCCGATCCGGAGCTCAAGGAGATTCTCTCGCAGACCGTGAAGGACCTGCTGAGCACGGTGCGGCCGAACGGCAGCATCAGTTGCGTGCCTCCCGAGAAGCAGCCCGACGGGCCCGGCGGCGATCTGTGGGAACGGAAGTACGTGTTGCTCGGCTTGGACCGCTATTACGATCTGGTCGAGGCCGATCCGGCCGTGCTGCGGGCGATGACCGATCAGGCCGATTGCATCATCGAGCAAGTGGGCGAGCCGCCCAAAGTGCCGATCACGTCGCTGGGCTGGAGTCCGAACCATATCGAGTCGAGCACGCTGCTCGAACCGTTCATGCGTCTTTACAACCGCACGGGCGAAAAGCGCTACCTCGATTTCGCCCGCTATATCGTCTCGACCGGCGGCTCCGAAGGATACGATATTTTCCGTCAGGCATATGACAACGTGCCTCCCCATGAAATGGGCGGTCCCTATCCGAAGGCCTACGAGATGATGTCGATGTTCGAGGGGGCGGTGGAGTATTACCGCGTGACGGGCGACGAGTACGTCCGTCGTTCGTTCATGAATCTGTACGACAATATCCGCCGCAACGAAATCACGATCGTCGGCAACGGCGGAGGCGACCAGCCCTATCATCCGGCCGTGATGGGCGAGGGGTGGGACCATACGGCCGTCGAGCAGACCAATCCCGACATCACGCGCATGATGGAGACCTGCGTCGGCGTGACGTGGATGAAATTCTGCAGCCAGATTCTGCGCCTTACGGGCGACCCGTCGGCCGTCGACGAGATCGAGAAGTATATCTACAACGGGTTGCTTGGCGCGATGAAGCCGTCGGGCGACGGCTTCAGCTACGTCAACCTGTTCAATGGCGAGAAGGTCACCAATTACGGTTGGGGGACGACGTTCGGCTCGCTGCCGGTTACGTGCTGCAACCTGAACGGTCCGATGGGTCTGGCCTATATTCCGTTCGTGGCCGTCATGGAGTCGGATCGCGGCCCGGTCGTGAACTTGTACAATGCCGCGCGTGCCGAGCTCTCGACGCCGCAGGGCGACTCGCTGAGTCTTCGCATCGAGACCGACTTTCCTCTTTCCGATCGGGTGCTCGTGCGGGTCGATCCGCATGCCGCGTCCCTTTTCACGCTGTCGCTGCGCATTCCGTCGTGGAGCGAACGGACCGTCGTCAAAGTCAACGGCAAAAAGGTCCGGAGCGTCGAGCCGGGCGCTTACCTCTCCCTCGAACGGACTTGGGAGCCGGGCGACCGCGTCGAGCTCGCGTTCGACATGCGCTGCCGGCTGCTGGACGCTCCGCGCGGCAGCAACCGGGCCGGAGACTCGTTTCAGGCTTTGGTCTGGGGGCCGATCGTGCTGGCCCGCGACGAGAACATCGATCCGGACTACGATGAACCGGTGCGCGTCGTGGCCGGCAAGGACCGTGTCGTTCGCGTGAAGCGCGTCGCTCCGACGCTTGCCTCGACGCGGCTGGAGTTCGAGGTCCCGACGGACGACGGGCCGATCCGGATGACCGACTACGCCTCGGTGAACGGATGGGAGGGAGCTCATATCTGTACATGGCTGCCGGTGAAGTAGCCCCGGACCGGAGCGGCGGATAGGTTGCCGGAGCGGTCTCCTCGTTCGGCAACCATGCCGGAAAGCCCTTCGCGGGACGGGAGCCGCCGATGTCCATATTTTGTTTACTTTTTTCGATCGAATCCGCGAAAGTACGGATGAATCTGCTTATTTTTGCAACGCTGTTTTTTCGTATCTTTAACCTCGTGCGACTGGACGTCAGCGTTCGGGCGTCGGGGCAGGGGCCGCCGCGAAGGCGTTCGTGGCGTCGGCTCCGAGCGAGACAGCCTGTATGAATTTAAAGGATAAAGGATAACGATGAGACTACCCGAATCAGCCAATGTTCTCTTGCTGGGCTCCGGAGGGCGCGAGCACGCCTTCGCATGGAAGATCGCACAGAGCAAGCGCCTGGCGCGCCTGTTCATCGCTCCGGGCAATGCCGGAACGGCCCTTTGCGGCACGAATGTCGATATCAATCCGACCAATTTCGGCTCGGTCAAGCAGTTCGTGCTGTCGAACAACATCAACATGGTCGTCGTGGGGCCCGAGGAGCCGCTGGTGCGCGGGATATACGACTTTTTCCGGGAGGACAGCCAGATCAGCAACATCCCGGTGATCGGGCCGTCCGCGCTCGGCGCGCGTTTGGAGGGTAGCAAGGAGTTCGCCAAGGATTTCATGACGCGGCACGGAATTCCGACGGCCCGTTATCGCAGTTTCACCAAAAAGAACGTCGAGGAGGCGTACGCGTTTCTGGAGACCCTGCAGGCTCCCTATGTGCTGAAGGCCGACGGTCTGGCCGCCGGCAAGGGCGTGCTGATCGTGCCTTCGCTCGAAGAGGCGAAGAGGGAGCTCGGAGAGATGCTGTCGGGCCGTTTCGGCCATGCCGGCGATACGGTCGTGATCGAGGAATACCTTTCGGGTATCGAGTGTTCCGTTTTCGTCGCGACGGACGGCAAGAGCTATCGTGTATTGCCCGTAGCCAAGGACTATAAGCGCGTAGGCGAGGGAGATACCGGACCCAATACGGGCGGCATGGGCGCCGTGTCGCCGGTCCCGTTCGCCGACGAGGCGTTCATGGGCGAGGTGGTCCGGACGATCGTCGAGCCGACCGTCGAGGGACTGCGCAAGGACGGGATCGACTACAAGGGATTCATCTTCATCGGTCTGATGAACGTGGGCGGCAAGCCTTACGTGATCGAGTACAATGTCCGCATGGGCGATCCCGAAACCGAGGTCGTGTTTCCGCGTATCGAGTCGGACCTGATCGATTTGTTCGAGGCGATCGCTTTCGGCCGGCTCGACCGGCATGAGCTGGTCGTTTCGCCCCGCACGGCCGTGACGGTCGTCTGCGTATCGGGCGGCTATCCGGGAGAGTATGCCAAGGGAATGGAAATATCCGGACTGGGAAAGCCTTCCGACAGCATCGTTTTCCACGCCGGCACGTCGGCCAAGGGGGCTAAGGTGCTGACTGCCGGAGGACGCGTGTTGGCCGTCACCTCTTTCGGGGACGGTATCGAACAGGCCGCCGCCGCATCGTATCGGACGATCGAGACCATCGACTATCAGGGGAAATACTGCCGCACCGATATAGGCCGGGACCTTTTATAGCGTGCGGCCATGGGCTACGACGTGACCCGGCAGGGATTGGGGTGGACCCTGTTCTTCTTCGCTTTGCTGCTGTTGCTGTTCTGGAAGCATTCTCTCGCGGAGCCCGTGCCTTTCGATCCGCTTTCGGCCGGCGACATGCCTCTCGGCGCTGTGCTGGCCGGCGTAGCCCGGCGTCTGCCGGTCTTTTCGGGAATTCTGTCGGCCCTACTGGCGTTCGCAGGAGGAGTCGTGCTCACGCGCATCGTCTCGCGGAACATGATCCTGCTCGAGCGGACTTACATGCCGATTCTGTTGTATCCTGCCGTCGGATGCAGCGCCTATTTCGGTCCCGAGTCGCTGCCTGCGCTCGCTGCCTCTTTTTTGACGATCGTTTCGTTCGATACGATGCTCGTGTCGTTCCGTCGGACGGCCCGTTTCGGCAGTCTGTTCAACGCGACGATTCTGGCAGGGGCGGCGCTGTTGGTCTGGTCTCATACGATTGTGTACGTGCTGTTGCTGCCTTTTGCGCTGGCCGTATTCAAGCGAAGCGGCCGCGAGTGGATCGTGGCCTGGGTCGGGATGCTGTTGCCCCTGGCGATTTGCTCGTATATCGAGTGGGGAACGGGACGGTCGTTTCTCGGGCCCGTTTCGAGACTGTGGGAAGGCGTGAGGGGGGCTTTCGCCGGTCCGGGGTTCGATCTTCCGACGATCCGTCCGGCCCTTTGGGTGTTCTGGAGCATGTGCCTGACGGTGACCGTGCTGTCGCTCGTGGCGCTTTGGCGGCGCAGCGGCACGATGCGGACGCGCGCCTACAAATCCTCCGTCTATTTTCTGTGGATTCTGTTCTTCTCCCTCTTGCCGTTGGCCGCGCCCGGACGCGCGATGACGGACCTCGTGCTGCCGGCCGCTCCGCTCGCCGTCGTGATGCCCGCCTATTTCAGCCGCCGCAGCGGCTGGATTCCCGATGCGGTCTATCTGCTGTTGTTCGGCAGCGTCATTTGTTACGGCCTACTCTCTTGGGCGGGATATTGAGGCCATTGTTCGTCCCTCGCCAATGGCCGGACGATTCTTTGGACTTGCCGTGCGGCCGTTGAATACGAAAAAAGTCAGCGACGCTTCCTCGTAGGTGCCTCTTTTCTTTCGGTAGGGAGCGGATGTTGCCGCTGCACTGCGCGCGGTGTGTCGGCGTTGGGAGAATCCGTGGCTTGGCCTGTCGGCCGGGCGCCCGTCGATCTTCGAGGCAGTAAAGTGTGCGAGGTCTGTACCGGAGCCTCTATTTCTTCGGCTTCTTTTGAGGGCAGATCACGCGCAGGGCTCCCGGTTCGCACGCGATGCGCACCGGAAACCGGGGACCCGGCTGCCCGTCGATGTCGGTCGTTTCCTCGTTGTAGGAGTGCAGCAGGATGTCGCGGCTTTTGAAGTGGACGATTCCGGCCGGATAATCCTTCGTGTTGCGCTTGATGAAATGAAAGATCGTCCGGACCGTCTCGATCGGCCGGTCGCCCTTGATGACGATCACGTCGAGCAGCCCGTCGTCGATTTCGGACAGATAGGCGAAACGCATCTGGCCTGCCGTGCGGCCGTTGAACACGAAGAAAATCAGCGACGGTCCCTCGTAGTTGCCTCCGTCGGACTCGATCGAAATGTGCATCTTCCGGAAGTTGGGCAGTTCGCCGAGCCCTCCGAAATAGTAGGCCAGCTTGCCGAAGGTGTTCTTGAGTATCGTCGGCGTCTTTTGCGAGACGTCGGTAAAAAGCCCGCAACTGAATACGTTGACGAAATACTCGTCGTTGGCCCGGCCCAGATCGACGCGTCTGATCTCTCCGCCGAGAATTCTCCGGCAGGCCTTCTCGATGTCCGACGGGACGCCCAGCGTGTTCGCGAAGTCGTTGGCCGTCCCGGTCGGCAGCACGGCTACGGGCAGATCGAGGTTCCGCCGTTTGAGCAGGTTGACCACGTAGTTGACCGTGCCGTCCCCGCCGGCGACGAGGATATGGTGGTAGCTGCCGTCGATGTCGTCCAGCAGGTCGGTCTCCTCGGTTTCGGTGAACGCCAAACGGTAGGGCATGATCGAGTACCCTCCTCGCTGGTAGATGTCGATGATGTTGTCGAGCCAGTCGGTGATTACCGTCTCGCCCGCTTTCGGATTGTACGCGAAACGGACTTTTTGCATCTGTTTTTGCTTTTTACGTGCGGGAATGCGAATTTCCTGCCGGATTACCGGGCGATCGTTCGGCCGAGTTCCGGGGTGACGTATGTTTGGAAACGTCCCTGCTCGTCCGAGTAGATCAGATAGGCCTGTATCTCGGGATGGGCGGCGAGAAATTCCTTGCCGCGCTCGAGTCCCATGACCATCAGAGCCGTGCCGTAGGCGTCGGCCTCCGCCGAAGTTTCCGCGACGACCGTGGCCGAAAGCAGGTCGCTGGTTACGGGCTGCCCCGTTCTCGGATCGACCGTATGGACGATCTTTCGGCCGCTCGAGTCGGTGCGGAACTTGCGGTAGTTGCCCGATGTGGCGAGTCCTTTCCCGCTCAGCGAGATTTTGACCTGCAGGTCGGCTCCCGGCGTGAAGTTGCCTTCTTTCGGCCGGTCGATCCCGACGACCCATGGCTTGCCCTTGGCGTTGAGGCCCCGGCAGAAAATCTCTCCTCCGACCTCGATCATGTATTCCTCGATTCCCAGTTTTTCGAAATAGGCTGCGATATAGTCCGACGTAGCCCCCTGCGCGATCGAGTTCAGGTCGATCTGCATGCGGGGATCGGCTTTCCGCAGGCGGCCGTTCTCGACGGCGATCTTGTCGTATCCGACCAGCTTGAGCAGCGAATCGACGTCGGGGTTTTGTACCGGTACGTCGCCCGTGAAGCCATAGGCTGCGGTGAGCGGCTTGACGGTGATGTCGTAGGCTCCGTCCGACTGTTCGCTGATACGCCGGGCGGTCCGGATACATTCGGCGATGAAGCCGTCTGCCGAATCCGTTTCGTTGCGGTTCAGCCGGCTGAGCAGCGATTGCGGGTTGTAGAGCGACATCGAGTTGTCCACCTCGGTCAGCAGGCTGTCGATCTCTTTTTCCATGTGTAGGGGCCCGTCGCTTTTTACCAATATATGATAGGTCGTTCCCTGCGTGAAGCCGTCGAAGCGGCTGACGGTCGGGCCGTCTCCTGTTTTCCGTCCGCACGATACGGCGAGCAGGGCGGTCATGATGTATAGTGTCGTTCTGATATTCATTGCGGTTTCGGGATATGAGGATTCTTCGTTCGCGTCGGTGCGCGCGTTGCTCTTGCGGAGCGCTACGAATTTTTACAAATTTATGGTTTTTATGCGATATGCAAATTATTTTTCGTTACTTTGCTGCAGACAAATTTGTAAGGAAGGAAGACGGGGGTGCCGTGCGGCGCCGCGCCGCGACCCGGAGGGACACGCCGTTCGAGGCGGATGTCCGGCCGAGCGGCGGCGGGCGGGAAGAAGCGGCTGAGATCAAACCCCAAGACCTGATACGGTTAATACCGTCGGAGGGAGTTTTTCCGGTACGTTCCGCGCGTCATGGCCGCCGCTTCCCTTTCTCATAGACGATCTTTTCAGATGGAAGTGTTTTTGAACGGGACGAAGATCCCGACCGAGGCGGCTACCCTTTCCCAATTGATCGAGCAGCAGCGGATTCCCGTGGCCGGCATTGCCGTGGCCTTGGGCAGCCGCGTCGTCCGCCGCGAACAGTGGGAAACTACGCCGCTCGAGGAGGGCTGCGAGATTACGGTGATCCGCGCCACGCAAGGAGGATAGGCATGACGACGACGGATCGATTGACGGACGCGCCGCTGCTCGTTACGCTGCCGCGCGTGCTGAAAAGCGAGGCGGAAACGCTCGCGGCGCTGTGCCGCGCGGGCGCGGGACCGATTCATATCCGCAAACCCGAGTCCTCGGCCGCCGAAGTGGAAGGGCTGCTGCGCGATTTGTGCGCGGCGGGAGCGGACATGGATTGTTTCACGCTGCATTACGACGAGCCTCTGGCCCGGCGCTACGGGTTGGGCGGAGTGCATTTGCGCGGCGAGCGGATCGCGGCGGGAGCCGGCAAAGGTCTCCGGCGCAGTTGCTCGACGCACGGCTGGGACGAGGTCGAGCGCTACGGCCCGGTAGCCGATTACGTTTTCCTCAGCCCGTTGTTCGACTCCATATCCAAGGCAGGATATCGCAGCGCCGTTTCGCTGGAAGAGGCCCGCTCGCGGTTGCCGCTGAGCGAGGGGCGCGTCGTCGCGCTGGGCGGAGTCTGCGCGGAAAATATCGCATGGGCCCGCTTGGCCGGTTTCGACGGAGCCGCGTCGCTCGGCGCCGTCTGGGTCACGGAGGGCGACCGGCTCGATGCGCAGGCTACCGTGCTCCGGTTTCTGAAGCTGCGCCGCAAGTGGCGGGCTGCCGGGGGATGTCTTCAGCTCATATCGGACGGGAACATGTCTGTTGCCGAAGCGTTTCTGCGCGGCGGCGGGCGCTGGGTGCAGCTTCGCATGAAGGATACGCCTGCCGGGCAGATCGTCGGCCGGGGCCGCGAATTGCTCGCGTTGTGCCGGGCATGGGGCGCTCTGCTGATCGTCAACGACGCGCCGGAACTCTCTGCCGAGATCGGGGCCGACGGCGTGCATCTCGGACAGGGCGATATGGCGCCCGCCGAGGCTCGCCGTATCGTCGGCGAAGGAGCGATTGTCGGTTCGACGGCCAATACGTTCGAGCAGATCGCCGGGCGCTGCGACGGGCAGACCGACTATATCGGCCTCGGTCCGTTCCGCTATACGACGACCAAAAAAAATCTGGCTCCCGTGTTGGGGGCCGAGGGATACCGGTCGATTCTGGAACGGATGCGGCGGGAAGGGATCGCGCTGCCGGTCGTTGCGATCGGGGGCATTTTGCCCGAGGACGTGCCCGGGCTGATGCCTTCGGGAGTGATGGGCATAGCCGTGAGCGGAGCCCTCTCGCGGGCCGCCGATGCCGAACGGCAGACCGTCCGTTTCGTCGAGTCGCTGCGGGCCGGTGTCCGCGGTCGGAAAATCGGTCCGGAGAAAAAGAGCGGACAATAATGAATCGAGTTTTAATTTAGAAGAATAGATGGAAAAATTGCAAATTGCCGACAAGAGCTTCTCGTCGAGGCTGTTCGTCGGAACCGGCAAATTCTCGTCGAGCGCTCTGATGAGCGAGGCCGTCCGGGCCAGCGGGAGCGAGCTGGTGACCGTCGCGCTGAAGCGCGTCGAGCTGGAGAATCCTCAGGACGATATCTTGAGTCATTTGGATACCGGGCGCGTGGGTCTGCTGCCCAATACCTCGGGCGTGCGCAATGCCCGCGAGGCGGTTTTTGCCGCTCAGCTGGCCCGCGAGGCGCTCGGAACGAACTGGATGAAGCTGGAGATACATCCCGATCCGCGCTATCTGTTTCCCGATCCGGTCGAGACGCTGAAGGCCGCCGAGGAGCTCGTCAAGGACGGCTTCGTCGTGATGCCCTACGTTCATGCCGACCCGGTGCTGTGCCG
>ERZ773224.3929-NODE-3929-length-12277-cov-7.870479_pt1 | contig 12277 bp, 6 predicted proteins | sample MGYA00580526_ERZ773224 | MGnify/ENA primary metagenome ERZ773224 (study PRJEB29015, sample SAMEA2737743) | human gut metagenome | biome: human gut; feature: human-associated habitat; material: faeces | place: China | collected 2012 ... | reverse complement strand
TTTTTGCCCAGCATACGATCCACGTTCTGCTTGTGGAGCAGCAGCTCGCGCATCTCATCGCGCGAACGCCGGTATTCGGCATACGCCGCCTTTTTTTCGGCAAGCAGCTTGGCATATTCCTCCTGCAAGCTCTTGACGGTGGGGAGCTTTTTCACGCCCAGATCGTCAAAGGCTTTCTTCGCAGCCTTGTGCAGCAGGATGTCGCCCTCATGCTCCGCAAGATACTTTTTCGAGTAGCCCGCCTTGCGGTATCCGGCGTAAACATCGCGGGTCTTGGCGTAGTTGATGATGTGTGTTTTCAACACGGCAATCTCCGCCATGCGCGTCTCCGCAGCCTTGATCTGCGCCGAGAGCGCGTGATACCGCTCCGTCGCGGCGGCAGCTCTGTCCTCCAGCTCCCCGTAGTCCAGCAGTCCATGCTCCCGGAGATAATTGTAGGTCTGCGCCATCTGCTTGACGTTGAATACCTTCGCCCAGCGCTCGTAGCCCACGCCCTTTCCGGCTCGCAGCTTCGCCTCGATGTCGATGAGCAGCGCGTTCTTTTTCTGCGCGGTCTGACTGCGCTTTTTGCGCGGCGTATGCTCCTTTTCCCCGGCAAGGACAGCGCACAGCTCATCCTCCGTATAGCCGTCGATGGAGGACAGACGGACAAAGCCCTTGCGGTCCGGGTGCCGCAGGGACAGCGTATTCCCGCGCCGCCTGACCTCGCAGCCAGCCTCCGCCAGCAGCTTCAAAAGCGTGTCAAAGCTGTCCGGCTTCTGCAAAAGCGCCGCGTCGATGAGGCCGCAGAGCAGCTCCCGGTGGGAGGGCTTTGCCTTGTTTCCCAGCCACCTGCCGTAGTGATTAACGCCGCGCTTCGGGTCAGCAATCACGGAGAGCCGGTGCTCGGTGCAGATGACGTCGCTGAGCCGTGCGACGGCCCTGCCGGAGCCGAGGAAATCGCGGAACTTATGCTTGCAGTCCAGCGTGGTGGAGTTCCAGATGATGTGATTATGAATGTGCTTTTTGTCGGTGTGCGTGGCAACGAAAAAGGCGTGTCGCCCTTTCAGAAACCGCTCGGCAAACTCATAGCCTATGCGGTTCGCGTCCTCCGGCGTGATCTCACCCGGCTTGAAGGACTGGCGCACCTGATAGGCAATCACGTTGTGCCGCTGCTCCCGCCCTGTTATGGTCTGGTACTGCCGCTTGGAGTAAAGAAACTCCGCGTCGGCGGTTTTTGGGTCGCATTCGTAGGCGGAGATCAGCTCGCCGCCCTGTGTCTTGTCTGGATTCTTGGAGTAGTCGATGCGGTCGGTCAGGCAGTCGGCAATCGTCTTGCCCTGATTAACGTGCATGGAAATGATGCGTGTGGTCGCCATGGGGCGCGGCCTCCTTTCTGTGAGACGGATTTGCAACTTTTTTCTGAACAATGCGCTGCTCCGGTTGTAAAAGCGCCTAACAGGTGTTATACTATGCAAAAGGAGCGTGGAGTGTATGAGCTTTGCAGACGCTATTATCAAGCTGCGCAGCGAGCGCAGGATTTCGCAAAAAGAGCTTGCGGAGGATTTGAATGTGAGCTGCGCAACGGTAAACCGTTGGGAGAACGGAAGAACCGTTCCGAACAAGATGACGATGTTCGTTATTCGCCGGTACTGTGAAGATCACGGCCTTACGTTTTCTTATGACGAGGGGGTGCGGGCATGAGCTGCAAAATGACGATTGAACAAATATGTGGTGCGGTGGAATCGCCGCTCTTTGACCGCAAGAGCGCGCGGATTGACGCGAAAGCCCTTGCCGTTCACCTGATTGCATTTGCCAACGCGGACGGTGGCGTGATCGCTGTTGGCGTAGAGGACGACGGAACAATTACCGGAATTGACAGCTACGCAGAGAATATCAATGAGCTGCTGCGCGCGCCGTTTGACTTCTGCAAGCCCTCCGTGCGGGTGGAAACGGAGCGGCTGTCCTGCACCAACAGGAACGGAAAGGCCGACCACATCCTGCTGATCGAAGTCTTGCAGAGCAGCGACCTTCACGCGAATCAGGCGGACGAGGTTTTCTTCCGCGTCGGGGATAAGTCCAAGAAGCTCAATTTTGAGGAGCGCTTGCAGCTTATGTATGCAAAGGGAACGCGGTATTTTGAAGACACGCCGGTTCCCGATGCAGGGCTGGACGACCTTGACCTCGGCTTTGTCAGGGAGTTTACTTCAAGGATCGGCTATCGGAAAAGCCCGGAGGAATACCTCCGGGAGAACAAGGAATTTCTCTCCGAAAGAAGCGGAAAAGAGGAAGTCAGCGCGGCGGCCATGCTGCTGTTCGGCAAAAATCCGAAGCACTTCTTTCCCCGCGCCCGTATCCGCTTCGTGCGTTACGAAGGAACGGAGGCAAGGGTCGGCGCAAGGATGAACGTCATCAAGGATGTGATGTTTGAGGGGCGCATCCTTCAGGTGACAGAGAAAGCGCTGGAGTTTGTGGGAAGCCAGATCAAGGAGCGCACCTACCTCGGCGCGGATACGCGCTTTGTCACGGAGCCGGAATACCCGGAGTTCGCGTGGAAGGAGCTTATCATCAATGCCGTTGCGCACCGCGATTACAGCATCAAAGGGACCGACATCCAAATCAAGATGTTCGACGACCGGATCACTGTGGAAAGCCCCGGCACTCTACCGGGAATCGTGCGGCTGAACAATATGCGTCACGTTCACTTTTCCCGCAACCCGAAAATCGCGCAGTTTTTGCATGAGTACGAATATGTGCAGGAGTTCGGCGAGGGTGTAGACCGGCTCTATGAGGTCATGGAGGCCGCCGGTCTGCCGCAGCCGGAATACAAAGTAGAGGCGTTCATGCTCTATGCCACGATTCGGAATACGAAGTTAGGCGGCAACTGTGGTGGCACCACACCAGTCACCACCACAGATAGCACCACAGACACCAGCACAGTCGCAACGATTTTGGCTTTCTGTGCGCAGCCTAAAAGCCGTGAAGAAATCATGACCATGTGTGGACTGAAAAACAAGAACCATTTTATTAAAGCACACCTCAAGCCCCTGCTGGAAAGCGGACAGCTTCGCATGACCATTCCCGACAAGCCCAACAGCCGCAATCAAAAATATGTTGCGGTCAAACCGGAGGACTGATATGTTCACCTATATTTCCATTGAAGAATTTGCGGACGGCGTAGTAAAAAACAACAAGGACGCCAACCGCAGGGAGCTAATCGCGGCACTGCGGGAATCCCTTGCCGCCAAGAAAAACGGCGCAAGATGCATGATCTGCGGCGCGCCCATCTGGGCGGCCGGCAGCGCCATCACGGGGACGAATATGTGCTTCACCTGCACCACCGGAGAGGCCGACGACAGTGAGGATTACGAGATCGAATAAAACGAAAAGCGCGGGGCGATATGCTCCGCGCTTTTGCTTGATGCGGTGTTTCTGAAAACAGCCTTATCCATATATCCAGTCCCGAAGCATATAGCGTAGGACATGGAGCTTTGCCACCAGCCAGCCCGCCAGCATAGGAAGCCCGTAGGGGCTTATGAGGAACGCGATCACCAGCAGCCCCGCGCCGTAGCTGACGGAATCCACAAAGAGTATGAACAGACCGAAGAAGCCGAGAATGGCGGCGGGGATGCAGAGGATGCCGCTGGACAGGCTGACGACGAACACGAAAAACCATGTGACGACGGCAAGCACCGCAAGGATGGGCGCAAAGAGGATTTTCAAAAGGAAGCGCATATCAATATCCCTCCAGTTTTGTTTGTTTCTGCTTTCAGCATACAGGAAGCTGCCTTGCCCTGCAAGGATGCCGGACCACAAAAAAGCAGGGGCGGCTTACCTCGCAGCAAGCCGCCCCGCATGGGATAAATACCCCTTTATTTGATGGCGGCAAGCCGGGAAAGGATACCGCTTGCCGCCTGCCAGATCCGCTCCTGATTTTGGAGTATATCCTCCATGTCCGCGGCGTAAACGCGCCCTGTTTCATGCACCCGCCGCGTGAGCTGATTGAGATTATTAGACGAATACCGCAGCAGCGACACCAGCTCCCGCAGCTCCGGCAGATCGAGCTTCACCACATAGCCGTCAATGGCCATTTTCCGAAGATATGCGCCCATGTTCGTCGTGCCGAGCTGCGCCATCTTCGTCTCGATCATCGCCCGTTCCTCCGGCGTCACACGGACTTTAAGCTGGATGTCCCGTTTCCGCTTCGCCATGTCACAGCTCCAAATCCTTCTTCTTTGCGGCAGGCTGCTTCTGCTCCGCCGAAGCCTGTTGCAGCTTGGAGCGGACGGAGGGACGCCGGAGGCTCTGGCTGCGATCCTCGTCCTTGCCGATCAGGGCATACACGCCCCTGCGGTCTTTGAGGGTCGTGAGGGCAAGGGTGGAAAAGGGCAGCAGTTTTTGCAGCGCCGCCGTGTCCTTCGCTCCGGCGCGTTCCATGAAGTCACGGGACACCTCTGCCATGAAATGCGTCCCGTTTGGGCTGTTGGGCTGCACAGGCTCTTGCAGCTTGCCCAGCAGCCGCGCCGCCTCCGCTTTGATCTCGTCGGCTGTGAGGGGCTGCTCACGCCGCGCCCCCGTGAGAAACAAATCCGTCAGGCCGGGGTGGGAGCAGACCACAAACTGCACCGAGCGGTCGCTATCCATGCCGTCTTTGTTTTCATAGACGGGGATGGTATTCGCCCAGCGCTTGTTGTCCCGCGAGATGCGCCCGTCGTAGTCAAAGTGCCGGACGGTGGCGGCGAGGACATAGAGCATCCGCTCCTGCCCGAACTGCTCCGCCACCTGTCCCACCGCCGCAGTGTCAAGGCGGTTGTCATGGTAATTGTCCCGGATGGCGGCTTCAATGGCGTCCTTACAGCTCACATTGGCGCGGAAGGACGCGCGGTAAACGTCCAGCTCCCCTTGTTCCCGCGCGTGATCGGCGGGGTAGGGATAGACCGGCAGCTCCCGGAGCTTTTTTGCTTCGTCTTTTGCCGTGTCCTCGATGCTGTCGCGGATCGTGTCCATGTAGCCGGTTTCCAGATCGGAGAACTTGTCGTAGAGGATCGCCATGGGCGAGGGGGACAGCAGCAGCGCCCGCGTTTCCGCCTCGCTGAGCGTCAGCTCCTCCATGCTCATCAAAATATCCTCCCGCACGGTGTATTCATAGCTGTGATGGAGGATTTCCTCCGGGGGCTGGCCCTTCAGCCAGTCCCGGTACTTGTCCTGCTCCCGCGAGAGCTTATCGTATAACGATTGCTGTAATGCCTCGTTCATATTCATCGTGCCTCCTGTTCGTGAGATTTTTTCTTTTCCCCAGCGCCGTGGACGCTGGGCGCTTTCAGCTTGCCGAGGACGGAGGGGCGTTTTGCCACCACATTCTCCGCCGCCTGTTCCATGGGCGTCCGGTCGTCGATGTTCAGCTCCGCGTTCAGCTCCGCCAGCCGCGCGGATTTTTCTTTCAGCTCCGTTTCCTGCGGGAAGGGCTTGCCCAGCTCCGCCTTGGCCGTTGCAAGCTGCGCCTGCACGTTTTCAAGCCTGCCCTGCACCGTTTTGTACCGCTCCGGCATCTGGGCGAGGGCGTTGTCGATGCGGACAAGGTTGCCCCTTGCGTCCTTGCCCAGTTCTACCCGGTGGCTCATCCTGCCCTTGAGGGTGAGAATGAAGTCCTTGCCGAAGTTTTCCACGGTCAGCGACATAGAAAAGCCCCGGTAAGTGCCGATGGGAACACTTTCGAGGCCCTTTGCGTCCTTGAACGCCTCCAGAATGGCAGCACCCGCATTGTCCTTGTCGGTAAGAAGGTCGCCCTTGACCTCCATGCCCGCAAAGCCGTCCTTGGGGTGGGGATGCTGTTCCAGCGTTTTCATATCCGCCTCAAAGCCGGAGAGGAAGCCTTTGTTTTCCTCGATCTGCGCCGGAAAATGCCGCAGGATGTTGTCCTCCAAGCGGTACTGCTGGCTCTGGTGATTGGCCTTCATCAGCCGCAGCCGCGCCACGTCCACGTCGAGGTCCATCTTTTCACGGATGCGCTCGTCTCCGGCGCACAGCGCCTTGATCTCGGCATAGGAGAGCGCCGCCTCGTCAATATCCTCACAGCTTCTCACCGGGGATTTTGAGGTCATGATCTGGGAGATGAACTTCTGCTTATTTTCTACCGTCTGCCAGAGGTAGGCGTCGAATGTGGATTCCGTGACATAGCGGTAGATATGCACTTCTTTGTTGCGGTTGCCCTGCCGGATGATGCGCCCGCTGCGCTGCTCCAGATCTCCCGGCCGCCACGGGCAGTCCAGGTCGTGGAGCGCCACGAGCCGGTCCTGCACGTTCATGCCCGCGCCCATCTTGAAGGTGCTGCCCATGAGCACACGCACCTGACCGGAGCGCACCTTTGCGAATAACTCCTTCTTTCGGACTTCCGTGTTCGCCTCATGGATGAATGCAATCTGCTCGCGGGGGATTCCTCTGGCAACGAGCTTTTCCCGGATGTCGTCGTAGATGGTAAAGGGTGGCTCCTCCGGTTCGGTTTCCGCGTCAATGGCAGCCTCCAGCGCGTGAAGCTCCGGGCTGTCCGTGCCTTTCGCGGCGATCCTGCCGCTCTGCGCCGCCTTGCCCTTGGGAGTGGACAGGTCGCAGAACACGAGCTGCGTCAGCTTCTCCGCCTGTCCGTCCTGCCAGATGCGGTGGATGTTGTCCACGCAGCGATTGACCTTACTGTTCGGGTCGTCCGGCAGGTCGGGGTTTATGATGCGCTGGTCAAGCCCCAGCTTGCGCCCGTCCGAGGTGATCTTGAGCATATTGTCCGTGCCGGGGTCAACAAGCTGGGCGTGTACCCTTGCGGCGCGCTCGGACAGCTCCTGCACCATCTGCTTCTGTATCTCCGTGGGCTGCGCCACCTCGTTGTGATAGATGGGCGTGGGCGTAGGCAGGTTGAGCTGGTCGGAGGTCTTGATATCCGCCGCCTCCTTGAACAGGGTCATGAGCTCAGGCAGATTAAAGAACTTGGCAAAGCGCGTCCTCGCCCGGTAGCCCGTACCCTCAGGAGCCAGTTCGATGGCGGTCTGCGTCTCTCCGAAGGTGGAAGCCCAGCAGTCGAAGTGGGCAAGCCCCTTGCCGCGAATGGCGTCGTGCTGGAGATAGCGCATCATGGTGTAAAGCTCGGTCATGGAATTTGAGACGGGCGTGCCCGTTGCGAATACCACGCCGCGGCTGTCGGTGATCTCGTCGATATACCTGCACTTGAGCAGCATATCCGAGGATTTCTGGGCGTCGGTGGCGGACAGCCCCGCCACGTTTCGCATTTTTGTGTAGAGGAACAGGTTCTTATAGTTGTGCGCCTCGTCCACATACAGACGGTCTACGCCCAGCTGCTCAAAGGTCACAACATCGTCCTTTCGGGAGCTGTCCTGGAGCTTTTTGAGCTTGGCTTCAAGGCCGCGCTTGGTGCGCTCCAGAGACTTAATGGTGAACCGCTCCGCCCGCTGGCTTTTCAGCTCCCGCAGTCCTTCCTCCACCTCAAAGATCTGCTCCCCCAAAAGCCGCTGCTGCCGCTCCATGGAGACGGGTATCTTCTCAAACTGCGAGTGGCCGATGATAACGGCGTCGTATTCGCCCGTGGCGATGCGGGCGCAGAACTTCTTGCGGTTCTTCGGCTCGAAGTCCTTTTTCGTAGCCACGAGGATGTTGGCGGAGGGGTACAGCCGCAGGAACTCGCCCGACCACTGCTCCGTCAGGTGGTTGGGAACGACAAACAGGGACTTGTGGCACAGCCCCAGCCGTTTGGATTCCATGGCAGCGGCTACCATCTCGAAGGTCTTGCCCGCGCCCACCTCGTGGGCAAGGAGGGTGTTGCCGCCGTAGAGCACATGGGCGACCGCGTTGAGCTGGTGCTCCCGCAGCCGGATCTCCGGGTTCATGCCCGCAAAGGTGATGTGGCTGCCGTCATATTCGCGGGGTCTGGTGGAATTGAACAGCTCGTTATACCTTGCGACCAGGGTGTGCCGCCTGTCGGGGTCGCGCCATATCCAGTCCCGGAAAGCGTCCCGGATGGCCTGCTGCTTCTGCTGGGCGAGGGTGGTTTCCTTGCTGTTGAGGACGCGCCGCTCCCTGCCGTCCGCATCGTGCTTGGTATCGTAGATGCGCACGTCGCGCAGGTTCAGGGTATCTTCAAGAATCTTATAGGCGTTTGCGCGCTCCGTGCCGTAGGTCATATATGCGGCAATATTGCTGTAACTGACCGCGTTTTTGTTCCTGATGTTCCACTCGGCGGTGAAGGCGGAATAGGTCACGTCGATCATGCGCTGCTGGTAGAAGGGGGTCTCGAAGGTCTCCCACATGAACTCCCGGATATACGAGGGGTCGATCCACGTTGCGCCGAGACGCACCTCGATTTCACTTGCGTCCAGATCCCTGGGCTGCGCCTGTCGCAGCGCTTCCACGTTGGGCAGATAGACGGGGCTGTCCTGCGCCGCCTGCTCCGCTTCCCGCAGCTTCTGCCGGACGTTGCCGGAGAGATATTCATCTGCTGTCTGCCACTCCCCGCGCACAGGGTCGAGGAAGATAACGCCGTTCAGCTCGTTGATCAGTTCGTCCTGGCTTCTGCCGGTGAGCTTAGACATATACTCCATATCCACGCAGGCTTTTTCGGAGATGGACAGCGCCAGCGCCTCCGAAGCGGTGTCCACGCTGGTCACGGCCTCGTGCGCCCGTATGGTTCGCCTGGTGAACATATCCGCCTTGCGCTTGAGGTTTTTGTCCTCGTCCAGCTCCTCCAGAGAGCAGAGCAGATAGTAGGAGCTGTCCTCGGCAAAGGCCAGGGCGTTGGCGCGGGAGTTAATAAGCCCATACTTTGCGGTGAAGCCGTCGTAGAGGGTGTTCAGCTCCGCCTGCGTCTGCCGGATGGTTTCATCCGAAATAAAGCCGTCCATCTGCTCAGATATGAGCTTCTGCACGCAGTCCCGCAGCTCCACCATGCCCTTGGCACGCTCCTTTGCGGTGGCGTTGAAGTCAGGCTTGGTCATGATGCTGTTCTGCCGGTAGTACAGCTCCCCGTCCACCACGGTGTAGGAGAAATTCCGCACATTCGGGTCTGCCGGGACGGTCTCCACGATGGTCTCATCCTCGCCCAGATCGGGCAGCTCCGCTTCCGCGTAGGTTCCACGGATATTCCGAATTGCGCCGCTGAGCTGCTCCGCAAGGTCTGCGCCCTCGATGGGCGCAACGGTAAAGTCCTGCCTGCCGTACTGCGTGCTTTCCGAGGTCTGCCGTCCCAGCACCATCTCCGGGTGGTCGATGAAATACTGATTGATGGCAAAGCCGTCCGCATTCGCTCCCGGGTTTCGCCAGATACCCGTGTGTACCCAATCCGGTTCGATTTCAATGGGTCTGTCCCGCTTTTGAAGAAAGATAATATCCGAAACGACATCCGTACCGGCGTTGGCTTTGAACGCATTGTTGGGCAGGCGGATCGCGCCGAGGAAGTCCGCGCGCTGGGCGATATACTTCCTTGCGGCGCTGTCCTTGGCGTCCATGGTGTAGCGGGAGGTGACGAAGGCCACCACGCCGCCCGGACGCACCTGCTCCAGCGCCTTGGCGAAAAAGTAGTTGTGGATGGAAAAACCGAGCTTGTCAAAAGCTCGGTCGCCGACCTGATACTGTCCAAAGGGCACGTTGCCCACGGCCAGGTCGAAGAAGTCCTTTCGGTCGGTGGTTTCAAAGCCGGCCACGGTAATATCCGCCTTTGGATAGAGCTGCTTTGCGATTCTACCGGTAATACTGTCCAGCTCCACGCCGTAGAGCCTGCTGCTTTTCATGCTCTCCGGCAGCATACCGAAGAAGTTGCCCACGCCCATGCTGGGCTCCAGAATATTGCCGGTCTGGAAGCCCATATTCTCCACCGCATCGTAAATGGCGCGGATAACGGTGGGGCTGGTGTAATGGGCGTTGAGGGTAGAGGCGCGGGCGGCGGCGTATTCCTCCGGGGATAGCACGCCTTTCAACTCATCGTACTCGGCGTGCCAGCCTGCCTTGTCCGGGTCGAAAGCGTCCGCAAGACCGCCCCAGCCGACGTAGTGGGATAAAACCTCCTGCTGTTCGGAAGTGGCCTGCAAGCCTTCAAATTCCAGTTCCTTAAGAAGATTGATTGCAGCCATATTTGCCCGAAATTTGGCCTTTGCGCCGCCGACACCGAGGGCATCATCGGTGATGTGGAAATTCTGCGCGTCGCGGTGGCTTGCCGCCTTGAAGTCAGCGTAAGCGGCCTGCTCCGCAGCGGCAACGCTGGGAAAGCCCTGCCACTCGCCGTCAACGGGGATAGATACCGCAGGACGGTGTGCGGGAGGCTCGTCGATCTCGGCCTGTGAGATGGCATCATCAAAATCAGGCACGAACTCGCCCATTTCCGAAAGTGCCGCGCGCCCTTCCTGCTCCAGAATCAGAGCTTCTTCCTCACTCATGGTGGGAGGTTCAGGCTCGGCGGGTTCCGCAGAGGGCGGGTCATGCTCCGGTTCCGGGATGTGCAGCGTTTGGATTTCTATGTCGTAGGGCAAGTGCGTTTTCTCGGCAGGATAGAACGCGACGGGTTTGGTGACAGGCTGCGGCTGCTCCCGTTCCTGCTCTTCAACAAACGAGCGTATAAACGCAATGTGTTCAGCGCGGAAGATGGGAAAGCCCTGCCTGTTTTGAAAAGTCACATCGCGCAGAGATACTTCATCCGTGCCGAAATTTACGCTGTCAATGACAAACTTCCGTCCGTCAATCTCCAGCTCCATGCCAATGGGGATATACTCCTTGGCATCGGCCTCGTTGATAACATCATAGCCGTCGGTTTCATTTGGCTGCGCAAACACGAAGCTGTGTCCATGCTCCAGCAGCCGCTTTGCGGCGCTTGCCCATTGTCCAAAATCATAGCCGGTCACAGCGGTTTCGCCCATACCGGGAATATCGCGTTGCAGCAGGCGGCGATTCAAAGCGCTGGCGGCTCGTTCTGCATCCGCGCCATAAAAAAGCAGCCGTTCTCCGACACGGACACCGATGAGCTTTTCGGGATGCTCTGCACGAAGTGCCTGATATGCCGAAATATTCGGCGCAAGCTCACGACCCTGATCTGCAATTCGTGTGAGGACAGCAGAAACCGGTTCGGTTCTGTGTTCCGGATCGTGATTGCTCTCGCTGGAGGATGAAACGACGCTGAGATGCGCGACAGTTTCATCTGCGGAATCAACATTATAGAGCTTACCATCAATTTCCACGCGCTGCCCCATAAGGTTTTGAACCGCTTGCGGCGTCTCCGGGGTTGGCTGTTCTGTGTGCTGCGCCGCAATGACGCGCTGCGGCTCCGGTTCAGAAACCTCGAAATATCTGGTGTCGAGGTAGCGTTCAAAGGAATTGCGGTCGATGCTGACAGGTTCCTGTCCGGGTACGTTCGGTAACGTGTGCCAGACGTGATCTTCATCTACACGCGCGATAACGCCGACTGCTGCTATGTGGTCTAACTCTATGGATGAAATGCGATCTCCAATATGATAAGTATAGCCAAGCGGTGTTGTAAACGCCGGAGGGGATAGCTCAATTCCCATATCCCGTTTGATGCCATCCAAGTAAGCAATGGCGTTATTCTGTTCTGCAAAGCGGAGCGTTTGTTCCCCATCTCCGCAGAACCGTTCCAACACCTCATCCCAAATGCCGGTAATTCCGCCCTCGCCGGGATGCAGACGAATGGAGTATCGGTCAGGTGAAAATAACCACAGTCGCTCATTCTCATCGTAAAATTTATTCTCGCGGATGAGCTGTGCCAACCGCCGCTGTACCTGCGCCCATGTGAGCGTCACCGGCTCGGCGTTTCCTACATGGATATACATGGGAGTTTTGCTATCTTCCCAGCCATATTTTGCAGCCAGCCATGCGGCGGTGCTGCGTTCTCGCCCATGCGCCTGCATATATAGTGCGACTTCCTGCTTGCCCTTTAGGTTGTTGTGCCAATCCAGAAGCGCGTTGTCAATGTCCTCCTGTGTGATCTGATAGGGAGAGGGTGCGACCGTCGCTGCCAGCGTGGGATACAGTTCCTCCAAAAGCTCCTGATGCAGCCGGTTATGGAACGCGGGCATATCAAAGTACAGGCGGACAAGCTGGAGATCATCAGATACCGTGACAATACGACGGATAGCGTCCGCACCCTCCAGATAAGCGTTCTGGCGGTCTGAATTGCGGCAGGCATTGACAAAAGCCGTATCTTTGGAAAGCGCGTTGCCAACGGTCAGCTTGTACCCGTCAAACAGCTCCTGCACCGTGGGCTGAACTTGCTCTGCGGCGGGGTCGCGGAACACCC
>ERZ773224.3928-NODE-3928-length-12281-cov-2.548585_pt1 | contig 12281 bp, 8 predicted proteins | sample MGYA00580526_ERZ773224 | MGnify/ENA primary metagenome ERZ773224 (study PRJEB29015, sample SAMEA2737743) | human gut metagenome | biome: human gut; feature: human-associated habitat; material: faeces | place: China | collected 2012 ... | reverse complement strand
CTCGGTGAAAGTAAGGGCAATGAAAATTGCAAATTTGAGATAAAAAATACACCAAGCGCAAGCGTATATAAGATTAAGGTTTTGGCTTATCGTTCTTTTATGAATAAAGAATGCTTAAGCAAAAAAGCAAAGGAATATACGTTTTATTCCAATCCAAGCAAGCCTGTACTCAGCGCCTTTTCAGGCGGAAAGGGCGTTTTGTCTATGGAGTGGGACGACCAAGATAATTTAGCCGGATATGATATTCAGTATTCTAAAAACAGTGATTTTTCAGAGTATAAAAACGAGCAAATAAGCGACGGCGCAACACGCAATTTTTCAGTTAAGGATTTGAGCGTAGGCGAAGTTTATTATACCCGTGTAAGGTCATATATGGTTGTTGATAAAAAAACGATATACAGTGAATGGAGTGACACTTGTCAAGCTACCATTTACGACAGAGATATTAATATCGGCAAGGTTGACCCAACCAAACCAATGATTGCGTTTTCATTTGATGACGGACCTGCATACGACTACAACGGCTCTAATTCGACTAAGCGTATACTTGACGTTCTTGAAAAATATAATGCACGTGCAACCTTCTTTATGGTAGGAGAGCGTGTTAATAATGAAACAAAGCATTTGCTTGACAAGGAAATTCAGCTTGGCTGCGAACTTGGAAACCACACGTATTCGCATAATCACTATGGTTCTCAGGTAACGGCAAGTGATATTTCAAAAGCAAGCAAGCAGATTGAAAAAATCAGCGGCAAAGCGCCGACTATGTTCAGGTGCCCCGGCGGCAGTATTACTCCTGCTATAAGAAAAGAGTGCAAAAAAGAGGGAATGCCGCTTGCTTATTGGTCGGTTGATACTGAAGATTGGCGTTCTAAAGATGCAGGCAAGGTTTATAAGAATATTACCAAGTATGCTTATGACGGATCAATCGTTTTGATGCACGATATTTATCCGTCAACGGCAGACGCTGTTGAAAAGGTAGTTCCGGAGCTTATAGCAAAGGGATATCAAATAGTTACGGTAAGTGAGCTTATTGCCGCTAAAACAGGCGACAATCCAAAGCCGGGCAATCAATATGTCGATTATAAGACTATAAATAATAATACACATTGATTTTACACAAAAAAGTAAAAGCGTTGGAAATTTTCCAACGCTTCAGACTGTCGATAAAGTGGCTAAACCGTGCCGTGTTATAAAACGAAATTCATTCAAACACGGAATTTCTTTCGACGTATCGTAGGGCAGGGGCTTGCTCCTGCCGAAAGTATTTTAATAAATTACAATTTGAAAAATGGCTTGAACTCAATGTTCAAGCCATTTTTGGCGCTTTTCGCCTTTTGCTCGGGGGCAGTACCAACGTACAGCACCCACTCGCAAAATACGAAATTTATCTTACTTTCTCGAAGTCTCACAGCGTGTAGAAATTTATAATTGGGCTTTTTCTACACGCTGAATAAAAGCGTTGGAATTTTTTCCAACGCTTTTGTTTTATATAAAACTATTTGTTATTTATAATACTGCTCTGAGGAATTGTTGAAGTCTTGGGTCTTTCGGTGCGCCGAAAATTTCACTCGGCGGTGCATCTTCAACTATATAGCCGTCTGCCATAAAGATTACTTTATCGGCAACCTCACGTGCAAAGCCCATTTCGTGGGTAACAACAACCATTGTCATACCCTCGTTTGCAAGGTCTTTCATAACCTGCAAAACCTCGCCTACCATTTCCGGGTCGAGTGCCGAGGTAGGTTCGTCAAAAAGCATAACCTTTGGATTCATTGCAAGTGAACGAACTATTGCCGCTCTTTGCTTTTGACCGCCGGAGATTTGGGATGGATAAGCATTTGCTTTGTCTGCAAGACCTACCCTTTCTAAAAGTTCCATAGCCTTTGCGTTTGCCTGCTCCTTGGTCATAACCTTAAGCTGGACGGGAGCAAGTGTTATATTTTCAAGTATGGTTTTGTTGTTGAAAAGATTAAAGTGCTGAAAAACCATACCCATATGCTCACGAATTTTGTTAATGTCGCATTTTTTGTCGGTTATAAGCTGATTGTCAAAATAAATTTCGCCTTCGGTCGGAGTTTCAAGCAAATTCAGACACCTTAAAAATGTACTTTTACCTGAGCCGCTTGGCCCGATAATGACTATTTTTTCGCCCTGCTTGATTTCGTAATCAATGCCCTTGAGCACTTCGTTATCGCCAAAGCTTTTTTTCAAATTCTTAACGGTAATCACTTTTTCTCAAACTCCTTTCCATAACTTTGATAAGAGTAGAAATTATAAGCACCATTACAATGTAAATAACAGCCATTACAAGATAAGGAACCATAAAGTCATACGTGTTGGAACCGATACGCTGGAATGCAAGATAAAGGTCTGTTGCGCCTACGAAGCTGACAACCGAGGTTTCCTTAATAAGAGAAATAAATTCGTTGCCGAGGGTAGGAAGAATATTTTTAACAGCCTGCGGAATAACAATTTTCATCATTGTTGTGCCGTAACTTAAGCCTACAGCACGGCCGCCCTCCATTTGACCGGGGTCAACAGAGAGAATACCCGCTCTCATAATTTCTGAAATATAAGCTCCGGAGTTTAAGCCAAAAACAATAACGGCAACCGGCACGCTCTTTAAATTAATTGAAAGAAGCGGCATAAGCACATAATAGAACAAAAGAAGCTGAACTACGATAGGCGTACCCCTGAAGAAACTTACATAAAACTTTGCAAGCACATCAAGCACCTTTGAGATGCCGCTTGTTTTAGGTACTACTCTTACTGTTGCAATAAGTGTACCTATAATGATACCTATTACAAGGCCGAGTATAGCAATTATAAGAGTGTTTCTTAAGCCTTCAATAACAACATTGTAGCCGCCGTTGTCAATAAAGAATTTCCAAAACACTTCAAATTTCTTTTCAAAATTCATTAATAAATCCTCATATTCATATTATAAAAAATGCCCATTCTTTTTGAATGGGCAAATCTTTTAATTGATTTATGCTACGGCGTTAATAGCGTTAGTAATTGCTTGTGCAGGAGCAGCGTCAATAATAACATAATTGATACCGCCGTTGATTAAATCCTGAACAGCAAGTGAGCCGTTTGCATAGCCCTTCCAGGTTGCGCCAAGCTTTTCAAAGCCGAATTCGTCGTTGCCCTGAACGTATGACTGACCTGTTGTGCCTGTCTGGCCGCCGATAAGAACTGATGAATCAAAACTCTTAAGAATTTTGTCAACATCTTCTTTAGTCTTACAGTTGTCAAATGTTGTGTCGTCAGCCTTGCAAATAACTTTCTGTGATGCTGAATAGTATGAATCAGAAAAATCAACTTGTTTTGCTCTTGAAGGGTTTACTGTAAGACCTGCCATACCGATATCAGCTTTTTGCTGCTGAACTGAAAGAAGAACAGCATCGAAAGCCATATCTACGATTACAAGCTCTTTGCCAAGTTTATCGGCAAGAAGCTTAGCGATTTCCATATCAATACCGTAGAACTTGTCGCCTTCTTTGTACTCGAACGGTGCAAACTCAGCATTTGTTGCAACAACAAGCTGGTCCTTTGACTTATCCTGCTTAGCAGAAGTAACGCCTTGAGGCTCACCGTTACCGAAGTAGTGATTGCTGATTTCATCAAGCTCGCCGTTTGACTTCATTTCCTTAAGAAGCTCGTTGCATTTTTCCTTAAGCTCAGGCTGCTTCTTGTCTACACCAAAAGCATACTCTTCGCTTGAAAGCTCAATGTCAACAACCTTAACCTTAGCGGCAGATGTGGTTGATTCATTGTTTGTTTTACTGTCGTCATTGCTCTTTGTTGATGAACAGCCTGCAAAGATTGCAACTACTGCCATAAGAGCGGCAAGAACAACAGCAGAAATTTTTTTTGTTAATTTCATCTTATTTTCCTCCGTATTTTGTTTTTAATGACATAATAAAAGACACGATTATTTCTAACCGTGTCAATAATTTATCACAATAATCGCATAAAGTCAATATTTTAGGAATATTTGCTGTATATTTATGCATAAAATTAATATATTTAAAGAATCAGTCTGCGTTTGCGAGCCATTCATACTCCGGAACATAAATTCTTGTTTTATCCCATGGGTCGCCGTCAAGATGACGAATAAGCCAAACATAATACATTTCATATCCCGGTGCCGTAACCTGCTGGTGAGCATTGCCGCCTCTTATGCAAAGGCAACTTCCGTTTTCTGTTTTGTAAGGTGTGTTGCCCTCAAAGCCTGCACCGAATCCCTCCGGATGGTCGAATTGATAATAATAAAGTTCAGGCTGCGGGTGATGATGAGGCGGATAGCTTGACCAACGTCCCGGTTGGTTGAACACTTCGCCCATAACCATATTTGACTCAGGTGCATTGTCAAGGTCAAACATTGTTGATACAATCCTGTGCCCCGTGCCGTTCCACTGCCCCTTGCCAAACTCTTGATAAAGGCAATTGTTAGGATTATAAAATTCACTTTTCCAGGTTTTTTCATTATCTGTCATTTGAACGAGTACTTCGCTGTCCTCGTTTGCGGTAACACTCGCCTTAACTTGTTTGCAAAAATGAATTGCGTAAGGCTTTTTTTCAAAAGGATTTTTTCTCTTGCAGCGTTCGTTTATTTCATCTTCCACTTTAAAGGTAACGTCGCCTGAAAGGAGCAAAATTGCACATTCGTTTTTATCCTCGCATATTTCAAGCACTTCACCCTTTTTCATTTTCTTAACGTAAATGTCCATAAGCATTTCAGAATTGATGCCGTTCATTTCGCAAAGAATTTTTTTGCCGTTTTCATCATATTCAGGTTTGAATAACATAAATTTGTATCTCCTTTGAAGTTATTTTCTCTTTTTCTTAATCTTCTTTGTAATTGCAATAAAGATTGAAATAAATACCGTAACTCCTGCTATCGAAGCGGGAACTATGTATAATTGCTTATTTTGCGAAAGCATATTTACATTAACGCCGAGCCTTGTTAATACGCTTTGCGCATTTGCCTGTGTGGTGGATACGTCAATTCGTGTGTCAACCACCTTTCTGCTTTCCTCGTTTGAGCCGCCGACAGTTGTAACCTCGCCGACAGCGTCGGTAACAACAAAGTCGCACTGGGCATATAAATCGTCATTTGCACAAACAACAACGGTAGCCGTTCCGTTGCCGATTGCGGTGATTTCACCGTTTGCGCCTATGTCGATTATTCCTTCCTGATCGCAAAAATAACCGACTACGGCATTTGTGTTTGACGGCTCAACCGAATAGTCAAGCTTAACAGTGTCGCCGATTTGCAAATCATATTTTGAAGCGTAAATCTGAAGATTTGTAAGCGGTGCGCTTTCGCTTTGCTCGGTTGTTGTTTTTGCGGTCGCCTTTGTGGCAGCTTGCGTTGTGGTTGTTGCCTTAGTTGTTTCCTTTTTGGTTGCAGCCTTTTTTGTGGTGGATTTAGCAGTAGTTGCTTTCTTTGTAGTTACCCTTTTAGAAGCGGTTGTTTTCTTAGTAGTTTTTGCTTTCTTCGTTGTAGTATGCTTTTTGGTTGTTGTTTTGCCGGCTGAAGAGCCTGAAACCGAAGAAAATTTTGGACTTGCGTAGCCGATAATTGAACTGATATTGTTGTAAGGCTTTGAGCCTTTTTTAGTATATTCTCTTGCTTTAACCTTTCCTGAACAGTTGCCCTCAATAGTGTAAACAGTAGTGCCTGAGGTGTAATTGACTATGCCTACGTGGTCTGCCGTGCCGCTGCCCGTCCAGTCAAAAAAGATAAGGTCGCCGCTTTTTGGGGTGTATTTAGACGGAGAATAATATCTGCCCTTATCCTTAAACCAGCTAATCATACTGCTGCAGTTTCCGCCACGAGGAATGATTACACCGTTTAATGTAACGCCGTTTTGCTTTCCCGCTTTATTAAAACACCATAATACAAACGTTGTGCACCATCCGCCTTGATAACCGTACCAATCGCCGTATTTTGAATATGACGATGTACCTGTGTAGCCGACCTCATTGCTTGCAATGCTTACAACGCTTGACCTCAAATCATCCTCGCTTGCCGCAAATGCCGCTGTAGGAATAATTGACGAAATAATTATACAAAGAACTATGAAAAATATATTCAGTTTTTTCAGTCTGTTTTTCATTTATTTTACCTTTCAGGACATATTTTTATGCCGAGATATACAAATCTAATTATAATTATATACATAATATTTGAAATGTCAATTTAAAATATTATACAATATGTTGAAAAAATAAGCGAAAAGGTGTATATTAAGCATAGTAATAATTTTATTAAGGGGTACGTTATGGAAAGACTTAAGGATTGCAATTTGGAACATTGCACACCGGAACAAGTCGGTGTAAAAAGCAGTGCTATTACAGCTTTTATTAATGAAATAAATGAGAATAATTTAGGACTTCAAAGCTTTACAGTTGTAAGGCACGACAAGGTCTGCGCTCAAGGCTTTTTTAAGCCATATAATAAAGATATTCCTCACGTACTTTATTCTATGAGCAAAAGCGTTACGTCGACTGCTGTCGGCTTTGCAGTAAGTGAGGGACTTATTAATCTTAATGACAGGGTTGTTAAGTTTTTTCCTGAATATTCAATGAGTAAGCGCCCGTTTAACAGAATGATTACCGTCAGGATGCTTCTTACAATGCATTCGGATAAGCTTATTACCGTGCTTGACGAAAAAGGCGGTACGGATTGGGTTCAAAACTTTCTCAATGCTCCTTTTCTTCTTCCGCCTAATACCAAGTTTAATTATATAAGTGAAAATACCACGATGCTTTCTGCCATTATCACTAAGGTTACGGGTATGAGTGTTATTGATTATCTCTATCCTCGTATTTTTGAGCCTCTCGGAATTGAAAAGCCGTTTTGGGAAAGTGACGGCAAAGGCAACAATGCAGGCGGTTGGGGCCTTTATATGAAAAGTGAGGACCTTGCAAAATTTTTCCTACCGTATATTCATGGCGGCAAATGGAAAGACGGCACTCAAATTATTCCTGCAATTTGGGTTAAAGAGGCAACAAGAAAGCAGGTTGACTCCGTATCTGACGGGTATATTGATAATATGATGGGCTACGGCTATCAATTTTGGCGCAATCCTGTTCCTAACAGTTACAGAGCAGACGGACTTTTCGGTCAGCGTTGCTTTATGTTTCCCGAATATGACGCACTTGTAGTTCTTAACTGCGGAGAGGCGGAGGACTATAAGGTTATGAAAATCTTTTGGAAATATTTTCCGGAGTGTTTCGGCTACGGTGAACTTCCTGAAAACAAGGCGGAATATCAACAAATGCTTGACACTATTGATAATTGCAGTGTTGAGGATTTGCCGAAGAGTGAGCGTAATCGTGAGCTTGAGGAAAAGATTTCAGGCAGGCTTATTACCTGCAAAACAAGCGAATTTGTTTCTGTTGTATCAATCACAATTACTCAAATGTGGTTTAAAAAACCCGGCGAGATAAGCGAAATGAAGCTTACATTTGACGATGAAAAGCTTACTTTTTATTGGAAAGAAAAGGAATATGAAAACACGATTGACGTCGGCTTAAACGGTGAATATGGAATAAGCAAGATGACTTTAGGCGACGTTACATATCATGCATATTCCAAAGCCGCTTGGAAAGAGGACGGCACTCTTGATTTGTGGATTAGACCGATTGAAACATCTCATGTAAGAAAGTTTAATTTCAAGTTTAATGACGACGATACGGTCAAAATTACAAATATTATGAACCCGACCTTGCAGGAACTTGTTATTTATTATATGACGTTTACGGGATATCCTGTGAAAGGTGACTTCACCAAAGAGGTAATTGAGAATACGGTAAAAAAGCTCGGTTTGCCGATAATTGAGCCGAATTTTAAAGGAAAATTTGTTGAATAGATGATTAAAACTGCCTTACTGTCAGTAAGGCAGTTTTTTTATTACAAAATTGTAATAGAAGAAAAATAATATATATGCTATTATATAATTATTAAATAATATAAAGGTGAAACAAATGGATATATTTTTATTAGAGGATGACGAAGCTATCGGCATAGGGCTTACTTATTCGCTTGAAAACGAGGGATATAACGTAACGCTTGCAAAAAGCGTGAAAGAGGCGGAAAAAATTATTGATGAAAAGGAATTTTCGCTTTATATTCTTGATTTAACCCTGCCTGACGGAAGCGGTTATGACGTTTGCAAAAGGATTAAAGCGAAAGGTGATTTACCTGTTATTTTTTTGACTGCGTATGATGATGAAGTTAATGTGATTATGGGTTTTGAGCTTGGTGCAGACGATTATATTTCAAAGCCGTTTAGAGTTAAGGAGCTTATGCTCAGAATTAAAAGCGTTATGCGCCGATATTCTAATGAAACGAGTGACGGAATAATCAAAATCAATAATCTTAAAATTAATACAAATGAGGCTAAGGTTTACAAAAATAATGAGGAAATTATTTTGACCGCTATGGAATATAGGCTTCTTTTAATCCTTTTGAGCAATAGGGGAAAGGTGCTTTCACGTACTGCGCTTCTTGAAAATATTTGGGATGTGGCAGGCGATTTTGTTGAGGATAACACACTGACCGTATATATCAAAAGGCTTAGAGATAAAATTGAGGAGGACCCGGCAAAGCCTGAGTTTATAAAAACTGTTCGTGGGCTTGGGTATGTTATTGAAAAATGATTAATAAAGATGCAAAATTCACGGCTTTTTTCGGAATAGGGGTAACGGTGCTTGCCTCAATAATCTGTTTTATTATAAATGCTTGGGCAGGTGCGATTTGCCTTATTTTAGGTATTATTTTGACAGGCGTATATTTTTATAATATCAAGAAAAGAAACGATAAAATTAACGAACTTAACAACTATCTTTCACTTATGTGTTCAGGTAATTTTGACCTTGATATTATGGATAACAGCGAGGGCGAAATGTCGATACTCAAAAATAATCTTTATAAGATAATGACGCTTTTAAAAACGCAAAACGAGCAGCTTAATACGGACAAGCTATATCTTGCAAATTCGCTTGCCGATATATCACACCAGCTTAAAACTCCGCTTACGTCAATGATGGTGATGTCGGATTTATTAAAAGACGAAAAGGATGAGGGAAAGCGAAATGAATTTTTATCAATTATTGAAACTCAGCTTGATAAAATGAAATGGCTTATTACAAATCTTCTTAAAATTTCAAAACTTGATGCAGGCGCAACTGAATTTAAGCACGAAAAATTTAATATTGCACCTATTTTAGAAAAAAGTTTGAAGCAGTTTTACGTCACCTGCGACGTGAGAGAAATTGAAATTGTTAATGAAATAAATGATTTTGAATTTGTCGGTGATGAAAATTGGACGGGCGAGGCAATAGAAAATATTATTAAAAACTGCATTGAGCATACAAACAATAACGGCAAATTAAGATTTTTCAGCCGGAGGACGAATGTTTATAATTCTCTTTTCATTCAGGATAACGGCTGCGGAATTACAAAAGAGGATTTACCCCATATTTTTGAACGCTTTTATCACGGCAAAAATTCATCAAGCGAGAGCGTTGGTATCGGGCTTGCGCTTGCAAAAACCGTGCTTGAAAAGGAAAAGGGCGATATTATTGTTAATTCAGAGCTTGGCAAGGGCAGCATTTTTGAATTAAGATTTTATAAAACAATAGTATAAACCGCCTCCCTTAACAAGGGAGGTGATTGAAAAGCAATCGGAGAGATTTTGAGCGAAAAGCCTCATTGCTGCAAATAAATGTTGTTTCGATATGTGACATTTTTGTAATATTAGTGTCACGTGATTGTAAGTTAGAACTGTTATGATGGTGATAGTGTAAGGGGACTGTACCCATTTTTACACTGAAGGGGGAGGTATTCATTATGAGTATAACAAAAAAATTAGCCCTGCGCCATTTGAAGCAGAACAAAACAAGGTCGGTTTTAACTGTTTTGGGCATAACTATATCCGTAGTTATGCTTACTGTTATTTTTACCTGCGCCACCTCTTTTGCTCACTACTACGGCGAAAGAGCAATCAACACAAACGGAAATTGGCATTTCTTTGTTAAAACAGATTATGAAAGTGCAAAAAAATATTTACTAAGCGATTCCTCGCTTAAAGATATAGGCTTTGAAAAGGATTTATCATCCGAGGAGCAAAGCTATAAGATTTATTCAGATAAAGCTAATTATTTAAGAACAGGTACGATATATCAGGGAGATGCACAGTATATTAAGGATACAGTCACCTGCAAATATGACGGCGCTTTGCCTAAAAGTGATAATGAAATTATGGTGGAACAGTCGCTTATTAAAAATAACGGGCTTGAACTAAAAATAGGCGACGAGATTAAAATTGCAGTCGGCTCAAGGCTTAAAGGCGATTTTGTCATTTTGCCGGTAATGGGCGATTACCAATTCGGCGAACGCTTTGAAAAGGAAAAGGACGAAACTTTTAAAGTTGTAGGTATTCTCCACAATAACGAGCCGACCGAGCGTGGCGCAATTATTCGTGGAATGAGCGATTTAAAAAGTAAAAATCTTGTTGCTTACGGTAAGATTAAAAAAATCACTCCGTTTTCGTACATTAAAATCAACGGTATTTATGATAAGTTCGGCTTTACTAAAAAGAAAAGGGCATTTAATGTGGGCGAAAATACAGGCTTTTTAAATTCACGGCTTGCCTTTTCGATAGACAAAAACGATTTGCCGCAGGTATTAAAGCTTACTGCAATCGGAATCGTTGTTTTTGCCGTAATTTTCGTTTCGTCATTTGCAATGATTTATAATTCCTTTGCGCTCTCTGTCGGCGAGCAAATCAAATACCTCGGTATGCTATCTTCGGTCGGTGCAACAAGGAAACAGAAGAAAAAGACGCTCTATTTTGAGGGCGCAATCTTGGGAGGAATAGGAATTATTCTCGGCATAGTGCTTGGCTTGCTTACTACCTTTATATCGCAAAGCGCAATGAATGCTAAAATAATGACGATTATGGAGGGCTATAATGACAATATCAAATATTCAACCCATATTTCCCTGTGGGTGCTTTGCCTTATTGTTATTTTGGCGGCGCTGACTGTTTTTGTGTCAATCATTTCGCCCGTGCAAAAGGCGGCAAGAATTACTGCGATTGATGCGATTAGAAAAACGGACGAGATTAAGCGAAAAGGCAAAATCCGCACTCCGTTTATTATCACTAAGCTTTTCGGCTTCGAGGGTGATATTGCATTTAAAAATTTAAGGCGCAACGGCAGAAAATCGAGGACGATTATTGCTTGTATATGTATTTGTGCAGTCCTCTTTTTAAGCTGTAATTATTTTTGCGAAACATTTAAAGAGGCGTCGAATTTGGACTATGAGCTTCCTTATCAGCTTACGTTTCAATACAGTGCCGAAAGCAAGGCACAGCTTGAAAAAGCAAGAAATTATTTGAAAACAAATAAAAGGGTAAAGCGATTTTATTCAATTTGGGAAGCTTGGTATTCAATTTTACGAGGCGATATAAATCCTTATGATAATTCACGCCTTTATGATATGTCGTTTCAAAATGAAAGCATTTTTGTTGATAAATATAAATTTATCGCAACGCAGGATATAACATATACCGCTCATTTGCTTGATGACGAGGATTTCAATGCGCTTTGCAAGAAAAACGGAATTGATTATAAAAAATATTACTCGCCCGATAAGGACGGCTCAATTAAAACGATTGTAATAAACGGAATTGACCGTAATGATGAGCCGATTTTTAATAACAATCTACTCGGCAAAACTATCGGCTGTTATGATATTGATTCTGAAAAAACAGAAAGGGAAAATAAGCTCGACGAAAACGGGAATCAAGTTTATTTCTATTATAAAACCGGTTGCACATCTATTTATAAATTCTGCGATTTTATAAAATATGATAAGGATAATCCTATTTGTAATTTGGATTCAAGCGGCGTTGCTTTTTATGCGCCTAAGTGTGTATATGATAAATATTCTGATGATGATTCGTTTTATTTTGACTACGGTATTGAAACCGACGAGCCGTACAAGGTTGAAAAGGAACTTAAGGACTATTTGTCCGAAAACGAAGCCGAGGGCGACGTATATAACAATTATAATTGGATGATGAAGGAAAAGAGCATTATATCCGCTGTTCAATTTTTGTCCTATGCTTTCATTTTGCTGATTACATTAATAACAGTATTTAATATAATCAACACAATGACGGCGCAGATTGCAGGCAGGAAAAAGGAGCTTGCAATGCTGAAAAGCGTTGGTATGACGCCAAAGGAGTTTAAAA
>ERZ773224.3922-NODE-3922-length-12307-cov-7.077702_pt1 | contig 12307 bp, 10 predicted proteins | sample MGYA00580526_ERZ773224 | MGnify/ENA primary metagenome ERZ773224 (study PRJEB29015, sample SAMEA2737743) | human gut metagenome | biome: human gut; feature: human-associated habitat; material: faeces | place: China | collected 2012 ... | reverse complement strand
CACTGCTTTTGCCGGACGATGCCGCCCAGCTGAAAGCCCAGCTCCTGCGGCTGGCCGACGGCCGCCAGGTGAACCTGATCCTCACCACCGGCGGCACCGGCTTTGCCCCCCGGGACATCACGCCGGAAGTTACCCTGTCGGTAGCCGACCGCAACGCCCCCGGCATTGCCGAGGCCATGCGGTACCACAGCCTTACCATCACTCCGCGCGGGATGCTGAGCCGCGCCGCCAGCGTGCTGCGGGGCAAGACGCTCATCGTCAACCTGCCGGGCAGCCCCAAGGCCGTAAAGGAGAATCTGGAATACATCCTGCCCAGCCTTGCGCACGGCATCCGCCTTGCCGCCGGTCTGGACGGCGAGTGCGCCCGCAGGTGATGCTCGTACACAGCAGATGAAGTCGTACTTTTGCAGGACGATTCACAATTTGAATCGTTCCACGCGTTATTTTTGGCCGGTTTGCCGCTTGACGGCCCGGCCGTTTTTTTTGTATGCTTTTCCATGTGATAATTTGTGCCCGTTCTGGGCGGCTTATCCCGGTGGGCGGCACCGCATCCTGTACCGTATCGAACACCCAAAACCATCAAACACAGGAGAGTTTATCATGAACAAGACCAAAATTTCCCGCCGCAGCTTTCTGGCGGCTGCCGGTGCTGCCGGCGCATCCATCGCGCTGACCGCCTGCAGCGGCTCTGCTTCCGGCACTGCATCTTCCGCAGCAGGTTCTGCCGCTGCTTCTTCCGAAGCTGCCGGTGAGAGCGTGGAGCTGATCGTGTTTGCAGCCGCTTCCCTCACCGAGACGCTGAATGCCATCGCCGAGACCTACTCGGCCGATCACCCGGGCGTGACCTTCCGCTTCAACTTTGATTCCTCCGGCACCCTGAAGACCCAGATCCAGGAGGGGGCCGACTGTGATCTGTTCATCTCGGCCGGTCAGAAGCAGATGAACCAGCTGGATAGTACCGCTTCCGCCGACGTGAACACCGAAGGCCTGGATCTCGTGGACAGCGATACCCGCGTGGACCTGCTGGAAAACAAGGTGGTGCTCTGCGTGCCGGAAGGCAATGATAAGGGCATCGACAGCTTTGACGACCTGGCCGAGCACCTGAAGGCGCAGGATATCCTGTTCTGCATGGGCAACAGCGATGTGCCCGTGGGCCAGTACACCCAGAAGATCCTTGCCTACTACGCTCTGGACGAGGAAGCACTGGCCGCAGCCGGTGTCATCACCTACGGCTCCAACGTCAAGGAGGTCACCACCCAGATCACCGAAGCCAGCGTGGATGCCGGTGTCGTGTACCGCACCGATGCCTACAGCGCAGGCCTGACCCCCGTGGATGAGGCCACCAAGGAGATGTGCGGTCAGGTCATCTACCCTGCCACCGTGCTGAAGGCCGCCCCCAACGCCGAGGCTGCCAGGGAGTTTCTGGCCTATCTGCAGACCGACCGCGCCGCGACCGTGTTCGAGAGCGTGGGCTTCAGCGCACTGTAAATCCGTTGTTTTTCAGAGCTTCCCCTCCGGGGGAAGCCTTTTTATTCGGAGGTATCATTTATGGACTGGTATCCCCTTTGGAACAGCCTGCGCATCGCCCTCGTCAGCTGCGCGGCGGTGTTCTTCCTTGGCATTTTTGCCGCCTACTATATTGCCAAGCTGCCGCGCACTGTCAAGGGCGCGCTGGACGTGGTGCTCACCCTGCCCATGGTGCTGCCGCCCACGGTGGTGGGCTATTTTCTGCTGCTTTTGTTCGGCGCAAAGCGGCCGCTGGGTGCCTTTTTCATGGAGCATTTCGGCGTGAAGCTGGTCATGAACTGGTACAGTGCCATCTTTGCATCCATCGTGGTGGCCTTTCCGCTGATGTACCGCACGGCGCGCGGCGCGTTTGAAAGCTTTGACGAAACGCTGGCATGGTCGGCGCAAACGCTGGGCCAGTCGGACGTGTGGATCTTCTGGCGGGTGCGGATGCCCTGCTGCCGTCAGGGCATTCTGGCCGGCACGGTGCTGGCCTTTGCCCGCGCGCTGGGCGAGTACGGTGCCACCAGCATGATCGCAGGCTACACCCCCGGCAAGACCGCCACCATTGCCACCACCGTGTACCAGCTGTGGCGCACCAACGACGAAGCCGGTGCCATGCGCTGGGTGCTGGTGGATATCGTGATCTCGGCAGTGGTGCTGCTGGCCGTGAATCTGCTGGAGAAAAAACAGAAAGCAGGTGGCCGCGCATGAATCTTGAAGTGAACATTACCAAAAAGCTGAATGGCTTTACCCTTCACGCCAACTTTGCCGCGCGCAGCACCGCCACGGCCATTCTGGGCGCGTCCGGCTGCGGCAAAAGCATGACCCTGCGCTGCATTGCCGGTATCGTAAAGCCGGATGCGGGCCGCATCGTACTGGACGGCCGGGTGCTGTTTGACAGCGCCCAGCACATCGACCTGCCGCCGCAGCAGCGCGGCGTGGGCCTGTTGTTCCAGAACTACGCACTGTTTCCCAACATGACCGTGGAGCAGAACGTGCTCTGCGGCCTGAAAGCCGAAAAAGACAAGGCCGCCCGCAAGGCCCGCTGCGCCGAAATGCTGCAGGCCATGCGGCTGGAATCCCTTGCCAAGCGCTACCCGGCCCAGCTTTCCGGCGGACAGCAGCAGCGCACCGCACTGGCACGCATCCTTGTGGGCAGGCCCAAAATTCTGATGCTGGACGAGCCGTTCAGTGCGCTGGACAGCTACCTGCGCGAAGAAGTGGAGGGCGAAGTGGGCAGCCTGCTGGCCGGGTTTGGCGGCACGGCGCTGCTGGTCACCCACAACCGTGACGAAGCCTACCGCCTGTGCCGGGATATGATCGTGATGGATGGCGGGCAGGTGCTGCGCACCGGCGGCACCAAAGAGGTGTTTGCAGACCCGCAGAGCACCACCGCTGCACGGCTGACCGGCTGCAAGAACATTCTGTCCTGCACCCGCGTGGATGCCCACACCGTGCGCCTGACCGGCTGGGATGCGCCCCTTCACCTTGCCGCCGAGGTGCCGGAAACCTGCACCGCCGTGGGCATCCGCGCCCACGACTTTGCCCCCTGCGCACCAGCTGCGCCGAACGCTCTGCCGGTGCAGCTGAACTCCGCCAGCGAGAATCCCTTTGACTGGAACCTGATCTTTACCGCGCCGGACGGCACCACCCGCCTGTGGTGGAAGGTGAACAAGACGAACCTGACCGCTGCGTCGCCGGAGGCACCGGCGTTTCTGGGCACTGCACCGCAGAACATCATGCCGCTGGGGTGACGGACAGCGTAAAAACCGCCCTGCAGGGCGCTGTGGAAAGCAGCGGCTTTGCAAAGCCGCACAGCACATCCCACGGCCAAACAGCCGCACCTTATCCACAAGCTCACTATTATATGCGCCAAACTCGGAATTGTGCAGGTCGGAAAGCACCACCATCCGGCTGGGCCTGCGGTCTGCCCCGCAAACTCCGGCTGTGCAGGGCCGTTTTTCTGTGGTATACTGGTACTGGAAGCAGCCCGCCGCTGCGGGCACTTTTTTGAAAAGCATTCACGCAAACTTCACAGCTTTTTTTTATTCTTGCTGTATGATATTCTGGTCAAGAAGTCTATTATTGAGGAAGGTGTCTGTATTATGGCTAAGATCCTGATCGTTGACGATGAGCCGCGCATCCGCGAGCTGATCCGCGAACATTTACAATATTCCGGTTATATCTGTGAAGAGGCCGCTGACGGAACAGCTGCGCTGACCCAGCTTTCCGGCGGAGCCTTCGATCTGGTCATTCTGGACCTGATGATGCCGTTCATGGACGGTATGACCTGCCTGCGGGAGATGCGCGCCCGCCACATCAACACGCCGGTCATCATCCTGACCGCCCGCGGCGAGGAATACGACAAGCTGGCCGGCCTGGAGAGCGGTGCCGACGACTACGTTGTCAAGCCCTTCTCTCCCCGTGAGCTGGTAGCCCGCGTCAAGGCCGTGCTGAACCGCACCATGCCCAAGCCCGCCGCTGCCTCCGACACCATGACCTTTGGTGAGCTGACCATCGACACGGCCAGCCACACGGTGCGCGTTTCCGGCGAGGAGGTGGCCCTGACCCCCAAGGAGTTCGACCTGCTGGTGTTCCTTGCTTCCAACAAGGGCATCGCCCTCAGCCGTGAAAAGATCCTGCAGAAGGTGTGGAACTACGACTACTTTGGCGAGGACCGCACCGTGGATACCCATGTCAAAATGCTGCGGGGCCATCTGGGCAAGTGCCGCAGCTACATTGCTACCGTGTGGGGCATCGGCTACAAATTCGACCCCGACGCAACGCGCTGATAAAGGAGCGGAGGATTCATGCGGCACCATCACTCCCCCGGCATCCGCGGCCAGCTGATGTGGTTTTTGTGTTGTATCTGTCTGTTCCTGCTGGCACTGGTGTGGTTTCTGTCCACCCAGCTGCTGGAACCGCTGTACACCAAGCACATTGAAAAACAGCTGACCACTCAGGCAGAAAGCATCACCGCCGAGCTGGACAAGGCTATTGCAAACGGCGAATCCCTTTCGGCATGGTCTTTTGGCCATCTTACGGTCAACACCACGTTTTTTGACCGGCTTGCCACCCAGCTGTACGCCAGCGGTTCGCTGAACAGCTTCTGTGTGGATATTTCCGATACCACCATGCGCACGATCTATAAGATCGAGAACCAGTCCTACTGCAACCTGCACGAAACGCTGCTCTCGGATTCCGCCAACAACGATATGATCGTTTCCACCGCTGTGGCCATGCGCAAGAAATGCCGCACCACCGGCGGCTTTGTGCAGACCCTGAATCCGCCGCGGCTCTCCGGCTCGGCACAGCTGCTGGTAGGGCGCAACACCTCCGGCGGCGAGTACACCGTTCTGGTCACTACCAGCCTTGTGCATGTGGCCGAAGCCGGCAAGGTGCTGAGCACCGTGCTGCCCATGGCAGCGGCGCTGATCTTTGCCTTTGCCATGACGGCGGCATGGCTGTTCAGTGAGTGGTTCACAAAGCCGCTGCGCCAGCTTTCCAGCGCTGCCCGCCAGATGGCCATGGGCAACTATGCCGTGCAGGTGGATACCCGCCGCAGCGATGAGCTGGGCGATCTGGCCCGGGACTTCAACCACATGGCAAGCGAGGTGCAGCATTCTTCGCAGATGCAGCGCGACCTGCTGGCCAACGTCTCCCACGACCTGCGCACCCCGCTGACCCTTATCAAGGGCTATGCCGAGACGGTGCGCGACATTACCGGCGACGACAAGGCCCACCGCGATGAGCAGATGAACATTATCGTGGACGAGACCGACCGCCTGACCGCACTGGTCTCCAGCGTGATGGAGCTGAGCAAGGTGACCAGCGGTGCCGACAAATGCGAGCGCGTGCACTTTGATATGGGCCAGCTGTGCGACGAGGTGAGTGAACGGTACGATGCCATCTGCGCCCAGAACGGCTGGCAGCTCCAGCTGGAGCTGCCGGACGAGGAACTGCCCGTTTACGCAGACCCCAACATGATGCAGCGCGCACTGCATAACCTGCTGGGCAACGCCATGCACCATATCGGCAAAGACGGCATCTTCATCCTGCGGGCCCAGCGCTGCACCGAGGGCGTGCGGATCGAGGTGGAGGACCACGGCCCCGGCATCTCTGCCGACGACCTGCCCTATATCTTTGATCGGTACTACCGCTCCCGTTCGGATGCCGGCAAGCAGGGCACTGGTCTGGGCCTTTCCATCACCAAGGCCATCTTCCAGCAGCACGGCTTCCGCTTTGGTGTGCAGAGCGCCATCGGCATGGGCACTACGTTCTGGTTCATCATGAACGACCTGCCCGCCAATGCAGCCGAGATGGCCGGGCAGGAATAATCAGGAATAATTTTAAAGCCGGGATGACCGTGTGGTCGTCCCGGCTTTTGCTTTTTCTATAGAGCATCGTTTCTGCCCGCAATGCTGCGGCCATTCCAAATGATTTACTGGCTGGAATCTGCTGTGCGATAAATTCCGAATGTATTATCCGGTGCGGGCATTTCCACCCGGGAGGCACGATCATTCACAGCCCACATCATCCAGCCCATTGCAGCCAGTGCCGCCAGAATGATGATCCATTTGACAAAATTCGGCAGTTTTTTCATAGAAGATCCTTCAAATCCGTTTTATACTTTATTTTATATTTTCCGCTTTTATTCCGGTCTGCAAAGCTTCCGTGCACATCTGAGCAGCTCTTCGGCCTGCTGGCTGTCCAGCTGCTTCACCCATGCACCGCGCGGCACAGCGCCTGCGCCGGTGCTGCCCGCTTCGGCAAAGCTGGCAAGGTTCGAGTCGGTGCGGCTTTGCCATGCGGAAAAGCCTTCCGGTGCAATGTGGGCTCCCAGACGGCAGTCCAGCACGGCAGTCTTTCCGGTGGGCCGCCACGGCCTGCCCAGAAACACTGTGCCTGTCGGGCAGTTGTCCGAGACAAAATCGCAATCCCAGAACACAAAGCCAAGGCCATCGGCACAGCCCGAGGGAGCCGTGACGTAGCTTGCAGGCAGGTGGTTGTTCACGGTGCGGATGGTGCACTGCTCAAACAGAGCGTCCGCGCCGCCAAAAATAAAATCGATATCTCCCGCGATCTCGCAGTGCCGGTAATACTGGGCCGTCGGGCGGCGGGGCGCAAAGCGGCCCGGGCCAAGGAAGCCATCCTTCTCCCGCTCCTTCTCCGGCAGAGGGGCGCAGAACAGCGTATCCTGATTGCCTAGCAGCCGCACATTCTCAAAGAGGGTGTGAGAGCAGTCCACATAAGCCGCCACGGCCTGCCCCACCTTTGCCCCAGGGCCGGCATCGTTTTCAATGGTCAGGTCCTGCACCCGCAGTTCTGTCCCCCGGAAAAACGCGGTATAGCTGCGGAAGGTGTGGGTGGGCCTGCCGTCCGGGTGCGGCAGTTTGCCGCCGTCGCCCCACACGATGCGGGTGCTTTCCATGCCTGCGCCGATCAGGGTGATATCCTGTTTTTCGCACACCAGCTTTTCGCGGTAAACGCCCGGGCCAATGCAGATCTCTGCTGCGCAGGCATAAGGCACGGCCAGCACCGCTTCGGACACCGAAGCAAAATCGCCGCTGCCATCCTGCGCTACGGTTATGGTAAGCATGTTTCTGTCCTCCCGTTTTGTTTCTATGCTTCCATAGTATACCTTCTCCTCAATCGAAAATCAACGAAGTTTGTATGAACATCAAACGCATTTTTCCAGCCGCAGCACCGCCGCCGTAATGTCGTCCGGCCTGCCGGTCTTCTGGGCGCGCACACGGGCCGTTTCCACCAGCGTCTTTGCAACTTTTTCCGGCGCTTCTCCTGCCGCAGCGGAAAGCTCCAGCTGCTTTGCCACCCAGCCCGGGCCGTCCACCAGCAGCCCGTCCGAGACCAGCACCGCATAATCGCCCACCGTCAAATGCACCACCCGGCTCTGTCCGTTCACTCCGCCCAGAATGCCCACCGGCAGGCTGGTGTCGCCCACAGCACGCACCCGCCCGCCGTGCACAAGGAAGCCCGGTGCCGCACCGGCCTTGAACAGCCTTGCCGTGCCGGTGTAAAGATCCACGCTGATGAGGTCCAGCGTGGCACCGCTCTCATCCTCACTTTTCAGGGCAAGGGCCACGTTGACCAGCCTTGCCGCCAGCTCTGCGGTAAAGCCCGCCTTGAGCAGCCGGGCCGTCAGCTCGGCGGCAAGGTTGCCATCCACGGCTGCAGGCCTGCCGGTGCCCATGCCGTCGCACAGGATCATCTGCGCTGCCGCCGGGCTGCAGAACTGCTGCACCGCATCGCCGGAAATACTTCCCCGCGCCGCCGCGCCCGCCATGCCGAACACGGCCCGCAGCACAGGCTTTTCGCTGAACAGCAGGGTGGTCATTCCCTTGCAGGAAAGCACCTGCGGCACTTCCAGCGTGCGGCGGCAGATGCGGCCCACCTCCCCGGCCAGCGCGGCCAGCTCCTGCGCCGAGAAGCGGGTGCGCGGCAGCGTGACCGCCGCATGGGTGCGGCCCAGATCATCCAGCGTGACGGCACACTCCTGCGGCGGAGTGCCAAGCTGCGCAAAAAAGTCCGCCACCCGGCCGGATTTATAGGGTTCCGGGTCGCCCGGACGGCCCAGCTGTTCTCCCAACACGCCCAGCGCTTCGGCCACGGCGCTGTACTGCTCGGTCAGGGCAGTGCGCATGGCTTCGGCATGAAGGCGGGCTTCCTTGCGGCTGCGGTACAGCGCAAAGGAGCGGTTTGCCGCTGCGCACAGTGCTGCCGGGTGGATGCACCGGGATAATTGCCCGGGCAATTGAGCCGTTTCCAGCCCGCCGCTGCTTTCCAGCAGAGGGCGCAGTGCTTCCATGCCCTCCAGCGTAGCGGCATACTCCTGCTTCCAGCAGGTATCCCGCCGTCCGCAGTTAAAACAAAGGGTATCATGTGTGTTATCAATTACCCAATGGAAATCCTCACGCCGGTGCGGCAGCGTTTCGTAGACATCGTTCACGGTCTCTGCCAGCGATGCAAGGCTCTGGGACACCTGTTCCAGCCGGGTGGCCGCTGCACTGTACTGCTGCGGCTGGGCCTGCCCTGCCTGCGGCTTTTCTTCCGGCTCCGGCACAAGCCACGCTGCGGGCATGGCCGCTACGGCCGTGATGCCGATGCAGACGTTCAGCAGATATTGGAACGCGCTCCCGGGCGGCTGCACACAGAGTGCACCGGTCACGCAGCCGCCCGCGTAGGCAGCTACCGTTTCCATGCGCCGTCCGGGTGCCAGCACCGCCGCTGCCGCCGTGGCACAGGCCAGGCCGGATGCCGCAAAGCTGAGGGCCGGGTCTGCCGCGCACAGCGCAGCGCCCAGCACCGCGCAGGCCGCAAGCGCGGCTTTGGCCTGCCCTTTGCTGCATAAATACAGTTCCAGCGCCGCGCAGACGATCACGCCCGGCAGCAGCTGCCACAGCTGTATGCTGCCCAGTGCCGCCGCTGCGGCCGCACCCACCAGAAGCATCCCGGCACCTGGCTTTTCGGGCGCGAACTGCCGCAGACAAAAGCCCATGGCTGCGGCCAGCAGGGCATCTGCCGCACTGTAAAGCACCAGCTCTGCCCCGCCGCCGCCAAAGGCAAAGCACAGCGCCACGCCCACCAGCGTGCCGCAGCCCGCCAGTGCCGCCGGGGGCAGTGTTCTGGCACCCATCCACCGCGCTGCCACTGCAGCACCCAGTGCGCACAGCATACAGACACTGCGCAGCGAGAGCGCGCCAAACCCGTGCAGCAGCACACCCAGCGCCGCACCCGCCGCACAGGGGGCAAAGCAGTCCTCTGCAAAGCCCAGCACAAAGCCCAGACCAAAAGGCATCAGTGCACCGTACAGAACGGCCCAGCCGCCTGCAAATCCCACTGCCACAGCCGCCAGCCTGCGCGCTGCCGGGCGCAGCTCTGCCCGCCGTGCCAGCGCTGCCCGCTGTCTGTTCTGCCGCCCGACCGCTGCCAGACCCATCCGCTCTGTCATAAAAACTCCCCGCTTTCCGGCGGGGCGTTGTGGTTCTGTTCCCCGCGCTTTCTGCATATACTGTAGCGCGGGCGCGCGGCGATTTTTGGCGCGGTGCAGTGTTCTGCCGCAAACCGGCCTAAAGACGCAAAAAAGCCCTGCAGCGTTCAAAAATGCTGCAGAGCTTTGTGGTTTTATGGCAAAAATCAGCCGTTCAGCTTTTCAAGTGCCGCTTTTACGCGGGCAAGGGTGGTCTCACGGCCCATCATGCAGGCAAGGTCGGTGCCGCCGCCGGGGGTGCGCTGCTTGCCAGAAAGGGCAATGCCCAGCGGGTAGAGCAGCCAGCCGTTCTTTTTGCCCAGTTCTTCAGCCTTGGCCTTGCAGGCATCAAAGACGGCATCGCGATTGCCAAAATCCAGTGCTTCGTCGCTGAGCACAGGCAGCAGGGCTTCCAGTGCCTCCTTGGCGGTCTCCGGGGTGGTCTTCTGCTTCTTGTTGGCGTACATGCTCACATCGTACTCGGGCATCGCATCAAAGAAATCCAGCTGCTCCGGGATCTCGCCCAGCACTTCGCAGCGGGGCTGCAGGTTTGCGCACAGCAGCTTCTTGTCGATGGAGGTGTGCACGGCCTTGTCGATCCACGGCTCCGCCTTCTTCTGGAACTCTTCCGGGGACAGGCGGCGGATATATTCCGCGTTGATGGCCCGCAGCTTGAGGGGATCGAAGATGGCGGGAGACTTGGAGATGCCGTCCGGAGACCAGATCTTGACCAGCTCCGGCAGGGAGAAGATCTCCTGCTCGGCATACTCGCCCTTGGGGCTCCAGCCCAGCAGGCAGATGTAGTTCAGCACGGCCTCGGTCAGGTAGCCCTTTGCCACCAGATCCTGATAGCTGGCGTCGCCGTTGCGCTTGGAAAGCTTATTCTGTGCATCCTTCATGACCGGCGGGCAGTGGATGTAGGTGGGGATCTCCCAGCCGAACGCCTGATACAGCAGGTTGTACTTAGGGGTAGAGGACAGATACTCGCTGCCACGGATCACGTGGGTGATGCCCATGAGGTGATCGTCCACCACGTTGGCGAAGTTGTAGGTGGGCAGGCCGTCCCGCTTCAGCAGCACCTGATCGTCCAGAGTCTTGTTCTCCACAGTGATGTCACCGAAGGACACGTCATGGAAGGTGGTGGTGCCCTCGTGGGGGATCCGCTGACGGATCACGTAGGGCTTACCGGCAGCCAGATTAGCGGCCACTTCTTCCTCGCTCAGATTCCGGCAGGGATCGTCCGCCCGGTCAAACTCGCCGGAGTCCTCCTCGGATTCCGCCTTCTCGCAGAAGCAGTAGTAGGCTGCGCCCTTTTCCACCAGGAGCTGGGCGTAGGGCAGATACAGGTCCCGGCGCTCGGACTGGATATAGGGGCCGGTGGGGCCGCCCACGTCCGGGCCTTCATCGTGATCCAGATGGCACTCCTTCATGGTGCGGTAGATCACGTCCGTAGCACCCTCCACCAGACGGCCCTGATCCGTATCCTCGATCCGGAGAATGAAGGTGCCGTCGGCGTGGCGGGCGATGAGCCAGGTGTACAGCGCGGTGCGCAGGTTGCCCACGTGCATATAGCCGGTGGGGGAGGGGGCGAACCGGGTACGGACCTTCCCCTTGGGGATGCGGGCTTCCAAATCTTCAAAAAATGTCTTATCCAAAGCCATGAATGATACCTCCATGTCAAAATATACGTAATTACACAAAATACATTATCCCTATTTCAGACAGGAAAGTCAAGAGTTCGGATTGCAATTTTTAAGGGGGAGTGGTATACTGTATCAGTTAAAATATGCCCTGTACAGATACGCATGCCGGTTTCCGGCTGAAATACAGAAAAGCGAGGTACTATTATGGAGAACGAAGTTCAGAAAAAAAGAATTTTAAGCGGCATCCAGCCCTCCGGCGATTTGACGCTGGGTTCCTATCTGGGCGCCATCCGCAACTGGGCGGCGCTGGCGGATGAGTATGACTGCTACTATATGATGGCCGACATGCACACCATCACCGTGCGGCAGGTCCCGGCGGAGCTGCGGCGGCACACCCTGGTCCAGTTGGCGGCCTATATCGCCAGCGGTCTGGACCCGGAGAAAAACGTGCTGTTCGTCCAGTCCCATGTTCCGGCCCACGCCCAGCTTGGCTGGGTGCTGGACTGCTACACCATGTTCGGCGAGCTGAGCCGCATGACCCAGTTCAAGGATAAGTCCGCCAAGAACGCCGACAGAAATATACGCAAGGTTATTGATATATCTTGTAGTCGGATTGACAAGCGATGAGTAGAATTGAGCCTTTTGACCGCAGTCGTAAAGACGTGCGTTTATCTCGCCGAATACTTCACTGCTCTTGTCCTCATAACCAAATGCCTTGACAACCTTTAAATTGCCGACCGTTTCCGAAACATAACCGTTAAGTTCACCGATAGTCTGTGCCTGTAATCTGAACATTTTACCCGAATTAGTCGCAATCGCTTTTGAAACGAATATACAAATAATCGTAATAACAATAACGCAAAGTGTTATTCTCCAGTCAAGCAAGAACATCAAGACAAGCGAACCGACAACCGTTACGATACCCGAAAACAGCTGTGTAATTCCCTGCAAAAGGCCTTCGGAAACTGCGTCTATGTCGTTTGTAAGACGGCTGATAATATCGCCGTGTGAATGACCGTCAAAAAATTTAAGCGGCAATTTTGAAATCTTGCCGAATGCGTCTTTACGCATTTTTTCAATCGAATGGTTTGAAAGTGCATTTGTAAATACTGTCATTCCCCATGTAAACAAAGCATTAAGCACATAAACCGCAAAAAGTATTCCTATA
>ERZ773224.3915-NODE-3915-length-12330-cov-4.224114_pt1 | contig 12330 bp, 8 predicted proteins | sample MGYA00580526_ERZ773224 | MGnify/ENA primary metagenome ERZ773224 (study PRJEB29015, sample SAMEA2737743) | human gut metagenome | biome: human gut; feature: human-associated habitat; material: faeces | place: China | collected 2012 ... | reverse complement strand
TTTGATATATTATGATAAAAAATTGCATAATATTATTCAATATAATATAGGTATTTGACTAAAATGTATTAAGTGTGATATGGAATTTCGCTTAATTTTGTCGATGAAATAAATATATAAAATATTATGAAATTAAAGAAATACGAGGGTAATCCGATATTGTCGCCTAATCCTGAGAATTATTGGGAAAGTTTAGTTGTGTGTAATCCGGGGGTAATATATGATAATGGCGTTTTTCACATGCTTTATAGGGCGGCCGGAAATGATATAGAACATCTTGTATATATAGGCAAGGCAGAAAGTACGGACGGTATCCATTTTAAGCGTGTTTCGAAAGAGCCGGTTTTTTCACCGGGTAAAGATTCGTTTGATGCTGGTTCAAACGAGGATCCGCGCATCGTGAAAATGGGGAGTGAGTTTTTCGTAACATATGCTTTTCGCCCGTATTTTGCTAGTCAATATTGGAAGAATGATTATGATCAGGTGGAAGCGCCGGAACATGATCCGAATGCTCCGAAGTGTTTGAGGGAGAATATCAGTAATACGGCGCTCGCCGTATCGCGAGATATGCTCCATTTTAAGAAAGTGGGGCGTTTGACAGAGCCTTCGTTGGACGATCGCGATGTGATTTTGTTCCCGGAGAAAATAAACGGGAAATATTGGATGCTTCATCGCCCGAAAGATTATGTGAATGCAAACGGTAATTATGGAACAGATTATCCTTCTATCTGGATAAAGAGTTCAGACGATTTGATGATGTGGAATACCGAGAGTAAATTATTGATGAAGGGTGAAGAGGATTGGGAGGTTAAAATCGGGGGGAATATTCCTCCTATTAAAACTAACGACGGGTGGTTTTTGCTTTATCATGGAGTAGATGCGAACTTTACCTATCGCGTTGGCGCCGTTCTTCTCGATTTGAATGATCCGACAAGGGTATTGTATAGAACAAAAGATTTTATTCTTGAACCGGAAACGTATGAAGAGACGCAGGGTTTATATCGTTGGGGGGTAGTTTTTCCGACAGGAGCCGTAGTTAAGGATAATATTTTGTATGTCTATTATGGTGCTTCTGATCAATGGGTGAACTTGGCTACGTGTGATTTTAAAGAATTGATCGATTTCGTGAAATCGAATAGCAGAAAAAAATAAGATACCCCCATGGAACTGAATATATCAAATATCGATATAGTTGTCATACTTCTTTTTGTAGTGGGAATCATTTGGTGGGCTCTTAAAAACAGGAAGAATGAAAATGCCAGTGAGTATTTTTTAGCCGGAAAATCTCAAAATTGGTTTGTTGTTGGGTCCTCTTTGTTTGCCGCTAGTGTGAGCAGCTCGACACTTATGGGGCACTCTGGCGAGGGTTTTATAAGTGGTATTGCGGTATTTAATTATAATGTCGGGGCTATATTCGTAATAATTTTTGTGTCGTTATTCTTCCTTCCGTTTTATATTAAATCGGGTATATATACGATACCCGAGTATTTGGGAAGGCGTTTTGATAATCGTTCGCGGAAGTATTTTTCGTTCATCACTATTATCGGCAATGTGTTTTTGGATGCCGGAGCTGCTTTGTATACAGGGGCTTTGATTCTGAAAATTATTTTTCCCGAAATAGATATGATGTGGATTATTATAGGAATGGCTTTGATGGCGGGTACTTATACAATTATAGGGGGATTGTCTTCTGCCATCAATGCCGATATGATACAATCCATAATATTGATTGCAGGGTCGGTGTTGCTGTCGATATTTTGTTTTAATTCGGTCGGAGGCTGGGAAAATTTTGTAGAACATTTCCATGATGGAGTTTGGTTAAATTTGATTCGTCCGAATTCGGATACTACGGTTCCCTGGTTTTCCATTTTTTTGTCTATTCCTATTTTGGGATTTTATTTTTGGGGAAATAATCAAGTCATAGTACAGCGAGTTATGTCGGCCAAGACTGTCAATGAGGGTCGATTGGGCTTTTTATTCGTGGCTTTTTTGTACGTGTTTACTTTGTTTATTTTCATAGCTCCGGGAATGGTGGGCAGAATGATCGATCTGTTCGGTGTGGGTGATACGTTGCCCAATGAAATTATAGATGGAAATACATTGCGGGCTCAATATGGAATCGATACGAATGAAGTATATCCTCGATTGATTTTGAAGTTGTTGCCTGTCGGTTTGATTGGTGTGATGATTGCCTGTATGGTTTCTGCTCTGACATCGACTCTGAGTGCGACATTAAGCTCTGTATCTACTTTGTTTACAATGGACTTTTATAAGTCGTGGAGACCGGAATCCAGCCCCCGGCATTTGGTGCGTGTAGGTCAGTGGACTTCTTTTATTGCTTTGGTCGTAGCTGTATTGTGGGCCCCGTTGATCGGTAAGTTTGCATCGTTAGTCGCCTATTATCAAGAGTTCTCTTCTTATCTGGCTCCTCCAATTGTCGGGACGTTTTTAGTCGGCCTGTTTTGGAAGGGTTCTACTCGCAACGGTGCATTTGCCGGTTTAATGTCGGGATTGGCTATGTCGGCATTAATCATGACTTATAAATTCGGATTCGGAGGCGTCGTACCGTTTCACTTTTTGTTGTGGGTTCCCATTTTGTTGATTTTGAGTGTCCTTGTGAATATTATCGTGAGCAAGTGCGATAGGAATAAAGAGACCGATGTCGAAACTTATACATGGAATAAGTCCGTTTGGCAAGACGATACGAGGGAATTGAAAACAGTTCCCTGGTATAAAAATTTTAGATACATCAGTATTGCTTTGATTATAATTGCATTATTAGAGTATTGGTGGTTTTTCTAAGAAAAATTATTAACCCGTAAAAATAAATTATCATGAAAAAAATTTTCAATTTAGTTGCTGTGGGAATGGTATTAGCATCAGTGAATGTTAATGCGCAGACCTATGTGAATGAAATGACACAGGCCGATGTGGAGCGTGATTGTTATATCGAAGGTGGTAGTGCTTTGTTCAATGATGCAGCGGATGCCTATTATGGAGATGGTAGTTATGTACAAAAGTCATCGGCTTCTACTCCTACTGCATTTATATTTAATAGAGACATTTGGGGAAATAAAAATTTAACCGGATTCATAGTCAATGTGCTGGTCCCCAATGATCGTATGGATTTCGACCAGTTTATTAAAATCGAGTATTCAACCGATGAGCTGAATTATCAAGAGGTCCCCGACATGAAGGTTGAAAAATCTTATGATGCAGTTTTAGGAAATAACTATTGGATCGATGTTTGGTATCAAGGTGCTTTGCCTGAGGGCGTAAAAGAGATTAAAGTGACGATGGTTGCCAATGAAGAAGTGGCTAACTGGATTCCGTGCTATCGTCGTACAGAAATTTTTTATGAAGGCGGTGACTCGTATGAATATGTCAAACCTCCTTATTTAATGATTGTGCCGACCGAGTTTTCTGTCGACTTTGAAACCGAGAATTATAGCATCGATATGGCGGGTTCCCAAAATGCATCTTCTACGATCGAAGTGGTAGATAATCCTAAAAAAGATGCGGTCAATGGTAGCGACAAGGTGTTGAAGATTGTACAAGACCCGACCGACCCGAATTGGGGGTGGGACAACGCCGACTGGTTTGGCGTAGCCATCGGTTTGTTGTCTGGCGAAGAAGAGCAATTGACCGAGATTACCGAGACCGACGGTCGTTATTTGCATTTCAGTATTTTGAGAAATGAAAATTCTGTATTCGGAATGGAAACTTGGGGTGGTACATGTTCATATAAGAATCAAGAAATTCCATTTACCGGATCGGAAAATTGGCAGGAAGTAGTGATCGATTTAGAAGAATATATTGGGTCTACTTTCAAGCAATTCTATTTCTCTCCGAATGAAAAATTCGGAACCGACAATGTTTCGGTAGCAGAAACTACATATCTCGATAATATCTATATCTCCGATGTCGCTACATCTTCTGGCATAGCCGACAATGTCGTTTCGACATCGAAAGTCTGGGGTGGTAAAGGTGCACTCTATGTGGAAGGCGAAGCCGGTGAAATGAGTGTATATTCGGTTTCTGGAATGGAAATAGGAAAATATGCGTTGAATGGGTTTTTGCAAATAGATATCGAACGGGGTATTTATTTGGTAAAGATCGGCGATACTACGTCTAAAATTGTAGTCTATTGATGAATTTTGAAAGGTGTACCAAAAAATTCTTTTTGGTACACCTTTCCTTTAAGATAATATAAAAATCGGCGGTAGTTTTTGGCTTGGAGGGAGTTATAGGCTATTTTATTTTTATGGAATGAGAATAAATGGTACTATGTGATAGATACTGTTTGTTTGGATAATATCTGTATATTCGACATTACTTGTAGTCGATGTTTTAAAACCATGAAAATTAGAGGATAATGTCGATGAATTTTCTTGGAGAAGCTGGCAGATATGCTGTTTTGTAGCTTGTAAAGTCGGTGATACAGTCTTGAAGAATTTGGCATATTAAAGTTATTATATTGTTTTCGGGTGTGGGATATTAAAGAATTCAAGATGCCTTTATCCCCATATAAATTTAAAATCAAGGAATGATGAAATTATGGCAATTTTTATCTGTTATTTTGATATTGTCGATATCTCCTTTGGAAATATCGGGTCAAAATAACAGTGGTATTGTTTCCGGTAGTGTTTTTAATTCGGGACAAGAACCGCTCGTGGGAGTGAGCGTCTTTGTCAAAGGGACAAATATAGGAACGATGACCGATGCAGATGGACGTTTTTCTGTAAAGGCAGAGAACGGACAAAATCTGGAATTTCGTTATATCGGTTATGACACCAAAGTGGTGACCGTGAATGGTAAAACGATGTCGGTTACGATGTCGGAAAATCAAGTTATCTTAGATGATGTTGTAGTTATTGGGTACGGTACACAGAAAAAAAGCGATTTAACCGGTTCTCTCTCTTCTGTAAAGGGAGAAGATATCGTAAAAACAGGCGACACGAATATTACCCAGTCTCTACAAGGTAAAGCTCCGGGAGTTTATGTTACGTCCAATTCCGGAACTCCGGGGGCAGGAGCTACGATTCGTATTCGTGGTTATGGTTCTATTTCAACCGATTTAACCCCGTTGTATGTTGTGGACGGGCAACCTATGGAAGAGAGCAGTGTGAATACTATTAATCCTATCGATATTGAAAATATTGAGGTATTGAAAGATGCTTCGGCCACTGCCATTTACGGTTCTCGTGGAGCCAATGGCGTTATTTTAATTACTACGAAGAAAGGTAAATCCGGTAAAACCAGTATCACGTTTGATGCGTCATTCGGTTGGTCAAATGCAATTAATCGAGTGCATATGATGAATAGCGATCAGTTGTATAGCTTTTTGGAAGAGGCGTATGAAAATGACGGAATGCGGATGCCTAGAAATATTACCCGACTTTATCATCTCGATGGAGAAGGTTTGGGCCCTGTCGACGAATATGGCGAACCGACGGATATAAATGTCTATGATACTGATTGGTGGAATGAAACCACTCAAACAGCGTTTAAACACAGCTATAACTTATCGGTCAGTGGCGGTACGGATAAATTGACCAGCCATTTCAGCATAGGTTATTTGAATCAAGAGGGTATTGTAATGACATCGGATTATGAACGTATTACATTGCGTGTGAACAACGAATATAAGTTTAATAAATGGATAACGATCGGTCAGACCTTAGGTGCAGCCTATGTCAAAAGTCATGATTTGAATACTCCGATTAATGAAATATTGTTACCGGATCCGTTTTCACCGATTTATGCCAAAAATGCAGATAAGCAGGATCCTAATTATGAATTTAATAAATATATGGGATCTCAATACAGCTATTATTCGAATCCTGTTGCAAAATTGAACCGACAGAAAAAGGAGCATTTGAATCGTAATATCGACGGTACGGCCTACTTAAATATCAATTTGGGATTAAAGGGTCTGGACTTTAAGACTATGTTGGGTTTTGAGTTACCGGAATATACCTATACCAAGTTTAACCCGTTTTTTGATTTGAGGCCGAATGATACTCCATATAATATGTGTACGAATGTGGAGAGTAAATTTTTGTTGGAAAACAGTGTCGCCAATACGAGTTCTACGGAACTGAATTATACATTTCAAAATACGTTGAGTTATAATAATCAATTTGGAAAACATTCTATTTCGGCGGTGGCAGGTTTCACGTGGGAAGCCTATACCGGTCGTTCTTTTACGGCAGAACGGTTGAATACGCCGAGCAATTCCGATGCTTTCCAAATCGTGGGAGCCGGGACGAAAGAGGGAACTTCTACGGGTAGTCGTTATGAAAACTATTTGATTTCTTATCTTGGGCGTATAAATTACAACTATGCAGACCGCTATTTGGCGACTGTCAGTGTCAGAGCCGACGGTTCCTCGAAATTTGCACCGGGCAACCGTTGGGGGACATTTCCATCTTTTTCTTTGGGTTGGCGTATAGATCAGGAGGAGTTTTATAAAGATTGGAATCAGAATGTATTGAGTGCGGTTAAACTGCGTGGTGGTTGGGGACAAATCGGGAATCAAAACATTCCTTCGTTCGCTTATGCCGATGTCGTTTCTACTTATGATACATGGGTGTATGGGTTTAACAGCGGTTTGAATCTGTTGAAGGCTTATGCCTCTACATCTAAGGGAAATAAAGATATTAAGTGGGAAACGGTGGAACAAGGTAATATAGGAGTCGACTTGGGCTTCTTTAAAAACTCATTGACATTGTCGGCAGATGCTTACATTAAGACGACACGGGATATGTTAATGCAGAATCCGTTACCGGGAATGGCCGGTTATCCTACAACCCCGTGGGTGAATGCCGGTTCCGTAGAAAACCGGGGTTTGGAATTTTTGATCGGGTATCAAGGGAAGGTCGGCGACTTCCGTTATTCTGTGAGCGCAAACTTTACTTTCCAAAAAAATAAATTGGTTGAAACCGGAACGAACGATCCGATTTGGGGTACTGTCTCGAAGAACGAAATCGGAGAAGAATTCGGACGCTTTTATGGATATGTTTATGATGGCATTTTCCAGTCGAAAGAAGAGGTTCTCGCCCATGTAGGAGCCGATGGAAAGACTTTGCTTCAACCTCTTGCAGAGCCCGGCGATGCTCGTTTCAGGAATCTTAATGGCGATAATACGCTGGATAGCAATGACCGGGATTATATAGGAAACCCCAACCCCGATGTGATTTATGGAGGAAATATCGAATTGGGATATAAAGGAATCGATTTTGCTCTTTATTTTCAAGGTGTTGCCGGTAACGATATTTGGGTAGGGACAAAAGCTCTTCTCAGGCAGACGAGTATAACGAATTTATTAGCCGAAACTTACACAGATGCGTGGCGGAATCCCGGTGATAAAACCGATGTATTCGGAATTACCAGAAAAGATGATAATGATAATTATAGAAATTCGTCATGGTATGTGCAGAACGGTAGCTTCTGTAAAATAAAAACTGTACAGATTGGCTATACATTCCCGAAGAAAATAGTCGAAGCTACGAAGGTGTTTAGTTCTTTGCGATTATATGTGAGCGGAGAAAATCTGTTTACATTTACAAAATTCAAATATATGGACCCGGAAGTCCCAAATGGCAATGCTTTGAATATGGGTATAGAGAATTTGGGGTATCCTAATCCTCGCACATTTACAGTAGGGGTCAATGTTCAATTTTAAACGATTACAGTTATGAAACTAAGGTGGAGAATACTATATATATTGTTAGGCTCGTTGTTCCTTCTTCCTTCATGTACAGATGAGGATTTGGATACGACTATGTACGGAGGTCGAGAAGACACGGAATTTTACAATAATCTCGAAGAGATCAATCAAGCATTGACGGCCTGCTATTTCTATATGAAGGATAGTTGGAACGATATGAGCTTGGAGTTGATGTTTATCAACGATTGTGCATCCGATGATTGCGAGAAGGGTGGCAGTGGCCTTACCGATAAGAGGAATATTTATCAGTTGGAAACATTCAATATATTTACGACGAACAGTAAAGTGAGCCAGTTTTGGAACATGGCGTATAGAGCTATTTACCAAATAAATACATTGTTGGACAAGAGCGAAATATTTCGTTTGGAGAATACTGATTTAACGGAAGACGATAAGACATTGCTTACGCGTTATGAAAATGAGGCTCGTTGGTTACGAGGCGTGTGGTATTTTAATCTGGCTTATTTGTGGGGTGATGTTCCTTTGTTTTTGCATGCCGAACAGCCTGCGGATATATATAAACCCCGGACACCGGTAGCCCAGATTTGGGAACAGGTTATAGCCGATTTTACTGCGGCTACGGCTTTGCCGAAACGGAGCGAGTATTCCGAGGAAGACACCGGGCGCGTTACGAGCGGCGCGGCTTATGCCATGTTGGGTAGGACATACTGGTATAATCGTGATTTTGAGAATGTTTATAAAATGCTCTATGTTCTGGTTGAAGGCGAGCAAAAAGGAGAATATGAATTGGATCCAGATTTTGCGACTCAATGGTTGAACCCAAATTCCAATTTGAGAGAGTCGATTTTTGAGATACAATATGTCACCAATGGAAAGAATTGGGATGAATCGACGGGGTGGAACGGAGTTTGGTTTATTCCCAGTAGCGATGGCGGCTATGGATTTCATTTACCGACTCAACATTTGTTGGATGCTTTTGACCCGGAGGATCCGCGAATTACTTGGACATTTGTTCGTCAAGGCGACCAATTCGTCGGGAATGATTTTGTGACAGGAGATGCGAATTATCCCAGTCGTTTCTTTGACCGTAAGCATTTTGTCCCCATGAGCGAGACTTTAAATGCGGCGTCTCCGGTCTATCCACAAGATGTAGAAATGACAGTTTATGTCATTCGTTATGCCGATGTTTTGTTGATGTATGCCGAGGCTTGTTTGGAAAAAGGCAATATCGTGGGTGCGAGAAAGTATTTGAATCAAGTGAGAAAACGAGCTCGCGAATCCAGTCCGTTGGATGCGAAACGAGTCATTCAAAAGTATGTGCCCGACACAAAGCCAACGTCGTTACCGGATATAACTTCCGATAATGTGGCGGAAGTGCGATTGGCTATTTGGAACGAGCGTCGCTTTGAGTTCGCTTGTGAGGGAATCCGCCGTATGGATTTGATGCAACAGGAACGTTATGGAGAAATTATGACGGCTGTATATAGTAACGGCTATGCGACAGAAGATGTCGATAAGGGACGTTATTATACAAAGGAAAGAGAACTTTTCCCCATTCCTCAAAATGATATAGATTTAAGCCGAGGTGCATTGGTTCAAAATCCCGGATATTAGATCGTCTTTTTTTAGGGAGGGTAAATATTTGATAATTAAGAAAGTAGATAATTATATATGAAAAGATTGATATATTTGATTTTACTCTTGTTCGGATTGTCCGGTTGCAAGACAGAACAACAGGAGGTTCAGAATCCGATAGTTGTGGATACCGATTTTGTGTTGCAGGAAAACTATTATGGAGGGGCGATGCAATGGGAACCCAATGACCGGGATTCGATGACGGAGGAGCAATGGGATCGTTTGTTTAGACGAGTCGAATTTATGAAACTGGGGTATATTCGTTGTTGCATAATGCCCTATTTCTACTGTTTCGGTTATGACGGGAACGACCCTATATTGCTTTGGGACATGGATTCGACGAAAGTCGATGCCCGTTGGTATGTTAATTCTCGTCGTTTCATGAACGACTTGTATCGTCAGCTTCAATTTTGTAAGGATAACGACATCGATGTGTTGCTTGGAGAGTGGTGGAAGCCGATGAATCCGAATTGGAAACAGGCTGTCCCCGTCGATATGCCTAAGTATACGATAGAATTGGACGATTCCCGATATGCCGTTCAAGTAGCTGAATTGGTTGAATATTTGGTTAAAGAGAAGGGTATGACTTGTATCAAGCAATTTAACTTGGGGAATGAAGTAAATTTGGTGGCCAATGATCCTCGAAGCGGTTATTCATGGGAAAAATGGAAGAAAGCCATTCTTAATCTACGCTCGGAACTGGATAAACGGGGACTGAATGATATTGAGATCGTGGGACCAGACGGAGGTTATTGGGGGACTGATGTTTGGTTCAATAAGACATTGACCGAATTGGATAGTGTGGTTCCTGTCATCGATTATCATTGGTATATTAATAAAGATTGGACTTTTACGAATCGTGTGGAAGATGAGACACGAATGTTTCGTTTCTTTACACAAATGCAGGACAGCAGCAAAGTGAATATTTGGGGCGAAATGGGTATTCGTGACGGACATAATGAGGTGTTTGACCAGCATACGTTGATTCATCAGTGGTGGTATGGAACGTTCGTTGCCGATGCCTTGATTCAGACTTTGCGCTCCGGTTGGTCGGCTGCTGCGGCATGGGGTATGGATGATGCCATGCATTATAAGGACGACCTCGATGAACAGAAACGTTGGGGATTTTGGAATTCGCTCGCAGAACAGAAAAATAAACCGGAAGAAGTGAATATACGTCCGTGGTTCTATACGTGGTCGTTGATGTCGCGTAATATCCCGAAAGGGTCGAAAATTTTGTATTCCAATTCTTATAGGACTCAGAATTTGAATGGTGTAGCCGCATTGACTCCGACAGGAGATTTGACTTTTGCGATTACAAATACAGCCGATTTTGCGCAGCGTGTAACCGTACAGATTCCTACCGTTGTGAACGATCCGATAATCAATAAATATGTGTATTTCGAGGACGATTATCCGGTCGATACAGCAGGCTTTCCGGTTGTGAAAAAAGTCCTGAAAGATGTCGATCTTCAAAAGGGGATAGTTATCGATTTCCCCGCGAAAGGTTTTGTTCTGTTGACTACGATTGGAGGTAGCAAACCGGAGATTGTAAAAAATGATAAATATATGATGGATCCGATGGAGGGTGTCCAACGTATGTATGATCATTCCGACAATTTGGGATTAAACGGTTTTCCTAAATTCTATGACGAATGTAACACTGCTGCTCCCGATTTCCAGTTCTTCAAAGTTTTGGAAGATTGCGGAACTATTCACCCTTCGACCAATGAAGAACATGCTTATATAACTTATAAGTTCGACGGATTTAATCATTTTGAAATCAAGGTGTCGGGAGTGGAGACCATAACCGACCGTTTCAAAGTGTACGTCTCGCCGGATAATTGCGAGTGGAGAGAGGTCGAATTGTCGTTTACCGAACCCGAAATGTCTGTTTGGCGTTTTGTCCATTCGACCATAACACCGAAAACAGAACTCGATAATTGCAATTATTTAAAGATTGAAATGCTGCCGAACGGTTATTTCTCTAATACTCGTATTCGTGAAGTGAAAATAGAAAAACGGTGAAATGTTAGTACGGAATATAAAGAGGGCATACTCATTGTGAGTATGCCCTCTTTCTGTTATTACAATCGCTTTGTTATAATGAAAAGGTTCTGTCTTTCATCAGATACAAAGTAAAAAGTGCAGATGTTTACTTTTAATGTCGGTTACGAAAAATCTCGACAGCTCGATAGAATGCATTTATGTTTTCAAGGGAGACACCCGGAGGAACATCGCAACCCGTTGAGATAATAAAGTTGTCGAAATCGGCAGTAGCATGCAGCAGTCTCTCCGTTTCGTCGTAGACTTGTTTCGGAGATGACGATTTGAAAATGCCGACCGGATCAAGATTCCCCATAACAATGCGATCGGACGGTACTTGTTGAAGGGCGGAGACGATGTCGCATTGATTACCGAAGTGGAGAGCCCTTGCTCCTGAGTCGATCATGGATTGCGTACAGTGCCCTGTGTTTCCGCAGTTGTGCAATACGAAAAGGAAGTTCTCATCTTGTACGGTCTCGACGATCGGTTTTATATAATTAGTCGAGAATATTGTGGCATCGTCGTTGCTGAGTAACCCGGCGGCAGGCTCGGCCATGATGATACCATCGACTCCTGTTTCTTTCAGAGCCCGAATGTATTTGAGAATAAATTCTGAACATTTTGAGAGTAGTATTTTTGCTAAATCCAAATTTTTCACATATTTGTCTAACCGGACAGCCGTTATGCTTTAATTCAATAATTTCTTTGTTACATTTTTGTATATGACGATAACTTCTTGACATAAAATTGCCTCCTATGGTTTCATTTTACCATAGGAGGCTCTTTTTTTCAATTGTCCGTTTTTTACGGACTTGTGCATTGCGACCTCTTGCAATTTATTGTAGAACATTTTAATTTTTTTTCAAAATCATTTCACACTATTGACTTTTTAACATTTTTATGATATTATATCCTTATATAATTATATGTTGGCATACGGGTGGTTTTAACGGCCG
>ERZ773224.3902-NODE-3902-length-12366-cov-12.923970_pt1 | contig 12366 bp, 4 predicted proteins | sample MGYA00580526_ERZ773224 | MGnify/ENA primary metagenome ERZ773224 (study PRJEB29015, sample SAMEA2737743) | human gut metagenome | biome: human gut; feature: human-associated habitat; material: faeces | place: China | collected 2012 ... | reverse complement strand
TATCGTTCCAGTATTCCAGATTTCGCTGCTCCGCGGTCAGAACCTCCTCGTTTTCAGCAGTTACCACAAATACCGGATAGAGATAGTCACCAGCGCGGATCTGCCATACAAACGTATAGCAAACCTGCCCGGAACGCATTTCGTGCGTCACTTTGCTGGCTTTGCCAAGTTTTGTGGATGTCAGTTCCTCATACGGCATTCCCGGATAAGGCAGATCGGCGTTTTGAAGTGCTTCGATCCTGGCCTGTTTTTCCTCGCGCCGACGCTGCGCGGCAGCTTCTTCCTCCAGACGGGCCTGCTCTGCCCGCTGTTCTTCCTGCTCGCGTTTCTCCCGCTCTGCAGCCTGCTGTGCAATGACCATCTGACGGTTCGCCTCGGCAGTTCTCTTGAGCGGCGGCAGGGCAAATACGAAAAATGCGATAACAGCAACGGCTGCGGCCAGCCAGCCCCAAGGAATTCGGCGTTTTGGCTTCTTCGATTCTTCCCGCACCGGCAGCGGCGGAAGCGTAAACGTCGGTGCTTCCGGAACCGGTTCGACTTCAAACAAAGCTGGCTTCTCCGGCACAGACTGCGCCACAGGCGGTTCTACTGGTACGGGCGGCATCGGGGTCGCAGCTTTTTCGTTCTTTGCTGGCTCGACGGGCGGGATTTTCTTCTCAGTAAATGCCGTTTGCTCCGATTTCCGAAGCACAAATTTCGCTTTCTCCGGCGGATACGGCGCATCCTGCGCGCTGCAAACAAAAACGTCCGTCACGCGACCAGTTTTCTCCGCATTCCGGTTTCCAACCGGAACGACCACAAAATCACCGACTGCAAGCGGCAATCCGCCTGTCAGATAGGCGTAAGGGTTTCCGCCGTCCTTGAACTGCACCTTGCAGAACTGATAATATCCGCCGTTTGTAGATTTCTCCGCAGGTGCAGATTTCTCATAATAATCCGTCCAAGGTTCGGATTCTTCCTCCGGTTCCTCATCTTCGTCATCTTCCTCTGGTTCTTCCGGCAGGCGGATCGCTGCCCAATATGGCTCGATCTCCTTGGCAAAATCAATTCCCGGTGCGCTGTCATCGCGGAAATAGTTATAAAGACGGTTTGTATCGTCCAGAAGCTCCTGCAAATCATCATCTTTCCCGACGCGGCGTTCCGGCGGCAGATTGTCGAGTAGATTTCTCCAGAACGAACCGAGACGCTTCTCGGAAATCTCACCGATTTCCGCAAACAGAACCTGCTTCGTGCACAATGCCTGATAGACGCTCTCGTCCAGCGTCGGCTGAAACTCGTTCCAGAACGCGCGCAGAAGATAACGCATACTCTCGTCAATCGTCTGCGTCTGGAGTGCGGCGGAGATCACATACAGAGCAAGGTGCATCGTGCGGATGGCCTGATCCTCACGCTCGCCCTCCAGATGCGCAAGGTCGCGATATATCCAGTTGATGAGGTCAGAGACATGATCCGCAAAGTCCGCTGCAATTTGTGCACGCTTCTGCTCGGCAGCAGCGTTGGCACGTTTGCGCTTTTCCTTCGCTTCGATTTCATCACCGAATGTACGCCAGTACCCTGATAATAGTCAAGCTGTATGAAGAAGTCAAATTGACATTCGCGCATCTTTTCAGTATAATGTCGACGGGTGGGTACCTACCGGCAGTTATCGAAATATGCAAAGAAGTACAAGCGCCAACAGAGGAGCAAAGTGCCTTCGTCACAAAAAAGAACGATTTTTCCCATGGCGGCTTGCCAGCGGGCATTGTGAGAGCGTGCCGGAACGGTGAAAAGACGTGGATCCTGTTCGGATGACTTTTACCTGTTTTCCCCTCAAGAACACTGAAACAGACGGAAAAGACAGCGTTTTCACAAATTATTTGGGTGAAGTATCAAAAAAACAATGTGATGAAATTATAAAATCTCCATACTTGATTTTTGAGCTTTTATCTGGTATAAGCTTATTAGGCGTTGACGCGGGCTCAATATAGTGACCGCAGACTATAAACACAAACAAGTGTTATGCGGTGTTTTTGCACCGCATAACATTTGTCTGCTTGAGCGCGCGCCAGCATTCTAGGCAAGTCACAGGAAGTCGGACTTGCCCCTTTTTGCGCCCGAAAACGGGCAAAATTTTTGCTGATGAGAGGAGATAATTATGAAGAATCAGCACAGCAGGATTCTCGCATGGCTGCTGGTTTTCAGCATGGTTCTGGCAATGATGCCGGCGATGCTGATCACGGCCTCTGCTGATGAGCCTGTGTCCGCGGCGACGTGGGCAAAAACAGATTTGAAGGACATCAAGTCGACGGATACCGTCGCCATCACGATGACGCGCGGTGAGGTCACCTATGCGCTTCCCACGACGATTGACGCGGAGAAGAAGGTGGCACTTGCACTCGTGTGCACCGTCAAGGGCAACACGCTCACCATGAGCGGCACAGACGCGCAGTACGGCTGGCACATCTCCGCCGCAGAGGGCAGCGACGGGTATTACATCACCACCGGTGAGAACTACCTGTCTCTGGCCAATACGGCAAAGGGTGTTGTAATCGGCAAGGACGTGAAGGCAGTCTGGACAGTTAATGAGTACGGCTACCTGAATGCTGATATTGTCCTGCCGGACAAGACGGTCAACCGTATGCTCGGTGTTTACGTTCCGACGAAGGAAGACCAGACTCCTGATTGGCGCTGCTATTCCGCGTCGAGCGGCGTACCCAGCAATATCAAGGACGAGACGCTGAGCTTCTGGGTGCTTGGTGGAACCGGCTCTGTGCCGACACCCAATCCCGACCCCAAGCCGGAGCCCGACCCCAAACCCGAACCCGACCCGAAGCCCAATCCGGCAGCCGGCGAAGCGGCGCAGCTGACGGAGCTTCACTCCGGCGATCGGGTCTACATCTGCAACCCGGCGTCCAGCGAGAAAGCCAAAAATCGCGTCATGTCCGGGCTGGGTGAGGACGGCAAGCAGTTTACCTCCGTTGAGGCGGAGATCACCGACGGCATTCTTTCGGTCACTGCGGAGATGCTTGCGCTGACCGTCACCGTGGACTCTGACGGCAATTATACGTTCCAGGACGAGAACGGAAACTACCTGACAGTCAACGGAAAGAACGATATGTCTCTGGAGAGCGCTCCCTCCGAAGCCAGCACTTGGACGTTGGAGGCTGCGAAGGACAAGGAAGGCAACGAGATCGCGGGCAGCTTCCTTGTCAAGAGCGCGGCGACATTTGAAGGGAAGAATCTGTATCTCGAAAACTATAAAGGCAACTTCACGTCCTATATTTTCCAGAGCCGGAGCAGGACAATGTACACCATGCAGTTCTTCTCTGCCGGCAAGACTTCAACCGGCGGCTTTACCACGGAACTGACGGCAGGCGACAAGGTCGTGCTCTATCAGCCGTCCAGCGGCATGGCGCTGTCCAGCACTGTCGCGGACAACGAGAAGAAGAGCAACCTTGTCGGAACGGATGTAACTGTTTCGGACGACGGCGTGATGTCCGGCTATGCGGAAGAGAACATCTGGACGGTCGGCGTCATTGAAGGCGAAAAGGGCAAGCAGTATACCTTTGAAAACGGCGGTAAGTATCTGGAAGGCTATCCGGTCAAGCTGACGCTGGGCGACAAGGCGTTCAACTGGAATCTCTCCGCGGCGGAAGGCACCGATATGTTCTTTGTCAAGAACTTTATGAGCGCGCAGCTGGGCTGGAGCACGGAGAGCAAGAGCTTCTATCTGGGCTTCAACAACGAAGGCGCGACTGAAAACTTCGGCTTCCGTTTCTACGCGATCGGCAATGGCGGCAGCGGCGGCGGCTCGGTCACCAAGACCGTTGCAACGCCCAAGGCGTCTCCCCGTTCCGGTGAAGTTCACAACGGCGATAAGGTCACCTTCACCTGCGCGACCGAAGACGCGACCATTCTTTACAAGGCAAACGGCGCTGCGGACTGGACGACCTACACCGCTCCGATTGCCATCACGGAGGACATCTCCTTCACCGTGAAGGCAGTCAAGGAAGGCATGGAGGACAGCCGCGAGGTCACCTTCAAATACACGGTCTATGTCCCGCCCGTACTCGGCGAGCACAAGGCGGAAATCGTGAAGGATGCCTCCATGCTCTCCTCCGGCGACCGCATTCTGGTTGTTGTCAAGGAGCTGGACTACGCAATGGGCCAGACCCAGAAGGCGAACAACCGCGACAATGCGCCGGTCATCAAGGATGAGGCCGCTGGACTGCTCAGCTACGAGCCGGAAAGCGCACAGATCATTCAGCTTGAGTCCGGCATTGAGGACGGAACGTTCTCGCTGTACTGCCTGAACGGCAACCACACCGGCTATCTCTATGCACCGCTCGGCTCCAGCGCGCAGGGCAGCAACTGGCTGCGCACGCAGGACGAAAAGGATATCAACGGCTCCTTTACCATTGATATCGCTGCGGACACCACCGCGACCATCACCTCCAAGGCGGACAAGGGCTCCAACACCATCCGCTACAACACGGCAGGCATTTTCTCCTGCTATGGTCCTAAGAGCCAGAAGGCAGTCACGGTCTACCGTCTGCTCGAAGGCAACGAAAAGCCCGGCCTGCCGAACGCAGGCGACAAGGTTGCCATCTACAACCTGCTGGCCAAGGGCGTTCTGTCCGGCATGACCGGCGACCTGTCGGATATTTACGGCTGCGCGATCAGCGCGACCGGCGCTGAGATCAAGAACGGCAAGGCGCTCTGCGACAACGGCGCCGTGATCTTCACGGTCTCCAAGAGCGGCGAGTTCTACCGCTTCCACAACGAGGCGTTCGGCTATCTCTGCTCCTATGGCACGGGCAACAACGCCTACTACTCCACCGAACTGACGGACGACGCGAACTGGACGCTGGAAGCCTACAACGGCGGCTATCGCATGAAGAGCAATGCGGCCTTTGAGGACAAGAGCCAGTACCTCCAGTACTTCTCCGGCGGCTTTACGACGTGGGGAATGTACAACGTCACCGACCGCGACGTATTTACCTATCACTTCTATCCCTGCGCAAACGCCAAGCTGACGGACGGCGTCGTCAACGAGCCGAAGGCTGTTTTCGGCAACCTGGCGGACGCTCTGGCCGGTCAGCGCTACATGCTGCATTTCACGATCGACGCACTGTTCGGCGTGAAGGAGCTGCATGTCGCTATGAACGGCGTGGAGCTTGCGTACACGGAGCTCGACGGCCACTACACGGCTGTCATCCCTGCCGAGTACATCAAGGGTGAGAAGCTGACCGTCCGTGTCTATGGCGCCGACAACAAGGGCGTTGCCATCGACTCCACGGTTGACATCCAGATCAAGGACGAGCCCGGCATCACCGACGTTCGCCCCATCGCAAACGCGCAGACCAAGAACGACAAGCGCCCCGAGATCTCCGCGGTGCTTGCAAACGTCGGCACGAACCCCACTGTCACGATGAGTGTGAACGGTGTGGACGTCGCCTTCACCTACGAGAACGACAAGGTCAGCTACAAGCCGACCGCCGACATGGAGGACGGTCGTGTTTCTGTCACCATCACGGTCACCCGCGCTGACGGCAAGTCCGTCACGAAGACCTGGAACTTCGTTATCGGTGAGACCAACTACCAGATGCTCTTCGGCCAGCTCCACTCCCACAACGGCGAGTATTCCGACGGTGCAGGCACGCTGTCCATGGCTCTGGACTATATCGCAAGCCTTCCGGAAAGCGCGAACGTTGACTTCGTTGCCTTCACGGACCACTCCAACTACTTCGATACGACCGACGCGCCAAACCCCGCCGAGGCACTGCACGACATGGCCAAGGCAACTGCGTTCTCTCAGGAGCGCTGGGCGACCTACAAGAACACCGTTGCGCAGTTCAATGAGACCCATGAGGGCATCATCGGTCTCGCGGGCTTTGAGATGACCTGGTCCGGCGGCCCCGGCCACATCAACACCTTTGCGACAAAGGGTATCGTTTCCCGTAACAACAAGACGCTGAACAACAAGTCCGGCGACGCGGGTATGAAGGAATACTACGCGCTGCTGGCGCAGGACGAGGGCAAGGACTCCATCTCCCAGTTCAACCATCCGGGCACGATGTTCGGCAACTTCTCGGATTTCAACTATTGGAATCCCGAAGCCGACAGCCGCATGCACCTCGTTGAGGTCGGTAACGGCGAAGGCCAGATCGGCGGGTCCGGTTACTATCCCAGCTACGAGCAGTACACGCTGGCACTGGACAAGGGCTGGCATCTGGCTCCGTCCAACAACCAGGACAACCACAAGGCAAAGTGGGGCAACGCCAACGATGCCCGCGACGTCCTTTTTGTTGAGCAGGCCACGGAGGAGGGCATCTACGATGCGATCCGCAACTACCGTGTCTACGCAACGGAGGATAAGAACCTTGAGCTCGGCTATACGGTCAATGACCTGCCGATGGGCACCATCATTGAATCGGTTCCCGAGATGCTGAAGTTTGATGTTTCCGTCATGGATCCGGACGAGCAGGACTCCATCTCCAAGGTGGAGCTGATCGTCAACTCCGGTAAGGTCGCCTACACTTGGGACGATCCCGCAGAGCTTGCAGCCGGTATCCTTACGGTAGAACTCAAGCCCGAATATTCCTACTATTATGTCAAGGTCACGGAGGCCGACGGCGATCTGGCGGTCACCGCACCTGTCTGGGTCGGCGAAAGCCTGCAGCTCGGCATCACCGAGATGACTGCGGACTCCACCAACCCCATTGTCGGTGAAACGGTCACGCTCACGACGAAGCTTTACAACAAGGAAAGCTCCGACGCGCAGATCAAGAGCGTTGTCTACACCACCGAAGGCTCCAAGGTCCTCTTTACCGACACCACGCCGCGCGTCCTTTCTGCCGACAGCTCCGTGAGCATCGACTGGAAGTACGTTACCGAGCTTGCAAAGAAGACGACCATCACCGTGACGGTCGTGGTCGAGATGGAAGGCAAGGAGTACACCTTCTCCGCCGCCGTCAATCTTGATGTGCAGGACGTCAGCAGCCTCGCCTATGTCGGCGTTGACGCTTCGCACAACAACGAGTATGTTTCCGGCTACAACAAGGGCCTGATGGGCAACTTCACGACGATTGCTGCCGACTCTACGGTTCGCGTTGACATGCTGGACACCTCTGAGAAGCTGATCGCCGCCTGCAAGGACGGCAAATACGCGGCTCTGGTCATCACGCCGCCCTCCCGCCGTGTTGCGGAAGGCAAGGACTACACTGAAACGGAGCTCAAGGCTCTGGCTGAGTTCAACGCCGCCGGCGGCGTCCTGCTGATCTCCGGCGTTGGCGATACCAACGACCAGCTTTCCGGTGCAAAGCACACGGCTGCAACACAGAATGCGCTGCTTGAGAAGCTCGGCTCGTCTCTGCGTCTGTCCGACGACGGCCTGTATGAAGACACCTCCTTCGCGCTGACGCTGAACAGCTTCGGCAGCAGCAAGCTGGTGCAGGGCCTCACCACCGGCATCTCCTACTACGGCGGTTCTACGATCTACGCGGTCGATGCCACCGGCGCAGTCTCCAGCGAGATCCCCGCAACGGTTGCAGCCATGCTCTTTGCGAATGCAGCCGGCACCTCCGTTGACAAGGACGGCGACGGCCTTGGCAACGGCAAGTTTGCTCCGGATGCACTGGTCACCCGTGAGCAGATGGTTACCATGATCTGGCGTCTGGCAGGCGAGCCGGCGTCCAATGCGGACCTCAGCTCCTTCAAGGATGCGGACAGCATCCCCACATGGGCTCAGAACGCATTTGCATGGGCTGTCGAGCAGGGTATCGTCAGCGGCACGCGCCACTGGAACCGAATCGGCCTGTATCTTGCACCGCACGATGACATCAAGCGCTGCGAGTCCGTGAAGATTCTGGTTGTCTACGCAAAGCTGAAGTAAGTCTGCAAAACTGAAAAATCAAACGTCCCACCCTGCGCTCGCGCAGGGTGGGACAAGCGCCATTCACATAGATACCTTCTTTCAAGCAAGCATCCGCCCGGCGGATGCCTGTTTGACAGAATGTATTTTACCGGGTATGGGTATGAAATGAAAAATAAGAACAATTCTATAAGCCGTTCCAATCGCACTGCCGCCGCGTCTGTGCTGGTCGTTGTGCTGATTCTTGGGATATTTGCGGCGCTGTATTTCTATGCGCATGATGCGGAAGAAAATACGATAAAGCCAACCGAATACGCGGAGTATGAAAAAGGCCGCGTTGTCGAGATTTTGATGGACAACTGCGAGGTCAGCGAGGTGGCGGAAAATGCCTACCGCGGCGACCAGAAGCTCCTTGTCAAGGTCACCTCCGGTCAGTACAAAGGCGAAACGATGCTGGTTTCCGGTTTTGTCGGCCCCATCTACGGCGAGCCTGCGAAGGTCGGGCAGAGCGTTGTGCTGAGCATCAACACCTATGCAAACGGCGACCACACGGCCACCGTGTATGAGTACAACCGGACGCCCATTGTCTTTCTGATACTCGGCATATTCGTTCTGGTGACGATTGCGGTGGGCGGCCGCACCGGCGCGAAATCCGTGCTCGGCCTGATCCTCACCATGGTCGTGATCCTGATGGTCTTCCTGCCGCTTTTGATGAAAGGCTGGCTGCCGATCCCTACCTCATTCCTGCTTTGTTCGCTGGTTGCGGTCGTGTGCTTCGTCATTCTGGGCGGATGCAGCAAAAAAGTCCTCTGCGCGTGCATCGGCACGATCGGCGGCGTCGCGTTTTCCATGCTCTTCGGCATCCTGACTCAGAAGCTGCTGCATCTGGACGGCCTGCGCGCGACCGATGCCGAAGCACTTTTACAGCTCCGCCAGACGGGCACACCCGTTCACATCAGAGGGCTGCTTGTTGCAGGCGTCATCATTTCCGCCTTGGGCGCGGTCATGGACGTTGCAATGTCCATTGCCTCGGCGCAGTCCGAGTTGAAGGCAGTCGATCCCGACCTCTCTGCGCGGGCGCTGTGGCGCTCCGGCATGAACATCGGACGCGATATGGTCGGTACGATGACCAATACGCTGATCCTTGCGATTCTCGGCAGCGGAATGGTGCTGATCCTCTATCTCTACTCGCTGAATCTCTCTTGGTATCAGTTGATGGCATCCAGCTACATTGCCATTGAGCTCATCAGCTCCGTCTCCAGCGCGATCGGCGTCATTCTCGCCGTCCCCCTGACAAATGCCGCCGGAGCGCTGCTCTATTCCACGCGTGCAAAAAATGCCGCCAAATAAAAAGGAACCCGGGAATCTGAGAGATTCCCGGGTTTTTGGCACCCCAGAGACGATTCGAACGTCCGACCCTTCGCTTAGGAGCAGAAATGTATCATTTCCCTCTGAGACAATTCTTGTCAAGATTTGTTCAAAATCCGCGCGAAAAAACGCGAAAACCAGACGGTTATAATTGCTAGAAGTTAGTTCGAGTCAAATCGGGATTGCAATAGATAAGTCCTGATTGTTAGAAAAAATGACGCCGTGTTAGAAGAAAATTAGAAATAGCTAATAAAGGCGTTAGGTATCATTTCCCTTGCGGATATTTTAGGAGAAATCAGCATCAAAGTCAATATCATTTTATCTACGGAGTTGGACATCCAAATTCAAATATAATACGGGAAAACTTAATATACATAGCACACCCACTTGCTCCACGACGGAGCCGGAGGATGCGCTTTTTTGTTGCCCGGTATGGGCGGGAATGGAGGCGAAAGCAATGAACGGACATACAGAGGACAAACCGAAAGACTGCCGGTACTGCTATTTCTGGAAGCAGACAGAGGGCTGCACCTACCGCGGCAAAACCGGCTGCTATTATATTTCGGCGCAGAAGCCGTCTGCCGCCGTCAACGAGTGCGACGGCTGTCCGTATGGGCGGGCGTCTCCTTGCATCGGCTGGTGTACAAAGGATCTGCTGCGCTCTATGGGCCTTTGGAAAGGGCGTGGAGATACATGACACTGGACTATTACTACGGGGATCAGGCGGAACTGTTTTCGTTCTACCGTATCGAAATGTCCGAGATGATTGCTACAGCCAACGCCAAAAGCATTGAGGATATTATAGCAATTTTCAATAATACAGCAGAACGCTTTAGCTTTTGAGAAAAAGTGGTACGGCATCCGATTATCTTCTTTGATATTGCTTTCTGAAAACATGGATGAAGCAGAAAAGTCTGGCAAAGGAACTGCCTTTGTCAGAAACATGATGGCACACTTGATACAAAGTATGTCTGCGGCAGCAGGTGATCCAGATGAAGAATAAAGCGCCGATTAGAAAATATGACATCACGCAATGTGCTCTTTATAAATGTCGGACGAAAAAGCGTCTTGAACATCTTCTGTGTCTTGAACCCGGTGGTCTCAAAATAATTGATAGCATCATCGGGTATCACAAATTTGAAATCGATAAAAAGCATTCTAAGGATGTGAAGCTATGTCCCAATTCAACATCATCTCCGCCACCTCGGAGAGCACGGTCGTGGCCGAGTACACGCCGGATGCCTGCCGGTCGGACAGCTATCAGAGCGAGGCGGCACTGGTGCAGGAATTTCTGCGGCTTTTGTGTGCGCAGGGGTATGAATATCTGGAGATCCACGACGAAGCCGCGCTCATCGCCAACCTCCGCCGCCAGTTGGAGGGTCTGAACGACTACGCCTTTTCGGACAGCGAGTGGACGCGCTTCTTTAGGGACTGCATCGCGGGCGCAAACGACGGCATTTTGGAAAAGACGCGCCGGATTCAGCTCGATCATGTGCAGGTGCTGCGGCAGGACAGCGGCGCGTCCAAAAACATCTACCTGCTGGACAAAAAACACATTCACAACAACCGTTTGCAGGTGCTCCACCAGTACGAGGAGACTGCGGGCAACCACGACACGCGCTACGACGTAACCGTCCTCGTCAACGGCCTGCCGCTGGTACATATCGAGCTCAAGCGGCGCGGCGTGGCCATCCGCGAGGCGTTCAACCAGATCAAGCGCTACCAGCGCGACAGATTCTGGGCAGCAAGCGGCCTTTTTGAATACGTCCAGATTTTCGTCATCTCCAACGGCACACACACGAAGTATTATTCCAACACCACCCGCAGCAGCCACATCAAAGAGCAGGGCGAGGGACGCAATAAAACCAAAAAGACCAGCAACAGCTTTGAGTTCACCTCCTTCTGGGCGGACGGGAACAACAAAGTCATTGCCGATCTGGTGGATTTTACAAAGACGTTTTTCGCCAAGCACACGCTGTTAAGCATCCTGACGCGCTACTGCGTGTTTACCTCGGAAAATCTGCTGCTCGTCATGCGCCCGTATCAGATCGCGGCGACAGAGCGGATTTTGAACCGCATCGAAGTCTCCACGACCTACAAGCAGTACGGCGGCATCGAGGCGGGCGGCTACATCTGGCACACGACGGGAAGCGGCAAGACGCTCACATCGTTCAAAACCGCGCAGCTGGCGTCGAAGCTGCCGTATATCGACAAGGTGCTGTTCGTCGTAGACCGCAAGGACCTGGATTATCAGACGATGAAGGAATACGACCGCTTTGAAAAGGGCGCAGCGAACAGCAACACCAGCACCGCCGTTTTGCAGCGGCAGATGGAAGACCCGGACGCGCGGATCATCATCACGACGATCCAGAAGCTTGATATTTTTGTGCGCAAAAACAAAGGCCACGCGGCGTTCCGGCAGCATTTTGTCATCATTTTCGACGAGTGCCACCGCAGCCAGTTCGGAGATATGCACCAGGCGATCACGAAGGCCTTTAAGAACTATCACCTGTTCGGCTTCACCGGGACACCGATCTTCTCCGTCAACGCCGGGACGGGCAAAAATCCGGATCTTCGCACCACGCAGCAGGCGTTCGGTGACAAGCTCCACACCTACACGATCGTGGACGCCATCAACGACGGGGACGTCCTGCCGTTTCGCATCGACTATGTGAACACCGTCAAAGAAAAGGACGATGTAAAGGACTCACAGGTTCGTGCCATCGACATTGAAAAGGCAATGGGCGCGCCGGAGCGCATTCGCGAGATCGTCCGCTACACGCTGGAGTATTTTGACCAGAAAACGAAACGCAACAGCTTTTATACCCTCAAGGGTCAGCGTATGGCGGGCTTCAACTCCATCTTTGCCGTCAGCTCCATCCCGATGGCGATGAAATACTACACGGAGTTCAAACGCCAGCTTGCCGAGCAGCACCGCGATCTGACCATTGCGACGATCTTCAGCTTTGCTGCGAATGAAGATGATCCCGAAGACGCACTGCCGGAGGAAGGCTTTGAGACGGACGCGCTCGATCAGACCGCGCGGGATTTTCTGGACGCCGCCATTCAGGACTATAACCAGACGTTCCATGTCAATTTTGACACGTCGGCGGACAAGTTCCAGAACTACTACAAAGACCTGTCCC
>ERZ773224.3878-NODE-3878-length-12463-cov-3.629352_pt1 | contig 12463 bp, 8 predicted proteins | sample MGYA00580526_ERZ773224 | MGnify/ENA primary metagenome ERZ773224 (study PRJEB29015, sample SAMEA2737743) | human gut metagenome | biome: human gut; feature: human-associated habitat; material: faeces | place: China | collected 2012 ... | reverse complement strand
ACTAAGTAATTCACCTGCAGTTTTATTGCAGACTTTCTTAGTCTAGGAATAATTATAACAAAAAAATAAAAAAATAGCCACATTTTTGGAAAAATATTTCTTATAAAAAGTGGAGATTTTTTGTAATGTATATTGTGTAATATGTTAAAAATTTAAGAATTTTTTCAGTTTTTTTGGATTTGTACTTGAAAATTTGAGGAATTGTGGGATAATAGTAGTGTCTTATTATGTGTATAGCATAGAAAGAGAGAGTATATTATGAGTAACTGTGCAATTATTTTGGCAGGTGGCGAAGGTAAAAGAATGAAAAGTAACCTTCCTAAACCAATGTCAGAAGTTTTGGGAAAGCCAATGTTAAGATGGGTTATCGACTCAGTAAAGTCAGCCGGTGTTGATGACATATGTGTAGTAAAAGGCTACAAGAAGGAATGTATTGATGAATTTGTAAGTTTGCTTCCTTTTGAAGTAGAAACTGTTTATCAAGCTGAGCGTCTTGGTACAGGTCATGCAGTAATGATGGCTAAGGATTTTTTGGAAAAGCACAGTGGCAATGTTGTTATTCTAAACGGTGATGCTCCTTTTATGGATGCAAAGACTATTTCCGATGCACTTGCTCTTCATACAGAAAAGGGTAGTGTTGCAACAGTAATTTCAGCTAAAGTTTCTGACCCTACAGGTTACGGTAGAATTGTCAGAGATGAAAACAACAATTTCCTAAAAATTGTTGAGCAGAAAGATTGTAACGAAGAAGAAAAGAAGATTAATGAAATCAACTCAGGTGGTTTTTGGTTTAACTGCGAAAAGTTACTTTCTGTTTTAGGTGAAATTAAAAGTGATAACAATGCTAAGGAATATTATCTTCCTGATGCACTAAAACTTCTATTAGATAAGAATGAAGTTGTTTCAGCATTTGTTTCAAGCAACCCTGATACTGTTTTAGGTGCTAATGACCCTGAACAGTTAAAGGAACTTAACGAAATTGCTAAGAGCAAAGGCTATAAATAAGGTATTAAATTTACTTGTTAAATTTTATATATAAACTAAAAACAAACATAGGTAAGGGGATTTAAAAATGAATTTCAATGGTAAAGACATTAAGATTTTCTCCGGCTCATCTAATAAGGATGTAGCACAGGGAATCGCAGGTTGTCTTGGACTTCCACTTGGAAAAAGCAATTGCTGTACATTCTCTGACGGTGAAATTGCAGTTTCACTTAACGAGTCTGTAAGAGGTTCTGATTGCTTTATTGTACAGTCAACATGTACACCTGTAAATGATAATCTTATGGAAATGCTAATTATGATTGATGCTATGAAGAGAGCTTCTGCCGGTAGAATTACTGCAGTTATGCCTTACTTTGGTTATGCTCGTCAGGACAGAAAAGCAAAGGCTAGAGATCCAATCTCAGCTAAACTTTGTGCAGATATTATTACTGCTGCCGGTGCTGACAGAATCCTAACAATGGATCTTCATGCAAATCAGATTCAGGGCTTCTTCAACATTCCTGTTGACCACCTAATCGGTGCTCCAATTCTTGCAGCACATATGAGAGAAAAGATGGGTACAAACGCAGATGATTATGTTGTTGTTTCCCCAGACCTTGGTTCAGTTACAAGAGCAAGAAACTTTGCAGCTAAAATCGGTTGTGGTCTTGCTATTATTGATAAGAGACGCCAGAAAGCTAATGTTTCTGAAGTTATGAACATTATTGGTGATGCTAAGGGTAAGAGAGTTATCCTAGTTGATGATATGATTGATACAGCCGGTACACTATGTAACGCTGCTGAAGCTATCATCGAAAAGGGTGGTGCTGTTGATGTTACTGCTTGTGCAACTCACGCAGTTCTATCAGGTCCTGCTATTGACAGAATTAAGAAGAGTCCTATTAAGGAAGTTGTTCTTCTTGATACAGTGCCTATCCCAGAAGACAAGATGCTTGATAAGTTCACTATTCTTCCTGTTGCTCCTGTATTTGCAGAAGCTATTGAAAGAATTTATTCTGACAAGCCTGTTTCTCCAATCAACTCATAATTGATAATTATTTTAACTTTTTAAGGGGTGCTCTTTAGTGCCCCTTTATTTTTTAGGTGATAAAATGTTTGGTAAAAAGAAATTTAGTTCTTCTATTGAATATATGGTTGTTGGTCTTGGTAATCCGGACAAAAAGTACGAGAATACCCGTCACAACACAGGCTTTATCTGTCTTGATAAAATCGCAGAAAAGTTTTCTTGTGATGTAAACCGTATTAAGTATAAGTCACTTGTTGGTGAATGTACTATTGACGGTAAAAAGGTTTTACTAATGAAACCACAGACATATATGAATAATAGTGGTCAAGCTGTTGTAGAGGCTATGAATTTCTACAAAATCCCCCCTGAGAATGTGATATTAATATTTGATGATATTTCCCTTGATGTTGGAAAGATGAGAATACGCCGAAAAGGTAGCCACGGTGGACAAAATGGTGTTAAGAACATTATTTATCTAAGTGGTAAAGATACTTTCCCTCGCATAAAGGTAGGTATAGGAAAGAAACCTCATCCAGACTATGATTTGGCTGCTTGGGTTCTTTCAAAATTTACAGGTGACGAAATTAAACTGATTGATAAAATGGCCGATAATTGTTGTGAGGCTATTAAGTACATTATTGACGGTAATGTTGATAAGGCAATGAATTTGTTTAATTCCTAACCTAATAATATGCAGGTGAATAATGGAATTTTTATTTGATTGTGTTGCACAGTTAAAGAATTTTCAAAAACTAAATTCTTATGCAAAGTTAAAAGGTGCAGTTGCAGTAACAGCACTTAATTCAGGTTTTAAATCAAATATCATAGGAACGCTCTGTCATTATAACGATGCCAGAGCTTTTTGTGTTGCCGGTGATGAAAAGGAAGCACAAGTATTTTGTAATGACCTATGTATGATGGGTTACAAGGCTTGTGTATATCCTCAAAGAGACTTTAATTTTAAAGAAGTTAGTGGTATTTCCAGGGAATACGAACACCAAAGGTTAAAGGTTCTTACAAAACTTTTAACAGGTGAATGTGATATTGTTGTAGGTACAATAGATGCATTACTTCAATATACAATCCCTCCGGAAATTTTGAAAAAAGCTACACTTCATTTAAAACAGGGTCAACAAATTTCCACAGAACAATGTGTAGAGGCACTTAATTTGCTTGGTTACGAAAGAACTGATATGGTTGAGGGTACAGGTCAATTTGCACTGAGAGGTGGTATTCTTGACCTATTTGTACCGGATAGTGAGAACCCTGTTCGTGTAGAATTTTGGGGTGATGAAATCGACTCTATCAACCATTTTGATATTCTTACTCAAAGAAGATTTGATAAGGTGGATAGTATTTTACTTTCCCCATCAAATGAAATTCTTGTGGAAAACAAAGCAGAACTTTCTGAAAAAATAGTTAAGAAAGCTAATTTATTAAGAAGTGAAAAAACCGAAAAAGCAAAGGAAACTCTCTATAGAGAGGCTGAAAATATTGCCAATGGTGTAAATCTAACTATCCTTGATAAGTACATTTCTTTAGTATATAAGAAACCTGCAACTGTCCTTGACTATGTTGGTGAAGAAGATTTTATCTTTATCAGTGAACACACTAATATTTCTGATAGAGTAAAGTCTATGGAATTTCAGTATAAAGAGGATATGAAAGAATACTTTGAAGACGGTATTCTTTGCAGAGGTCTTGATAAGTTCTCAATGGACTATAAGGAATTTCTGGAAATTGTAAACACCAGACATACAATTTTTATGGATAACTTTACCAGTGGTCATTTTGATTTACCTTTAAGTGATATTGTTTCATTTAATGTAAAGCAAGTTGCACCATGGAATGGTTTATTAACTGTACTTTGTGAAGATTTAAATGAATTCTTTAAGGAAAGAACTACTGTTGCAATTCTTGCAGGTACAGAAAAGTCCGGTAGAAATCTTACAGAAGAATTAAAAGATAAAGGTTTTAAAGCACAGTTTGTAACAGACTTAAAGAAAGCTGAACAAGGTAACATTTATGTTATGGAAGGTGCTTTGTCAACAGGTTTTGAACTATTACAAACTGACTTCCACTTAATAACATATGGTCAGTCAGTGCAAAAGCCTAAGAGAAAAGTACAGCGAAAAAAGCAAGGTCAAGAAATTTATTCTTTATCAGAATTAAACAATGGTGATTATGTAGTTCATTCAACTCATGGTATAGGTATCTTTAGTGGTATTCATAACCTAGAAGTACAAGGAGTAAAGAAAGACTATATCAAAATCACTTATGCAAAAGGTGATGTACTTTATGTACCGGTAACTCAGCTTGATTTGGTAGCAAAGTACATTGGTCCCAGAGATAATGAACATGTAAAGTTATCTAAACTAGGTGGCAGTGAATGGCAGAAAGCAAAGACCAGAGTTCGTTCAGCAGTAAAGGATATGGCTAAGGAACTTTCTAAGCTATATACAGAGCGAATGAAAGCTAAGGGTTATGCTTTTTCACCTGACGGTGAGTGGCAAAGGGACTTTGAAGCCAAGTTTATGTATGATGAAACACCTGACCAATTGCGATGTACTGATGAAATCAAAGGTGATATGGAACGACTTGCTCCAATGGATAGACTACTTTGTGGTGATGTTGGTTTTGGTAAAACTGAAGTTGCATTGAGAGCAGCCTTTAAGTGCGTTTGTGACAGTAAACAATGTGCAATTCTTTGTCCAACAACAATCCTTTCATGGCAACACTATCAGACTATTATCAATAGATTTGACGGTTATCCGGTAAGAATTGAACTGCTAAGTAGATTTAGAACTGCAAAACAACAGAAAGAAATTGTTGAAAAGCTAAAGCGTGGTGAAGTTGATATTGTAGTGGGTACTCATAGACTGGTACAAAAGGATGTTACTTTCCACGACTTAGGACTTGCAATTATTGATGAAGAACAAAGATTTGGTGTTGCTCATAAAGAGAGATTTAAAGAAATTTGCAAGAATGTTGATGTACTAACTTTGTCAGCTACACCTATTCCACGAACACTTAATATGGCTATGAGTGGTATTCGTGATATGTCTGTATTGGAAGAAGCACCAACCAACAGACAACCGGTACAAACCTATGTACTTGAGCATGAACCTGCAATTCTCCACGAAGCAATTAGAAGAGAACTAAGGCGTGGGGGACAGGTTTTCTATCTTCATAACAATACAGAAAGTATCAACGCAAAGGCAGTTGCAATTTCAGAAGCAATACCGGAAGCTAAAATTGCAGTTGCTCATGGTAAAATGTCTGAACATGAATTGTCTGATATTTGGGCAAGGATGTTGAACCAAGAAATCAATGTGCTTGTATGTACCACAATTATTGAAACAGGTATTGACTTACCAAATGCAAATACCTTAATTATTGAAAATGCAGATAATATGGGACTTTCTCAACTTCATCAGTTAAGAGGCAGAGTTGGCAGAAGTAGCCGTAGAGCCTATGCTTACTTTACATTTAATCCTCACAAGGTGCTTTCTGATATTAGCCAAAGAAGACTTAATGCAATTAGAGAGTTTACTGAGTTTGGCAGTGGTTACAAGATTGCAATGCGTGACCTTGAACTTAGAGGTGCAGGTAATATTTTAAGTGGTCAACAACATGGTCATATGGAGGATGTTGGTTATGATATGTACCTAAAGCTACTTAATGAAGCAGTTAAGGAAGAAAAGGGAGAGATTAAACCAACTGATACAAATGAATGTACTGTTGATATTCAGATGGATGCCCATATTCCTGAAAGTTATATTGAAAGTTTATCTCTAAGACTTGATGCTTATAAACGAATAGCAGATATAAAAACTCCCGATGACTATGATGATGTAGTTGATGAACTTTGTGACAGATATGGTGATATGCCACAATCTGTAATAGGTCTTTGTGATATTGCATTGACAAGGAACAAAGCAAAAGAATGTGGTATCTATGATATTAAGCAAAGTGAAAGCAATATTATATTGAAAGTAAACGATTTGAAAAATCCGGAACTTTATAAATTAATAGGTAATGCTAATGGCAAAGCTATATTAACACCATCAGAAAACCCATATATTACACTTAAAGTTGACAAGAACAAAAACGGTCTTAGTTCTTTAACAGAATTATTCTGGGAAAAATTATAGACAAATTCCTACAGAAAAGTACAAAAATAAAGAAAAAATCGTTGATTTTATGAATTTTTAGTGTTTTTTATGGACTTTTTGATTGGATTATTGTATAATACATCTTATGTTATATTATCCTAAAGGCAGGTATAATCAAAATGAATTTGAAAAATATTAAAAAAGTAATGGCTGGTACAGTTGCAGGTGCAATTATGGTATCAGCAGCAGCTTGTACTCCAATCAGTACAAAGGCTCAATGGTCTTACAAAGAAGGCAAAAATGAAAAGGCAATCGGTGTTTACATTTTTGCTCTTTTCAATGCTTATAACCAGGCTAAGACCTATGCTGAAAAAGCAGATGGTTATAAGAAAGATGAAAGTTTCCTTGATTTAAAGATTAAGGATGATGACGGTAAGGAAGCAGTAGCTTCTGATTGGATTAAGGATAAGGCTGATTTAACTCTTAGAGAAGCTCTTTATCTTGACAGTAAGCTAGATAGCCTAAATGCTACAGTTGATGAAGCATCTTATGCTGAACAGGCTGAAAAGGACTGGACACTGGGTTATATGGCTGAGTATTACTCACAGATGGGTTACTCAACAACACCGGAACAGGACATTCTGGAACCTTACGGTATTTCTAAGGAAAGCTATCAGGAACTACAGTACAATATGTCCGGTAAACAGCAGAAGTTATTTGATTTAATGTATGGTAAGGGTGGTTCAGAAGAAGTTCCTGACTCAGACCTACAGAAGTTCTTTGATGACAACTACACATACTACACATACTTTACAGTACCTCTATCAGAAACAACAACTGATAAATCAGGACAGCAGACATCAAAGGCTTATGATTCTAAGAAGCAGAAGCAGTTAACATCTGATGCAGAATCTTATGCTAAGGCTATTAACAACGGTTCAACAATGGAAGATCAGTGTACAAAGTATCTAAAGGCTACAAAGAGTTCTTCAAAGGCTAGTGATACAGTTCAAAAGGGTTGTGAACTACTTGATAAGGACAACCTAAGTTCTTCTTCAATTGGTGAAGATGTAGCTAAGAAGCTTGTTGATATGAAAGTTAACGAAGCTAAGGCTGTTACAATCGGTAAAGATGATTCCAAGACAATTTATGTTATCCAGAAGCAAAACACTAAGGATGGCGAAAAGGAATATCTAACTAAGGATGATTCTACTAGGAAGAATGTTCTTCAGAAAATGAAGAATGATGATTACAACAAATTCCTACAGAAAGAAGCTAAGGCACTTAAGTGTGAAGTCAACGAATCTGTAGTTAATAAGTATGACCCTGATATGTTCTGGGAAAAGCCAGAAGAGACAAGCACAACAACAACTTCTTCTAAGTAAGATTTGTTAAACAATTTTCTAACAGTACGGAGCTACTTTTTATGATTAATAGATTAAAGAAATTTATCTGTATATGTGGAGTTTGTGTATTGTCAATTACTACTCTTTCATTTGCAACAGTAGCAAATGCTGAGGACTATGTTGACAATAATCAAGAAGCAGTCTATACAACTGCACCGGCAGTAGTAAATACAGAACCGATTTATACTCAGTCACAGGAACCGGCCAATAATGTTGATACATATACATATGCTCAGGATTATACTGAAGCACCGGTAGTTGATAATTACAGTAACGATACTAACACTAATTATGATGGTAATGCTGGTAGTTACAATTTCTATGACGATAACGGTGAAGTTTCAGACGGTAGTAGTGATACAAATTCTGATACTAATACTGATACAGATGCTAACACCGATACCAATACAAATGCTGATGCCGGAGAAACAACAACTCCAACATACAAAAATGTTAAAGAAATTGATGATACTGAGTTAAAAGATAGCGACTGGGACAAAATCTCAAAAGAATTATCTAAAAGTAAATCGAAAGGTAAAAGCTCAAGCCCATTTGACTATATTAAAAATAGTGAAAAGGCTACAGGTTGGGATGCTTTCATTAATAATCTAAATTGGGCTTCAACTCTTGCATTAGTTTCATTTGCATTAGCTTTAATCTGTATCATAATTTTCGTAATCTTTACAATTAAGAAAATAAGAAACAAGAGAAAAGGTTTACCTAATGTAAAAGTTAAATCTAACAAATCTGATGTTAGTGGTTCTCATGCAATTATTGAAGATGATGAAGAAGATAACTTTGATGAAATTTCTTCCAATACAAATGCAGAACCTGAAGAAACACAGAATATTTCTTCTCATGCAAAGTCAGCTCACGGTGGTGCTGAGGACTACGGTGATGATTATGATGAAGAAGATTTTAAAGATGTTCATTATGTAAAACCTGCTGATAAGCCAAAGAAGAAAAAACTAAAGCAGGATACATCAGAAATCATTATCCCAAATAAATATAAGAGATAAAATTAAGGCACTGTTTTCAGTGCCTTTTTTGTTATAATTCTGTGCATAAAAATAAGCTGAGTTTGATTTTACAAACTCAGCTTTTGTTATTAATAGTAATTAACCTTCTAAATATTCTACAATTGTTGTGTCAAGATTGTCAACATTTTTACCTGTGTTGCATAGTGGGATTTTCTTGCCTTTTCGTACAAATAGAGGTACTTCATTTAGTGCAACATTTACAAAGTGAACACCTTTTTCAAGTTTCTCTTTATGTACAACCTTGTTGCCTGAAAGCTTGTAGAATGTCATTTCTTCAGGTAGATATACTGTTCTGCCTGATTTGTTCTGTTCGTAAACAGGTGCAATCATAGCTTCATCACCAAGAAGAACCTGGTCATCAGTTTCCTTAGATAGTGCATCCTTATATTCAAATGCAAGTGGCTTAAACATCATTTCGTTGTTTTCAGCACATTTCTTAGCTAGGCCATATAGGTAAGGGATAAGTCTGTATCTAACTTCAATAACATCCTTAAATTCCTTGTTGTTACTAAATGCATATGCTTCCTGATTTCTTGTACCAATAGCAGAGTGGTTTCTAAATAGTGGAGTAAATACAGATAATTGCATCCATCTGATTACAAGCTCTCTACTTGCATTACCGTTAAAACCACCACAGTCAGCACCTGTATAAATGTAACCACACATATTTAGTGATGGTAACATTCTTAGGTTAAGTAGGATGTGACTCCACCAAGATGTGTTGTCACCTGTCCAAATACCACCGTATCTATGTGAGCCAATGCATGATGCTCTGGAGAATAGGAGAGTGTCCTTTGGCAAACATTCACCAACACCTCTTGTCATCATATAACCGTATAGGTTGTGAACATCATAGTGGCTGTATTTGCCATCTAGGTGGTGCATATTCTTGTAGTCATCAATACTGTTAGATAGCTTAGAGAACTGGTCTCTGTATTCAAAGAAGTCCCAACAATCAAGGTCTTCACCGTTATACTGCTTAACAAAGTCAACTGCTTTCTTGAAACCTTCCATTGAGAAGAATAGAGCAGGTTCATTCATATCAATCCAGAAACCCTCAATGCCCTTGTCTGTTAGTGTGTGGAACTTGTCACCAAACCACTTTCTTGTGTCAGCCTTTAGATAATCTGGGAAACAACAAATGCCGGGCCATACTGCTGCCTTAAAGTCATCACCGTTTCTATCCTTGCAGAAGTAGTTGTTCTTTACACCTTCTTCATAAACATCAAAGCCATCTTCACATCTAACACCTGCATCAATAATAGGAATTAGTCTAATGCCTTTTTTCTTTAAGTCTGCTACATAGCTTTCGAAGTTAGGGAATGCCTTGTCATCAATTGTAAAGTCCTTGTAGTGGTCCATATAGTCAATGTCAAGGATAACAGAATCAAGTGGAATATCTGCCTTTTCATAACCATCTACAACTGCATCAACTTGTTCTTTGTTAGCATAGCTCCATCTGCTTTGCTGATAACCAAATGCCCACATTGGAGGCATATAACTTTGACCGATTAGTTCCCTAAAGTTCTTAACAACTTCAAGTTCATTTTCACCGTTAATTACATAGAAGTCAGCGTCTTTTCCTTCCAGTGAAATTGTAATTTCATCTTCAACAGTAAAGCCCATATCGTAGTGAACGGTACCCGGAAAATCAATAAAGTAACCAACTGTTGTTTCACCACTAATAATGAAGAAGTTGTGTGCACCGTATAGTGCTTCCTTTTCTTCTGTGTGGCAAGGGTCATCTGAACAGAATGAACGATACTTTCTGCCTCTTTTGTTAATACCACCCATTTGTTCACCAAGACCATAAATGGCATCACTATCATTTAGTGACATAGAGATAAATAGGTTATCTTCTTTTAAAGAAATATAGTCAGGGCTTTCCTTCTCAATTGGCAAATCAATTACAGTAGAGTCTGTACAGAATGGTTCGCCAAATCTGTATTTTTTAATATTCATATAAAATCTCCTAATTCTTTCTTATTATCATAAAGATTATAACATAAAGATTTAATTTTTCAAGGTATTTAAACAAAAAATATTAACAAATTATGAACCTTATTTTTGTAAGTGCTTTACAAATTATTTCACCATGGTCAAATGCCAGTCCATCATTACTAATAATTTTAAAGTCAGCATTATTTTTTGTAACACCTTTAGTTATATTTTTTTCAAGTTCTATATTAATAATTTCATTTTCATCCTTGTTGTTTAAAACTAATTTAACCTTATCATCACCGTCATTAATCTTAATATCAAACCACTTTGCATCTTTTGCATCATCACCGGCTATAGGCTTAATCTTGTCTTTATCAACAATAGCAAGGAATGAATCTGTCATTGTCCAACTTCTTGGGTCACGATTTGGGGAAGAGAACACACCGATTTCTTCGATAGGTATATCTTTAATAGAAGTTTCTTCATAAAGTTCCCGTTTTGCAGTATCAAAGATTGTTTCATCACATTCAGCAAATCCACCGGGTAATGCCCAATGGTCAAGAAATGGATGACCACCTCTTTTTATCAGTAATACTTGAACTTTATTTTCATTTATAGAAAATAAAACAATATCAGCAGTTACAGATGGCTTAGGGTAGTCCTTAGCTTTGTAATTTTGTAAAAATTCTTCTAGTGTAAATCCCTTATCATCAACAGTTCTTTTCATAACAATTACTTTCCTTTCAAGAAAAAAGGCTATTACAATAGTAATAGCCTTTTATAGTATGAGTTATAAAATTAGAAATCTACTTCTGTATCATAATAACAGCACTTGAGAAGTTTTTCCATTTCTTCCTGAGTAGGAATACGAGGATTAGAACCTGTACAAGCATCAGCAATAGCATTCTTTGCAATTTCAGGTAGTCTTTCTAGGAATACATCTTCAGGTACAAAGCCCTGTTCTGTTGGATATGAGTCAGGACCATAGTTCTTGATGCAATGAGGAATATTTAGTTCATCATTCATACCTCTTAGATGGTCAATAAGTAGAGAAATCTTTTCATCAAGTGAGTCACCACCAAGGTGCATAAAGTCAGCAATCTGACCGTATCTTTCAGCAGCTGTTTCATTCTTTGCATTAAATGCAATAACCTTTGGTAGATACATAGCATTAGCAGCACCATGGATAATATGTGCACCATAGTCAGCAAAAGCAGCACCTGTCTTATGTGCCATTGAGTGAACAATACCTAGTAGAGCATTTGAGAATGCCATACCTGCAAGACACTGAGCATTGTGCATATTGTCTCTCTTTTCCATATCGCCATTGTAAGAACCGATTAGGTCGCTCTGAATCATCTTAATCGCGTGTAGAGCAAGAGGGTCTGTGTAGTCACAGTTAGCAGTAGAAACATATGCTTCAATAGCATGTGTCATAGCGTCCATACCTGTATGAGCAACCAGCTTCTTAGGCATTGTTTCTGCTAGGTCAGGGTCAACAATAGCTACATCAGGTGTAATTTCAAAGTCAGCAATAGGATACTTAATACCCTTTGAGTAGTCTGTAATAATTGAGAATGCTGTAACTTCTGTAGCAGTACCTGATGTTGAAGAAATAGCACAGAAATGTGCTTTCTTTCTTAGACTAGGAATACCGAATACCTTGCACATATCTTCAAAACTAATGTCAGGATATTCATACTTAATCCACATTGCCTTTGCAGCATCAATTGGTGAGCCACCACCCATTGCAACAATCCAGTCAGGTTCAAAGTCAAGCATAGCCTGAGCACCCTTCATAACAGTTTCAACTGATGGGTCAGGTTCGATACCTTCAAATAGCTTAACTTCCATACCTGCTTCTTCTAGGTAAGAAACTGCCTTGTCTAGGAAACCAAAGCGTTTCATACTACCGCCACCTACGCATACGATAGCTTTCTTACCTTTAAA
>ERZ773224.3876-NODE-3876-length-12466-cov-4.894287_pt1 | contig 12466 bp, 9 predicted proteins | sample MGYA00580526_ERZ773224 | MGnify/ENA primary metagenome ERZ773224 (study PRJEB29015, sample SAMEA2737743) | human gut metagenome | biome: human gut; feature: human-associated habitat; material: faeces | place: China | collected 2012 ... | reverse complement strand
CATTGCTGCCGGTGGTGCTGCCGCTGCCGTCCAGGGTCACGTCCCGGTCAACGGAATTGCCGGAGGTGCTGGCCCCGTAGTTCCGCCAGGGCTCAATGCAGTACAGCGGTTCATCCGCATGGGCAACCCCGCCATACCGGGCAAAGTGCCAGCCCATATTTTTAATATAAGCCGTTCGGGTCGTGCCGCTGCCGTTGGGCTGATAGGTGCAGGACACCTGATAATTCAGCCGGGTGGTATAGTCGCCGTTGTCCGCATAGTCGAATAACATAATGCTGTTCTGGGTGGAGGCGTAGGTATCGGCATCCAGAATGCGGTCATCTGCATCCAGGTCATCCGGAAGCTGGTCTTCCAAAACCGCATCCTCCGGGATGGTTTCTTCCGGAGAGCCTTCTGCCGGTGGTTGCGTGGCTTCTTCTGCGGCTGCCTCTGTGGGGGCTTCAGTGGGTGCGTCTGTGAGCGGCTCCGTTGTTTCTGCGGGTGGCTCTGTGGCTGCATCTTCTTCGATGGGAGCAGTTTCTCCGGTGGGAGGATCTACCCCCGATTCAGATTGAATGGTGGGAAAACCATCGGCAAAGCCAAATGGCACAAGGCTGAACAGCGTGAGCAGCACAAGCAGCAGTGCCACCGGCCTGCGAAGTTTGGCAATCATAGTAGAAACGCTCCTTCTCTTTATGAATATGTGTTGTGGGGGTGAGAAAAATCAATACAATCATAGGCATCGCCTTCTTTCGTTTCATTTCATCCTTGCAGGGATGACATATTTTGAAAAATATGTAGGCATCTGCTCCAATGGGTGTTGAAGCAGATGTTTATTCATAAAGCGATTTCTCATATTTGTCCTCGACGCCCTGAGAAATGGGAAGTCACCAGACGGCAGCTTGCTGGGCTGCTCCATAGGAATCCAACCTCCCCGCCTTCATTATGACCGGGCCGCGAATTACGGAAGTATCATTGTCCCTGCACAATATCGTCGCTGTATCGGTTGCAAACCGATATTTGAGAGCCGGTAGAAATCGCTGCTCCGTTTGCGGGAGGTCACGGCGTACTGCTCTGGTAGCTCATTGAACAGGAATGTATCTGATGAATGGTATTTACTTTTCAAGATGCCTGTATGGTGTATTTACCTTACGGGCATATTGTATCGAACGCTCCGGATTTCCAACACGGACAGACCGTGCCACTTTACCGGCACAAATAGTGCGTCTTATATTTTTGCAGCCAATTCCTCAAGCAGCTGAGAGGAGGCTATGAGGGCTGCTTTGATTTCATCTGCCTGTGCCTTTTTGCCGGTCAGAAGATAATCCGTAGTTACATGTAGGTGCTCTGCAATGAGAACCAAAATATCCAGAGAACAGCTTCTTGCGCCACGTTCAAGCTTTTGATAATAGCTGATGCTGATGTCGATTTCTTCGGCAAAAGCCTCCTGGGTGATGCCCCGGCGCATTCTTGCCTCCTGGATTCTGCGGCCAAATAGTTCCTGATCGAATTTCATTTTCTGTTCCTTTCTGCCGGTGCAGAGCAGTGAGGACACAGAAAAATCAGAGCATTCTTGCTGCGCTTGGGCGCAGCAAAATAAGGGTACTGAAATTGCGTTCCGGAATTTGGAATGCTTTTTCTGTATCCTCCGCCCTGATGATCACTCAGGCTTTAGATATTTGATTTGAAAAATAAAAAAGCCGGGCATGAAGCGATAGAGTAACTTTGTTACTCATCATCTTTCATGCCCGGCTATTTGGTGGTGTTTCATTATGCGGTGCTTGACCGCATACCCCGTTGCTCGGTGCTATGATACGGTATTAAAAAACGCTGGGATTTAAGGGTATTGACGTACACTGCCTGTAAAAAATAGGGGTTTTGCTGCGGCGGTATGCAAGGTTAATGGCTGCGACCTTCTGGCATCTTGGACATTTTAATTCAATGATGCCTGAAAGAGGGGTTGTCTTATAGAAGATTGTTCGTGTACAATTTCTGCACTTCACGGCGACCCGCATTACTTGTTTTTCATTTGTTTCCATACGTCTTTACTCCTTTGCTTGTATTATTTGTGTAAAGAAGGTTCCTTTCCAGCAGCCCTAGTTGTTCCATTCGGAAAGACAGGGCTGACTTGGAGGCCCCTAAAGCCTCTGCCAGACGGCAGAAGCTTTCATACTTGTTGGGGGTGTATTTTTTGCTCAGAGTGCCAATATGCTCGCCCAGTCCCGTGAGAAACATCACATCCAGGATTGCGTCCTTCGGCATCAGAAGGGCTGCGGCGAGAGCGTCTGCCTGCCATTCTACCCAATTGCTGATTTTCTTGTGGGAATTACGTGTGCGACGGTAGTCACATGTAAGCCGGTTTGCGGAGTGGTAGGCATTCGGAAATGCCTTGTAAAGAACCTGGTGAGCGATTTCATGGGCCAGAGTGTAATTTTTACGGCCAACCAGTTTCTCTGAATCACGTAAGCGGCAGTCTACAAGCACCGTATAGCCGTCCAGATAGTAATAGCATTCCTCGTTATCGTAGAAAACAGTGACCATCTGTTCATCCGGTGAGGTCACGCCCAGGATGGAGCCATCCAGCGAAAGCATCTGATAATCAACTGCAATCCCTAATACCTCTGCCAGCAGTTCCGGTTCAACCGTATAGAACATATGATTCTTCGGGACGTAGGCATCGGAATAGATACTAAGAATTTTCTGAGCAATCTGTTCAATGTCATCTCTGGAAAGAAATGGGGCTGCCATGCGATTACCTTCCTTGTGGCTGTTTGCTTGAATACTAGAACGTTTGTTTGAACTAACTTGGCGATATAATAGCACCGGAATTTGCATTTTGTCAAGAGGGTAAATATAGAATGACATAAATTTTTTTGGTGTTCCATAGCCGTCAGGAAAAGACTCTCATGGGCAGGTCGGTATCTCTGCTTACCATGTGCGCATATTGTGCGGCAAAGCAAATGTCCGGGAAAAATCCGGGAACCAGCATTGGAAGCACTCGATTTCCCAGCACAAAGCCCCAGTAATGGACGATTTTGAACCCAAAAGTTTCCAGATAAGCATAGTAATCTCCAATTTGCGCTGCGGCTTCCCGTTGGGCTGGGGAAAAGTCTTCATAGGCAGCGTGAAGAACCTTTTCCAGCCGAATGACCTCCGGCAGGTGAGAAAGCTGCTGTTCCTGGTGGAGATCTTCGTAATCGGTATTGATGCGCAGCTTATTGACCGGCTGCTGAAAACACTCCAGGTTCCACCGGAAGCCCTGGTAGGCGATGTACAGCAGCTTGGCGGCGAATTGGGCTTCCAGTGCATCGGAATAGGTGCTGTCCGGCAGGGAATCCTTGGCTTGCTCATATTGCTGCGACTCCTGTGCATAATCGGGGGCGTATTGTGTCAGGGTGCTTTTGAGCTGCTGAAGAAGCTGGGAGCCGTTGGGGGATGTTGTTTCAAAATCCATTGTGTGTGCCTCTTTCCATTATTTTTTCAGAACTTCCCGCAAAACTCGGTTTAACATATTTACAAGTAGTTCTAATAGAATTATAATAATGAAAAAGGCTTGTCGAAGTCAGTCGAATTATGGGAAAAGAAAACCAGCAGGCAATCTTTTGATTGCTTGCTGGCGGGTTTAGCCATTTTCGTGATAGGCATCGATATAAGCTTTGACGCAATGGTAGATTTTGCGGCGCTCTTTCGCTGGCAGGTCTTTTAACAGAGTGTCCAGCTCAGAGGGAACAGAATTTGCGGAGCAGTCAATGACATCCTGCAGCAGAGTGTCGGCGGACACACCAAGGACATTTGCGATTCTGCAAAAGGTTTCCAGCTTTGTGGGCTTGAAGCCTCGTTCGATGACGCTGATGTGCATGGGCGTTAAATCCACCAACTCCGCCAATGCTTCCTGCGTCAGGCCCTTTTGCTCACGGGCTATTTTGATGCGCCGTCCGATTGCTTTCAAATCCATAGTATTCCGTCCTTTTGGAATTAGTAATCATTCTTTTAGACAGTATACCCATAATAGAATTGAAAGCACAGAATCTATAATATTTATAGTAAGCACGATAGACTTAGAAACGTAATTTTTCAGCAATCGACACCGTTCGACACGGGTTTTTGCGAATCCATGGTATAATAAAAAGGCAAAAAGGCTTTCGCCAAGGAAAACCCTTGACGATACTCCCGCAAAAATCCCATAGGTAATTCCTGCTTTTTCAAGTTCCCATGACCAGATTTCTGACGGCGAATGGGCTTTTTAGGCGATACCGGATAGGGTGCTTGCCAGTTCCAGGGCGCTGCGTTTGGATTCCATGGAGGGATGGACATACATCCGCAGGGTGGTTTGCACGTCGGCGTGGCCCAGGATTTCGGAGAGGGATTTGATATCCATGCCGTATTCGATGCACCGTGTGGCGCAGGAGTGCCGCAGGATGTGGAAATTCCGCACCGGGATTTCCAGCCGCTCCAGGAAGCGCCGGAACCGGTATTGCAGCGTTCTCGGCTCCATTGGCCTGTCGCTGCCCGTGAGCAGGTAGCCGCTGGTTTTCAGCGGGCGAAGCAGAGAAAGCATTTTCGCCGTCAAGGGAATCACCCGTTCTGAGCATTCGCTTTTCGGCGCTTGAATTACCAACTCCGTGCGGCCTCCGTAATTGATACGGTAGGCCGTTCGCTGTATATGCACGGTTCCGCCGGAAAAATCAATGTCTGACCATTGTAGCGCGCACACTTCGCCCAGCCGGATTCCCGTTTCCAGGCACAGCAGATAGGCCAGGTTCTCGGTGCTGGGCTTTCGCAAAATCTCCGCGGAAATACGGCAGCATTCCCACCCGCTAAAGGTTTCAATCCGCCTCTGCTTAACCGCCGGAGTGCGGATTTCTTCTTCGCCGTTGTATCGGAACTTCCGCCGTGCCAGCTTCAAGGCGGAACGGACAATGACGCAAATATCATTGACCGTCTTGGGGGCCAAGCCGCCCTTGCCGTCCAGCCGCCCGGATTTGAGCTTTCTGTCCACAAAGCTGTTGAGCTTTTCTTCTGTAAGATCGCATACCCGTTGCGCACCCAGTTCAGGTTCAATGTGCTGCTGGATCAACGCCCGGTATCGTTCCCGGCTGGTGGGCTTGATGTGGCTGTTCTCCGCTTGCCAATGGGTCAAAAGCTCTTTTACCGTCAGAGTGCAGCCGCGCAGCTGCTGTTTGCGGTTTTCTTCCCGGCAGACAGCCAGCTTTTGGCGAACGTCGGCATAGGTTGTTCCGTAAACCGAGCGGTAGAGGGCCCCGCCGTCCGGCTTTCGGTCCACAATATAGCGGCCCTCCCAGCGCCCATCCTTGCGCTTATAGATATTTTCCCCTCGTCTGGGCATAGGCATTCCTCCTGTGACCATGATTTTGACGGCAGTTGCATCCAGCAAAAGGGTTCCCATTTGCCGAATTGCATAAAATCTAGCGCTTTTCCGTTCCTGTGTTGTCCATTGAATTGCGATTCCATACAAAAATTAACAATCTGGGACAAATTCAATTGACAAAGATATAGCTTATGATATAATAACCTCGTACGAATGGGTACGTATGTGGACTTTCTGGCTTTCGTTAAGGGTTTTCCTTAACGAAACCGTCCCCTGCGACCCAGGCTTCTGGCCGTCATACATAGTATGGCACAAAAGAACGTACTTTAACAACTCAATTGCTGCATGGTGTCCCATGTCCTGGGTCGGTTGAGAAAGCTCAGGCGTGGAGATTAGGGAACCGGTGGAAATCCGGGCTATACCCGTAGCTGTAAGCGCAGATGCCTGTATCCTTGGAGAGATCCGGTCATTGGGGAAACCTGAGAAGGCTGGATACAGACGAAGAAGGCTTTCGCCTCTGAGATGCGCAGAGCCAGAATACCGACCATGTGAGAACCCGGAGCGCATCCCTGAGATGGGGTGAAGGAAGGCAGGTTGTGAAAACATACGGTCACACTGGCAGAAGTCTGCCTGTGTGGCTTTTTCTTTTGCCTGAAAACTGCATATCGGTTTTGTGGCCTGTGGAGAGCAGGCTGAACAAGGGAAGCCGGTGGAAGTCCGGCGCAGACGCGCTACTGTAATGTGCCAGGGTACTGCCAAAATGCCATTGCTGAAAAGTGAGAAGGCGGCAGTGCTGCACAGAGCCAGGAGACCTACAAAACCATGGACTGATCTTTGGACGCGAAAGAAACCGTGAGATCCCACCAATGTAGAGGCATTGCGCCTGATAATGGAGGGACACGGTGTGAGTAACAAAGACAAGCCTTATCGTTTTGATCCACAACGGTGGAAACAGCAGCAGCTGGAGACAATGACCAACGCCGCCATGCGGCGCAAGGACGCTGAGTTCGTGGCGGCCCACCGGGACGACACAGACGAACAGCTGATTGCCTATCTCCAGCAGTGCGCCCAGGAGCTTGGGCATACGCCCCACCCCAGAGAGGTATTCGGGGGTGCTATGATTGGGGAGCGGTTCGGCGGATGGTCCAGAGCGGTAGATGTTGCTGGACTGCCCTACCCAACACATAAGGTCAGCGATAAGGGCAGACGCATCTACCGCAAAACCATGAAAGAGCAGTCCCGTGTATTCGACGAGCGTCAGGCACAAAAGCGGGAAGCCATCCGGGCTGTGAATCAAGAAAAGGCCGCTGTCGCTCAGGCCGAAAAACAGGCCCGCTTAGAGCGGGATGCCCGGTGGGGAGAAGCCCACGGGGATATGATGAGCGACGATGAGATACTGGAGTACCTTCGTACCTGCGCCGAGGCGCTGGGCCACTCCCCTTATTCCAATGAGGTTGAGGGTGGGCGGTATATTGCGGGGCGGTTTGTCTGCTGGTCTATTGCGTTGACCGAGGCCAAGCTGCCGCTGCCGAAGGGATGCCATAAGCCGAGGCGGGAACAGAAATTGGAGTTCCTGGCGAGGAAGAATGGGTGTCAACCGGGACGTGACCCGGAGACATATAGAAAGTGAATATCGATGTTGTGCCGCGACATCGATTCACGGGATTGTGCGATAATGGCCTTTGGGCCGGAGCGTGACGAAGTGGGTTAGGGATGATGCCCGTTTGTATGGTGGGCCCAATGGAAGCGGGGATCGTTGCGGACACGACGGAGGTGTTCACAAAACATGGTGTCAACAGCCCAAAGGCTGTGACATAAATATTTTACAAAGGAGCGAAAACCTATGAAAATGGCAAAACGTATCCTGTCTTTGGTCTTGGTTCTGGTGATGTTCGCATCGCTGAGCGTGACCGCATTCGCAGACACCGCATCTACAAATACCGCTACAGTTGTCATTAAGGCGAATGGTGTGGAAATTGATCGCGGGAGTGCACCAGCAGGTCAGAGTGTGTATGCTTACTTAGTTGCCACTTATGGCAATCCGAGTGGTTGGAGCGAATTTGTCGACATCAACGGCGACACAGCTATGGCTTTGAACACGATGAAGGTTAAAGGAACAGACTACACTAATTGTGCGATTGATGGTTCTACAACCGCCATCCAAGTTGAAAGATGGGGCACAATCACTGGCTATGGACTTGTGTCTACCGTGAAAAGCGGTGATACAATTACCGAGTACAACTTCATTTATGTTGGAAATAGTTGGGTCTATAGCGTCAAAAACGCTGCGGGCACTACTGTCGATGTTGAATCTTTGTATATGAACCAGTATGCTATGAGTGCTGGTGATGTAGTTACAGTAGAGTTCGGTTTGGTTGAGTCCAGATGGTCTTCTTCCGAACCTATTATTCCCCAGTATCCTTATTGCTAATTTGATTATGTCGGGCACCAGCTACTGCGGTAGTTGGTGCCCTTTCTTTTGGAGGGCACGACTATGCAAAAGAGGCTCATTAGCTGGTTCCTGACTCTTGCGATTATCATTTCAGTTCTACCAGTACCGCCTGTGCTGGCTTTAGAAGCTGGTGCAGTGGAAAGTACTGGCAATGTATACGATGAGGAGGTTAACGACAATTGTGTCGAATTCAATGGTGATAGCACAGTAGAAGAACTTATAAAAGAAACATCAAATGCTGAGGAATTGAATGCTGCTGGTGTAGAGAATGCCAACAATGAACTTGTTTTGAACGAAGACGAGGAAACGGAAGATGTATTGTACCCATCAGAGAGCAACAATTATCTGATGGATGAGCAGACAGAATTCCAAATTAGTGTTTTGGCAACATATGAGAATACGGAAGAATATGCCGTTGAATCGCTTATCAACTGGGAAAAAAATGAACAATTTTATGATTATACGATTCATAATGGCATACAATCCTTGGAAACATATATTGAATTCAGTGGTGCTACATGCAATAACGAAATTTTTTACGAAATTTCTATTGATGGAACAGAAGAGATTTACGGTCCATTTTTACTAAATGCTGAGGAACAGAATGTAGTTGACCTGCTGAGTCTTTTGAATATACCATTTGGTTTGCAAACAATTAGTTATTGGATTGCAATTGGCGAATTGGACGAGACAGGCTTCGTCAGTAAAGCATATTGTTATAAGTATTATTTTACTACAAAAATTGTTGATGATTACAGTTCTCTGACGGCACAAGAGGTAGCCGAAGGTATGCTCAGTATTGCTGTGCCAGAAGAATCTCACAATTGGGTATCCAATTTTGAGATTGAGGCAAAGAATACTGCAAGCAGCAGTGATGTTGTATCATTGGTAAAATTTGCGCCTGATGTAGCGGAGTATACCATTGATTATGCGAATTATACACCAATGGATATGTATCTAACCCCTACATCGGATGTGATTGGAAAAGAAGTCTATTACCAGTTTTTGGTAGACGGGCAGGTACGGGAAGGAGATGCGTACAAGCCGAAGAAAATTGAGGGAACAAACAGAATTAACGTAACATCCTCGGCACTGGCATATCACAATATTGCATGGGGAGGCCAAAAACTGACATTGCTGGTTGGCACACTGAACAGCGGCGCAGAAAATCTGAGTGCTGAAACTTGCAATGTGTATCAGTTTAACATAAATATGCAGCCTTCTCTGACCAGCCTAATGATTCGAGATGCGGCCAGTGGTGGTAAGAAATTTGACCTCACACCTGAGTTCCATAGACAAAGAAGCGAATATACTACAGCATCGACTACTACAGAAGTAAGAATTGTGATGCAACATCTAGGCGGAACAAAGGTAACGATTCCAGACGGCACAAAGGCAACGGACAAACTGACACAAACCGTATATAATCTGGATCTGAGCAAATATGTTGAACAGAGTACGAAAGTTGCAAAGGTGCCAGTACAGCTGAGCTTTGAAAGCAATGGTGCAACTTACACTCGTACAATTATGCTTAATATTGCTGTGCCAGAAGAATCTCACAATTGGGTATCCAATTTTGAGATTGAGGCAAAGAATACTGCAAGCAGCAGTGATGTTGTATCATTGGTAAAATTTGCGCCTGATATTAAAGAATACAATGTCGAACTAGCTATGGATGCGGTTCATGCGGTGTATTTGACTGCTACTCAGGAAGCAGTAGAGCAGGGGCTTTACTATCAGGTGCAGATGAATGGGCAGAATAGAATTGGCGATGTCTATAGGCCGCAGAAGATTGATTCTACTAAAGAGATTGAGATTACCAATTCTGCCTTCAAAATGGACGATCTGGATTGGACAGAAAAGGCGTTTACTTTGCTTGTTGGTCAATTGGAAAGCAATGGAGAAAGCATTGATGCAAACAATTCTGTCGCATATTTCTTTAATGTCAAAAAGGTTCCCTCTATCCAGCAACTAACGGTGAGTTCTTCCGATGGATCTGAAAGCTATGAATTAATGCCGGAATTTCACGTGCAGGACACAGCCTACAATACAGAGGTAACTTCGACATTAATTCGATTGGATATTTCTCACACAGAAGGCATAGAGCTTTCGCTTCCAAATTCGGAAATCGTATATGGAAGCAATACGCAGTCAAACATCACGGTTGATTTGCGCAATTACGCTACAAGCGGAACTAATGTAGCAATTATACCAGTTAGCGTTTATTATAAAAATGAAAGTGTTGTCTACAAGAGGGATATTAACCTTACGCTAACTTGGACGCAACCAAACATGCCTACCATATCCAATTTGTCTGAAGATGTTGAATGTGATAAAGGAGCACAAGTAAGCATTTACGTTGAAATTGCACCACTTCCGGAAGATGGAGTGGTTACATACCAATGGTATCAACAGCGAAGTCAATTAAAGCCTCTAAATGTGGTACTGGATGATTATGCTAAAGTAGATGGTGCAACGGCATCGTCCTTTTCACCGTCTACTAATACAGCCAACGTTAATATGTGGTATTATTGTAAAGTGACGTATACCACACCTGAGGGTAAAGCATATACTACAGTTAGTGACTATGTGCGTGTCTGGGTTAATCTAAGCTACGTCAACAAGCCTACGTTGATTAAGCAACCTGGTACATGTACTTTGGGAGGATTTAATAACACAGTAGTTTTGGATGGAACCTACAAAACAGAGTATTACAAAGGTGAACATCTTAATCCGATATTTACCCAGATAAGTGAAATTGAGTTGGGCACAAAGCGAGTCATTACGTGGTACTATAATACTACGGATTCAAATTCAAATGGTACTTTACTAGATGCTGCGCGTTATCGTCAAGCTAGCGGATGCTATGGGTATAGAATCAATCACGACTTTGGCATAGGAACTTACTACATTTACTGTATTGTAAAAGATGTTGATGAAAATGATGAGGCTAACTATGCCGAAACTGTTAGTGAAACCTGTAAAATCACCTTCAAGCCGCATGCAAGTAATGATTTCAAAGGAGATGGTACAGAAAATAGCCCGTACCTACTGAAAACTCAGGAAGATTTGCAACTACTGCAGAGGCGTGTTAATGAGGAAGGAATTTCCTATGCTGGAGCATACTTTGCTCTTGCCAATGACATAATGCTTCCTGACAATTGGACACCAATTGGTTGTACAAAGGATGGCTCAATGGATATTCAAAAGGGCCTGAACCTAAATGCATTTTCTGGCATAATTGATGGCAAGAATCACCTTTTGACCGTCCCAAGCGGCAGCCTTCCCCTATTGGGCTATGTGAATGGTGCCACAGTTCGCAATCTGAATATCTATGGAACTCAGATTGCGGGTGCCGGTTTGGTAAACAATTATACTGGACCGGATTTGAGCGGAAATGCGGTTACAATCGAAAATGTCCGGTTGAAGAGTGGAACGCAGACACTAAACTCGGGCCTTGTGCGGTCTGTCTTTGGTGGAAACACTTACGCCAGTGCCAGTGCTGGATTTACGGTGACTATTCGCAATTGTGTTGCAGAAGATGGCGTAACCATTGGTTATACTGGAAACGAAAGTAAAATTGGCACCTTTGCGGACAGAATCAACGGTACGATTGAGAACTGTACAAGCAACGCGACAGTAAAAGGAAAGAACTATGTCGGTGGCCTGATTGGCACCATGGACAACGCCATGGGCAAGTGTACCGTCCGGAATTCCTCCTTCCACGGCACGGTCAGTGGTAGCAACTACGTAGGAGGTATCATCGGCGGTGGCTACAGCAACGACAACAGTGCCCCCAATGGCGGGAGACCCAACCTGATTGGCAACACTGTAGATGGCACTGTCACCGGCGGCAGCTGCGTGGGCGGCATCACCGGCGGCGATCAGTATGTGGCACAGACCCGGGCCAACGTGGCCCATTCCGTGACGGGCAACATTTTCAAGGGCATCATCAGCGGTAGCAAGTATGTGGGCGGCATTATCGGTTACTACAATAGCCTAAATGTCTACGACAACGTGGCAGGAAACAAATACTCCGGTGCGGATAAGGGCGTCGGGTATGTGAAATACATCGATACCAGCTATAAGAACCCCAAGCTGATGGACGGCACCGTGGCCTTCAACACCGGTGAGACCACCGTGGGCTTGCCTGACGTCCAGTGGAACACCTGGAAGGAAGGCATGAATCGAGATGACGATCCTCTGGGTGTGAATGCAGAGAACTTGGCACGGAAAATCGAGGGCAGCAGCCAGCCCACCTGTATCGAGTTGACCGTCTCTGGCAGCTACAAGACGGAGTACGACTTCGGGGAGAACCTGGACCTGACGGGAATCATCCTGACGGCCAGCTGGGACGACGGCACCACCAGCACTGTGTCCCTGGATGATGTGAAGATCTCCGGCTATGACAAGAACAAGACCGGAGAACAGACCGTGATATTGACCTACGGTGCGGCGAAGGCCTACATCACTGTGCGGGTGACGCCCAAGTCCAGCAAGATTACCGTCAACGTCTCCATCCTGGGTGACAAGAAACACGGCAGTACCTCTGCACCCCACGGCCTGGCCCGCGGCGGCCTGACCACCTGGGCAAGCGAGAGCAATGTGGAAGCGGACACCGCTGAAACCGTGTGGGATGTTCTCCAGAGAGTGGCACAGAAGCACGGTATCACCTTTACCGCAGACAGCAACAATGCCTACGGAAC
>ERZ773224.3873-NODE-3873-length-12471-cov-6.080944_pt1 | contig 12471 bp, 8 predicted proteins | sample MGYA00580526_ERZ773224 | MGnify/ENA primary metagenome ERZ773224 (study PRJEB29015, sample SAMEA2737743) | human gut metagenome | biome: human gut; feature: human-associated habitat; material: faeces | place: China | collected 2012 ... | reverse complement strand
ATCATGTGACAAAGTTTTTTCAAAATTTTGAAAAAACTTATCGATTTTAAGAACTTTTTTCATTTTTTTGAAACTTTTTATTCATAATATAATTAAAAATAGAGCCATACTCAAATAAAGTATAGCTCTGCAAAAGTATTAAAACTTTTTCTGACTAATATAAGTTTATAATTTAATTATTAATTCGTTAATATTATTAAAATACACTTTCATATTCTAATGGTACAATATTTTGCAAACTGTGAATTTACTTGCTTATAATCATGATAATGTCCAAAATACCATCTTTTAAATGTGTATGCTTCTTCATATATAATCATCTTTTGTCATTTCTAATTGTATCGAAAAAGTTTTTCTCTGGTGATTTTGAAAAATTACTATATGTATCACCTATACTGTATCTCGTAAAATTATCGTCTCCATAATAAATATCTACTATTATAAATAATCTTCTAAATATTCTCTTACTTTAATATCTATTTTGTATTTTTTATATATTTCTATTTCCTTATTAATATAATCTTTATGCTCTAAATAATCTAATCCTTTTATAGAATTATTTAAATCATTTAAGAAATCTATTTTTTTATCAATCAATGGTACTTCACTTCCAGACCAAGATGAAAAACTAGAAAACAATGGTATCTTTTTAAAATCATTAATTGATTTATTATACTTTAAAAATTCCAATATAAATTCCTTCTTTTGATTTGAAAATGTATTGCATATAACATTAAAAATACTGTGCATCTTTTCAATATCAGCATAATTCTCTTTGATGTATTCTTCAATCCATTCCTGTTTTCTTAATAATACTTCTTCTTTTTCTCCATGTTCACTAGAAAATACCTTTTCAATTTCAAAATAATAAAAATTTTGTTTTTCTATTTCTTCAAAAGCCATTTTTATATAACTTTGATAATCAGCTGTTTTCCAAATTTCATTAAATATATTATCTAATTCTAAAGAACGTCTCTGGAATTCTTTCATATTATCAACAATTTTATAAATAAACTTATTATCTTTCTTTAAGATTTCTATTCCTAGCTTTCCTTTATTGTCTATAGAATTATATGAGCCTAAAATATACAAATCTTCTAAAATATCTATATTGTTAAATGATTCAATAATAAACTTTATTTCTTCTTCCTCAAAACTAGACCAATAATTGAAGAAATCGCTTATTACATATGTTTTTTTATTATAATTATTCAATAATTGTAAACAATACTCTTCTAAAACGCCTTTTTTAGCTTGTTCATATTTTATTAAAGTTTTTATATCTAAAATATAAACTTGTTCATTATCTTTTTGCATATTTAATAAATCAAACACACCTGATATATCTTTATCTGTTATTATATTTATATTTTTATAATACCCCTTTAAATAGCAATACTTTTTATCGTCAGTACTAGACATTAATATTTTTAGAACATCTTCATAACTATATTTATTTAAAATTTTACTTATTAAAAAATCTGGATAACTAAAAAAAGGGGCATTATAATTTATATATTCTTCAAATATTTTTAAAAAGTATTCTTCTTTTTCTTCTAAAATATAATCAAATATATCCAAAATTGATGTATTTAAATTATAATTATTTAAACCTTTTTCACTTTTTTCTACATTAGAACAGATAGAGAACAATTTTGAAAAATCAGTTACACTATAATTTTTCACCATATTTTTAACTCTGTTTCTTCTTTCTTCTTCAGCTTTTTTCCAATTTTCTCCTAAATCTCTTTCATATTTTAAAGTATGTATAATTAAATACTCTTTATTTTCCTTGTATTTTTCTAATACTTTTGGGACACCAATATTCGCAATAATACACTTATGTTCAAACTCTTTTAATATTTCGCATTGGATAAAATTAGGCTTGTCCCATTTACAAAAGAAAATTTCTGTTAAAATTTCCATATCTTTTTTAAAAATTCTTTCACTATCTTCATCCGATGGATAAATATCATAATTAATTAATAACTTATCAATCATACTTTTTAGATTATCAATTTTATATAGCTGTTCAATGGCTTTAAACAAATTATATCTAAATTTAAAAACATCCTCATTTGCAGGTAATTGAATTCTTATATAATTCAGTGTTAATTTTTTCCTTGATTGTTTAGTTATGTGTCTGTCATGTTTTAAAAAGTTTTCGATTATTTTAATTAATAAATATGATAAGTTATATTTGTATTCATCATCTTTTAATACATTATTCATAAAAATTTCAATAATATTTAATTCACTTTTGTATTTATTATTTAAACTATGTTCGTCTATTCCTAGATTTAATACAAATCCAAAGTAAAAATCCATTATCAAATCAGGTCTCTTTTTATAGTATTCAATTAATAATTCTATTGCTTCTGAATTAAATTCACCATATTTAAAATTAGATAAAATCTCTATTCTCTTATCATCAATTCTTTGATTATTCTTTTTACCATTAAAATCAAATTTTTTCAAATCAATTGTTCTTGTTTCTTCATTTATTATTTCATTTCTTATCATTTTTAAAGCTTTAATTCTATCTACATTATAAAAATGATACAAAAACTTTGAATCTGATGAATATGGTTCTTTATTCCAAATATTTTTAATTTCTGAAATTATATAATCTTCAATATCCTTGTCATAAAAAATTTCATATATCATATTTATTGCACTTATAATTTTTATTATTCCATTAGGGTATATTTTTTCTATAAAACTTGATAGTGAAACCTTTTTATCCTCTACCAACACTTTATATACTATATAATTTCCAAAATTTTGATCACATATCTTAGTAGCTTTACCCTCAAAATAATCAACTAATTCTAATTTGTTAAGCTTTTTTATTGTTTCAAAAAATTCTTCTCTACCTATATCCAGTTTTTCTATTATTTTTATTATATTTTCATCAACAAAACTTACAGGTCCTAAAATAGATATAATAAAAAGACAGTTTATTTCATTTTCTGATAAATTGTTATCACTTATAATAGGATAATAATAACTTTGAAAAATATCATTTACACTATTTAAACTTTTTATTCTTCCTTCTACAACACCTTTAGCAGCAAGAATTGCTAATCTAGGGTTACCATTTGATATTTCTAATATTTTCTCTTGATAATATGGATTTTTAATTGAATAGTTATCTTCAAGTATTGTTTTTATTTGCTCATCATTCATAAGATTAACTGTATAAATCTTTGGTAGATAATACTCTTTTAATTTTCTAAGCACATTTTCTAATACATAATCTCTAACAGTCGCAATTACTTTAATTTTACATATATCTTTTTTATCTTTAACAAAATCCATGAAAGATTTTACTCTAGACATTTCATTAATGTCATCAATAAAAATTAAATAATTTTTGCCATTTTCAATATAATCTTTCAAATCATCATATATTTCATTTCCATTATTTTTTATACAAATACAATCCATATCTTTATTATCAGCTATAAATGATTTACAAACTTCGACAGCCAATCTTGTTTTCCCAGCTCCAGCTTTTCCTATTAAAAGAATCATTTCTTCATTGTTTAATATTTCTAATAGTTCTGTTTTTTCATTTCTTTCAATAAAATCAATATTTAATGGAGCATTAATACTATTTTTATCATGTTTTTCTACAAATTCTTCTATATCTAAAAACTGCCCACTATCCACTTTTATATCTAAATATGTTTCAGCTATTGTTTGAAAATTATTTGCTATATCGTATGACAAGTCATCTATACCTATTATTTCTACATTCTTATCTTTGAAAATAGTCTTCAATTCTTCCCTTTGAGAAATACTAATATTATTGGATGTATGACAACATATTACTTTTTCTATTTTATTTTCATCAATATGTGTTTTATCAATATTATATGCATCTGCTATATCATCTTTTAACTTACTAAAAGCTTGATTTTCTACTGCACCATACATTATTAGAATATATTTTCCATTATCTAATTCTACATATGTATCTGGGGTTCCTTTTGTTGTTTTACTTGTTCCAGCTTTTGTTCCTAAACAAGTAATATTAGAAAATTTATACTTCTTATATAAATATTGATCCATTATTTCTTGAAATTGTCCACCATTTAATCTTAATATAGCTTGTTGAATCTTTTCAATTTTTACCATTTTTACCTCCCTGTTTATAAAAAAAGCAAAATAATCCTGTATTATTATACATTAATATTTTGCTTTTCTTATGTATTATTAATTTATATATTTCTTAAATGTATCTCTCATTAATACTGCTAAATCTATAGTTTTATTTATTAACTCATTATAATTACTATGGTCATCAAAATTCAAACCTTTTATATAAGTAACTATTCTTGAAGCTTTACTATTATTTAACCTTCTTCAATCCTTCGATATCTTGTTCTTCAAACCAATCCTAGCTTATTTCTATACTAATTCTTAATTAACTTCTTTTAAATTTTTCATAATATTTATCGAGTTCCAGCTTTAAAAGTTCCTTTTGCGATTTTGATAAATTATATTTTTCATCTTCATCTATGAGTTTCTTATCTATTTCTACCATGAATTTTACAAATAACATCATATCTTGTTTATTTATGTTTATATTTTTCTCCCTCTTCTGCAACCATATTTAAATCATAACTTTCTTCCTCATTAGTAACCTTATACTCAAAGCCATCATCATTTTTATCAGCAGTTCCAAGTCCAAAATATTTTTCAAAAAACTTCTTAACTTTTACTATAATATTTTCTTTTTTCTCTGCCCTATTACCTCCACCAAATCTTCTCATAGGTGGTAATATTTTTTCTATATCTGTTCCATTTGTTTTAACTTGTCCATCTCTAAAAGCATTATCTAAAAACTTTCTAGTTTCTTCTTCATTCAAATTTTCATCGTTAATTATTTTCTTTAAGTCTATTTCTTTTTGCTCTTTTACAAATTTACCCCAATCATCCATAACATTTGTATCTGCATTTATTTTTGAAATAAATCCATCTATTAATTCTTTCTTTGAACGAAGTGCTAAACTTGATTTTATAGCTTTATCAATGGTTCCAAGTATTTCTTTATCTTCACAATTAGATTGATGATATTTTGCAACTAGCATTAAAATGTAGTCTATGTTTACTTCTACTTGTTTTACAAGTTCCATTTCAAATACTATATCATATTTTATGCTTTCTTTTTCTCCATCATCTTTTTGTTTATATTTTTGATATAAATCAACATACATTCCTGTGTAGTCTTGAAAATCTCTTTCAGATAATATTTCGTTTCCTGCAAATTTATCAAATGATGATAATATATTTCTTAATCTTAATATATTTCCTATTGACGCTATAAAGTCTTTTTCAGCTTTTTCTCCAACAATTTGTACTCCTAGTGGATATTTTTGTAATAACATTGCTATTCTTTCTTCATATCCTATTTGTTTTTTACCATTATCGTCTTCATATCCATAATAATAATCTTCATAAGACTTTAATAAGACTATTCCTGTTGCATTTTTATCTCCAAACAATGCTATTGCATCATTTGTTGCCTCTTGTAAGTTTCTAAAGCATACAATGTTTCCATAAGTTTTTACAGAATTTAATATACGATTTGTTCTTGAATAAGCTTGTATTAGTCCATGTTGTTTTAAATTTTTATCTACCCATAATGTGTTTAACGTAGTAGCATCAAAACCTGTTAAGAACATATTTACTACTATCAATAAATCTATTTCTCTATGTTTTACTTTATCTGATAAATCTTTATAGTAGTCTTGGAATCCATTTCCTTCTGATGAGAAATTTGTCTTGAATTCTTTATTGTATTCGTCTATTGCAAAGTCTAAAAATTCTCTTGAACTTTTATCTAATAAATTCGTTTCAAATCCTTCGTCATCTAATATTCCATCTGAAGTATCTTCTTCATTTTGTGCATAAGAATAAATTGTAGCAATTGTTAAGTCTTTTTGTTTTTCTTCTAATTGCTTCTTAAATTCTAAATAATATTTTTTTGCCATTGGTATTGAAGCTACTGCAAACATCGAGTTGAATCCATTTACTCTTTGTCCTTTTAAATCATAAAATGAATTTCTTTTTGTTTTCTGATCAAAGTGTTCTATTATGTATGAAACTACATTTGATACTCTCTCTGGTGATGATAGTGCTTCTTCTGTATTTATTGCTTCTACTTCTTTATCTGTCATTCCTTCTTTGGCTTTTATTGTATTTATATAATCAATTCTAAATGGTAATACATTTCCATCATTTATAGCATCTACTATTGTATATGTATGTAATTTTTTTCCAAATGCTTGCTCTGTTGTACAAAAATCTGAATTTGTTGTTTTTCCTGCATTTTTTGCAAATATTGGTGTTCCAGTAAATCCAAATAAATGATAATTTTTGAAGTTTTGTACTATCATTTTGTGCATATCTCCAAATTGAGAACGATGGCATTCATCAAATATCAATACCAGATGTTTCTGATATACTGGATGATTTTTGTTTCTTTTTACAAATTCACTTAATTTTTGAATTGTTGTTACTATTATTTTTGATGTTGTATCTTCTAATTGCTTTTGAAGTACTTTTGTACTTCTGTTTCCGTTTGCTGCTCCTTTTTGGAATCTATCATATTCTTTCATTGTTTGATAGTCCAAATCTTTTCTGTCTACAACAAATAATACTTTGTCAATATATTCTAATTTACTTGCTAATTGTGCAGTTTTGAATGATGTTAATGTTTTCCCTGATCCAGTGGTATGCCAAATATATCCACCTGCTTCAATTGTTCCCATCTTCTTATAATTCGTTGCTACTTGAATTCTATTTAATATTCTCTCTGTTGCAACAATTTGATATGGTCTCATTACAAGTAGTAATTCTTCTGATGTAAATACACAATATTTTGTTAATATATTTAAAATTGTATGTTTTGCAAAAAATGTTCTTGTAAAATCAACTAAATCAGATATTACTTTGTTATTGCTATCAGCCCAAAATGATGTAAATTCAAAACTATTGCTTGTTTTTTTACTTTTATTTCTTGTTGATGTTTGTTCTTTTATGTGACTTTCTCTTGTTGTATTTGAATAATATTTTGTACTTGTACCATTTGAAATTACAAATATTTGAATATATTCATATAATCCACTTCCAGCCCAAAAACTATCTCTTTGATATCTATTTATTTGATTAAATGCTTCTTTTAGTGCTACTCCTCTTCTTTTTAATTCTATATGTACTAAAGGAAGTCCATTTACTAATATTGTAACATCATATCTATTGTCATAATTTCCACTATTTTCTACATATTGATTAATAACTTGTAATCTATTATTATGAATACATTTTTTATCTATTAGAGTTATGTTTTTACTTGTTCCATCATCTTTTTTTAGAACTTGAATATTATCTTCTTGTATTTTTCTAGTCTTTTCAACTATCCCATCATTATTATTTGCAATAGAATCATTGAAAAATCTATCCCATTCGCTATCTGTAAATTTATAATCATTTACTATTTCAAGTTGTGTACGAAGATTTTTTATTAATGATTCTGAATCATGAATTTCTAAATAGTCATATCCTTGCTCTGTAAGCATTCTTATAAATTCGTTTTCTAATGCTTGCTCACTTTGATAGCTGTCTGATTTTCTTTTTACTGGTTCATATTCTGTTACTACTGTGGAATCGTTCATTTCCATTACTACATTATATTTATTCATTTACTTTTAACTCCTAGTACATTAAATAATTAATTGTATTATCAAAATATATATTTCCATTATCACTTATGGAAGCATATATTGTATTAAAATATTTACATTTGCTCCAACGCTTACTCTTCATATTAAATAATTTTGAATTTGGAATAGGCGAATCTTCTCTATTGTTTTTTATTTTTGCAAATATATTCATTAGTAAAACATATAAACCCGATAATGATGTTATTACATTTTCTAAATCTGCAAATTTATATGCTTCTTGTGTTACCGTATTAATAGTAACTTGATTAGTTCTTTCATGTTTCACTTTATTATAAGCCGTCCACCATGATATAGTATTATTACTTTTTAAATCTTCCCATGGTTTTACTATTGTTTTTAATTGTTTTATCTCAATACTTTCATCAAAGAAATCAACATCATAATTCTGTAATTGCTGTTTGTATTCACCAATCGATGAAGCACTATTTGGTTGAAAAAGCTTCAGATACTCTTTAAAACAAATATCTATTTCACTTCCTATTTGTAAAAAAACTTTCAAAAATTTAGACGAATATGTTTTATAATTATCCGTTGATAGTTCAACATATTTAAAAATATCAATTAATTCATTTTCAATTTGTATATATGTATTCCAAAATGTTTTATAAAAATTTTTCTCATTCATATTTTAACTCCTTAAATGTCAGTAATTTATCTCTGTAATATTCATATTGTTGCTTTCTTGCATCTATTTCTGCTGGTAAACCTTCTGAAATGTCATTACATAGTTTTTCAAATTTATCTAGAATTTTTACTATCCTTGCTTGTTCTTCTATTGGCAATATTGGTATTTTATATTTTTCTGTAACATCTAGTGATATTTGTGGCATAGATCCCATTTGTTTTCCTCTCTGTCTAAAAAATTCAATATTGTTCTTCAAATAATAGTATATAAATTTTAATGTTATTACATTTTCTGTTGTATATGACCACATTTCTCTTTTAAATGAGCAAGGCTTGTCATAATATATAAAATCTATTATTCCTCTTGATTGTACTATAATATTAGGTACTTTAATAATATCTTTATCTGGTATATTACTTTCATCTGTGTTAATCATTGTTTTTCCTCCTGCAAATATCTTAATATTTCCATTATCATCAGCTATTTCTTTCATTTTACCAGCTGTAATTGCTGTACCTTTTAGTCTTTTACAGTATCTACCTAATGTAGTCCATTGTATATTCTCGTTTTTTATAAAATGTGAAAACAATTTATCTTTATAATATTCATATTGTTGCTGTCTTGCTTTCAGCTCTGCTGAAAGCTCTGCTGAAAGTAATGTGAAATCGTCCAAAATATGGACAATTTCGCATTGTACCTCCAACGGAGGTACAGCAATTCTTAAATTTCTAAAATCTCCTTGATTAAGTTTTGGAATATTTCCATGTATTAATACTGAGACATTTATCGTTTGAATATAATGATATAAATATCTTAATAGTACATTTTCTTTTTCTTTTATAACATGTGCATGATTATTAACCCATATTTTTCCTTCTGCCCATGTTACAACAGGATTTCCATTCTTGTTTATTACACTTCCATCTTCCCCTACCAAAACAAAAGTTCCGTCAAGAATATAATCAGATACATAATCTTGAATTCCATTTGCTCCATAATAAGGATATTCTCCCTTAATTCTAGCAGATTTTGTAACTGGCTTTCTTTCATTATCTAGAATGTTACAACAATCTTCTAATTTTTTATATTCAACTCCATTAGGACATAATTTTTTTATTAATTCTTCTAATTTATTTTCCTTCATTGTCTATCTCCCAATTCAATTTTTTTATAGACTCCATAATTTCTTTATGGTTTTTAATATTTTCTATGATTCCAACAACTAACCTGTATAATGGTTCAAACTTATCAATTCCATCTTCTTCATTATTATCACCATGAACAATATCACTTAATTCTCTAAATAACTTATAACCATTTGCCGTAAATTCCCTAGGTATAATTGAACATTTTTTATCTACTTTTTCTAATAATTGTTGAAAATTTTTAGGATTTCCATTTTTATATTTATCATATTCTATTTTTACAGCCTCTGCAGAATCCATAGTAACTTTTTCAAAAGCTTTTCTCAAATATACTATTGCTCCTGCTCCCAAATTTTCGTTAAATGCTAACTCTGCTTTATTTAATAATTCTATATATTTATTATAATATTCATTGTTTGTTTCCTCTATTTGTATGGTTTCTTCACTTTTCTTCAATATACGTACTTTTGGAGCTTGTCCAGTAATATCATCTTTACATTCAATTAAGAACCAAATTGGTATGCTATTTTCACAAACAGTACATGTTAAAATACAGTCAATACTTATTACTTTTTTATCCACAAAAAGCACATCAATCTTATTTTTTGAAGAGAAAGTTCTTAAATCATCACAATTCTTACAAAAATAATTTAAAGCCACCTTTCCAACTGTAATTCCAACACTTTGTCCAGCTATACCTTTTTTATTTTGTAAAAATCCATCAACTTGTATATATTCTTTCGTAGGTTTTCGCGATAAAACATCACTTAATCTCATCCATTACACCTCGATTTCTGAAATAATTTTCTTTATTTCTTCACGAAGTACATTTTCTCTTTTAACTATTTCATCAATTTCTTTATTCAAAACATCAATATCAATTTTCTCTCTTGTGTCTTCTTTTTCAACATAAGTAGAAACAGATAAGTTATAATCATTTTCTCCTATCTCTTTATTTGAAACTAATCTTGATACATAATCAATATCTTTTCTATCTGTAAAAGTTTTTACAATGCTTTCTATATTTTCATCTGTCAATTTGTTATTGTTTGTAACTTTTACACATTCTTTTGTTGCATCTATAAATAATGTACTATTATCTTTTTTACTTTTCTTTAAAACCATTATACATGTTGCTATTGATGTTCCAAAGAACAGATTGTCTGGTAATTGTATAATGCAATCTACAAAGTTATTATCAATTAAATATTTTCTTATTTTTTGTTCTGCTCCACCTCTATATAAAATACCCGGAAAACAAACTATTGATGCTGTTCCATTTGTTGCAAGCCATGCAAGTGAATGCATTATAAATGCAAAATCTGCTTTTGATTTTGGTGCTAATACTCCTGCTGGTGAATAGCGAGGATCATTTATAAGTACTGCATTATCATCTCCAGCCCATTTTATAGAATATGGCGGATTTGAAACAATAACTTCAAATGGCTCATCATCCCAATGTTGAGGAGAAACTAATGTATCTTCACATGCTATATCAAATTTATTATAATCTATATCATGTAAAAACATATTTATTCTGCAAAGGTTGTATGTAGTTAAATTTATTTCTTGTCCATAAAATCCGTTTCTGACATTATCTTTTCCTAATATTTTTGCAGATTTTAATAATAAAGAACCAGATCCACAAGCTGGATCATATACTTTATTAACTGAAGTTTTTCCAACAATAGCTAATCTTGTTAATAATTCGCTTACTTCTTGAGGTGTATAGAATTCTCCTCCTGATTTTCCAGCGTTAGATGCATACATTGACATCAAAAATTCATAAGCATCTCCAAAAGCATCTATTGAATTATCTTTATAATTTCCAAGTGGAATATTAGCAATACCATCTAATATTTTTACTAATTTATCATTTCTTTTTGCAACAGTTGCTCCTAATTTATTACTATTAACATCAATATCATCAAATAAGCCTGCAAAGTCTTCTTCACTTTCTGCTCCTTTTGCTGAGTTCTCAATGTTATTAAATATTCTTTCTAATGTTTCATTTAAATTTTCATCATCTTTAGCTTTTTTACATACATTAGCAAATAATTCTGATGGTAATATAAAGAACCCTTTTTCGTTTACCATCTCTTTTCTAATCGTTTCTGCCTCTTCATCTGATAATTTTGCATAGTCAAAGTTATCATCTCCTGCTTTTCTTTCGCCTTCATTTATGTAATTAGTCATATTTTCTGATATATATCTATAGAACATTATTCCTAATATATATTGTTTAAAATCCCAACCATCAACTGATCCTCTTAAATCATCTGCTATTGACCATATTGCTTTGTGCAATTCTTCTCTTTCTCTTATATTTCTGTTTTCCATAAGTTTCCTCCGTTAAATCTAATTATCCTATTTATTTTATATCACATAATCCAATTTTTAACAATAAAAATCCCAATATTTTAAGCTATTTTGTCGAAAAAGTTTTTATAATTTCTAATGTTTTCTTACCACTTATTTTGTAACTCATTAATTACATTCCATATCTTTCCTATTTCTTGTTTTACTTCACCAAAATCAACATTATAAATCCTTCCACTATTCGCCAAATATGTTAATTGATTTATATTATTTCCTATTCTCCTAAGTTCTGATACAACTTCACTTAATCCATCAACTATAACTATCTCTTTATCTAAGCCTTGTTTAATCAAATACTCTGATAAACTAAGTTTAGCAACTTCGCTTTTCTCAATCAACTTTTTCTTCTCTTTTTCACTAACTCTAATTGTTACAATTTTATCTTTCTTCAAATTATCATCTCCATTTCATAAAAGGGTTTGGGACATTCCCAACTATCAAGAACCCTTTGTATACACAAAGGGGAATCTTGCTAAAAACATTTCTTTTATTTTAGTTCTTTTTTCTCTAAACCAATATAAAAAGAAAAGTGACATTTTTATCTGCCACTAATCATTTCACATCTAAA
>ERZ773224.3865-NODE-3865-length-12490-cov-7.267310_pt1 | contig 12490 bp, 7 predicted proteins | sample MGYA00580526_ERZ773224 | MGnify/ENA primary metagenome ERZ773224 (study PRJEB29015, sample SAMEA2737743) | human gut metagenome | biome: human gut; feature: human-associated habitat; material: faeces | place: China | collected 2012 ... | reverse complement strand
CTTTTCAATATTTTATTTTCAATGTATTTGTGACATATCTATTTTAAACCTATATAATTTCAATTTGCCTGTGGCATATCTATTTTAAACCTATAATTAATCTTGAATCAAATACCTCTTTTAGCTTAAATAGCTATACAGCAAATAGCGCCACAAATAATCTATTATCAAAACTTTCTAAAATTGATACAGATTCTCTATCAATTAAAGAAGCCTATTCTTTATTAGATGAAATAAAAGAGGAATCAAATTATATTTTGGGAGGTTTATCAGTAAATGGAAAATAAATCACCTAACTCGAAAAGTAATTTAACAATTTATCAAAAATATATGGAATTAATTTTATATACAAATGACCTTGTACGAAAATATCTAAACTGCATCTTTCATTAAATAATAAATCTAAATATTATCCTTGTAAAATGGGAGTAAACTTCTGTGGCTATAGAATTTTTCCCACTCACATTTTGTTACGCAATTCTAGTAAGAAAAAAATAAAGAAAAATGTAAAGAAATGGAATAATTTGTATGCTAATCAAATTCTTGATGTTGGCAAGGCACTGCAAAGCTTGAATTCTTCGTTAGGTCATTCTTCTTATTGTAATTCATACAAACTTCAAAATAAAATTTTAGATAATTGCAATTTTCTTTTTCGAAATAATTACTGCTTGAAAGTTGAAGAAGAATTAATTAACTTGATAGAACAAGACAATCGACAGAGCAAATAATTGCCCTGCCGATATTTATTATTCCTATTATTTAACTTTCTTATTTTCGTATTTTTGGATTTTCGCCATTTTACTACTAAAACAAAAATACTATTTATGTGTTTATGATATAGAACCAAGCCTATACCACGGGAATTAAACTTCTTTGATACGAATCCACTCATTGTCCTTGAACAATACCCATCTGGGATAGAAACCTTTATGTTCCTTTGTGTATCGAAGTGCTACAACACAAGCACCGAACGGAACCCGTCGTCGCTGTTGCCGAAACCAAACGCCATATCAGAATACAGCACACCTGCATCGCCCCAACTGAAGCAACCGCCCCCACGCACCAAGAAAGGACAGTACGCGTGTCCGATACGCATATAATCGTTATCCCATGTTGTGGCATTGCCTCCTTTTGTGATTCCTGGCTTTGCTGCCGCATTATTTGGGTCTTTAAAGAAAGCCCAGCTTGTCTCTTGTTCTGTTTCACTATATTTTGTATAATATGAAGCATAGAATGAAAATTCAGTTGCTACCTCGTTTACTCCTATTCCCTTATGCTTTGCCATATTGTCAAAATTTGCTTTTGTTAATCTTAATCTTGCTATTTGATATTTTAAATCCGTTTTATTGGAATCCCATAATTCTGATTGTTTTATATATGTTTTTGTTCCATTCTCATCTATTTCTATTGCTGCTGTTTTTGCAGCTTTTTTCTCTTCTTCGCTTACATCATATTTATCCCATAATGCTGCATATTCTGGTTTAAGCTCATTTGTATTTCTATCAAAGTACTGGCTTGCATAATCACTTAATCTTGGATTTGAGTTATCTAAGTATGCTGCTACTCTTTCCCAGGCTCCTCCATTCATGTCATATATTCCTGTTATGTTTCCTGTTGTACTTGCTAAAATTCCATTACCTGTGCTATATCCATGTTTTTCTTTTGTGTATTCTTCATTTACTATTTCTCCGTCTTTTATTCCATACCAATCTGTTCTTCCATTAGCAAGTGGTCCTGCTCCAGTGTGCATATTGTACCAATATTTTCCACTTACTATGCTTCCTGCCGCATTTATTTGTGGTACACTTCCATAACTACTATAGCATAAGTATGCTACTGCTCCCCATTCACTATTTTTTATTAAATGACTACTTACTTTTTCTATTCCATATTTGTCTTTATTTGTGGTTGCTATTTGTATACACCTTGTTTGGCTATCTCCTATCGTTATATGTCTCCAGCTTATTTTATTTGGCAAACTTTTTACTACTGTTGCTGCATCTGGTGCAACTGCCGTTCCCACACTAACTGATGCTACGTTTCCTACTGCTTCTCCATTTCCATTTGTTCCACTTGATTCAAACTTTGCAACCCATATTCCTGTTAAGTTTACATCTCCAAATTTAAATGCTGGATGCACTATTGCTTCTTGTTTTGTATCCTTACTTTCATCTTCTGAGTATATTTTTCCATTTACTCCTTCATCTGTATTTCCCTTTAAAAATACTACCTCTATATTTTTTTCGCCTTTTATCATATACGCATATCTTGGTATCCACACATACATGCTTCCCAACTCTTCTTCTTTTACCACTTGTTTTTCTTGAACGGTTTCTGCTTTATATGTTCCATCACTTAACATTACATTGGCCCATAATTTCTTTCCATCATATGAATACCAATCTAAATCTGTTTCACTGCACACTACCCAATTATTTTGCTGGCTATCCCATTTAACTGGTATCATTCCCTTTGATAACTTTGGCCTATTTACCTTTTTATTTTCATTGTAGCCTTCTATTGTTGGTGCACTATTGTCTATTTCTTCTAATATACCATCTAGTGCTAGTGTATCATTTTGCTCTCCTTCTTTGTACTTTACTTTTCCTTCTTTTGCCTTTTCAATCAATCCATTTTTTCCAGTTACAAGGCTTATTGATACACCTGCTAATATCAATAATACAACTATTGTAACTATTAATGCAATTAAAGTTATTCCTTTTTCTTTTAGTTTCCTCATGTTTTTTCTCCTTTTCGTTTCTTATACAGCAAACATGGTAGCACATGTTTCCAATATTTTCAATAGGATGTCTCCGAAATTTTACCACAAATTATTTGTTTCTTACTTCTCCTATTTTGTTTAGATTTGTTATTATTTTTTCAAGTACTTGGTTTATTTCTTCGTCTGTTAGTGTTCTATCATTTGTTCCAAATGTTAATGAATATGCCAAACTCTTTTTACCAAGTTCAATTTTCTTACCTTTGTACTCGTCAAATACTTTACTTTCTATTCATACTGCTCCACATATGAACTAAGCGTAGCAGTAATCTTAGTTTCTTTTGATTTAGCAATCACACCATTATCTCCTGTAAGCATGCTAATACTTACTCCTGCCAAAACCAGCATAACAACAATTGTAACCACAAGTGCAATAAGTGTAATTCCACTAGCTCTGCACTTTTTATTATAGTTATTTTTTATATTACTTCCATTCTCCACTTTACATTCATTCTTGTTTCTATCTTTATTACTACTACTTTCGTTTCTCACCTTCATCAAAAATAATCCTCCAAATTTATTATCCTTAATTCATTTTCTTATGCTTTTATTTTATAAATGCTCGGTTGTATCCGAATACTTATTCTAATTTTATAATAAATGTTTTATACATTCAATGCTTTTCATCTATTTTTTACAATCTTTTATATACATAATCCTTGATAAAAACCTCACATAAAAATTTCTTATCCTTAAGTAACTTACTTAAACGAATATTTAACTTTAAATTTTTGCCTGCATTTTAACATTTATGTAGTTTTTAACATATTTCATTCTTATAAAATTTTATTTTTTCCAGGCCCAATTTTTCCTTGACTTTACTACATCTTAATGCTATTATTAGCTTAATAAATTTACGTTTAAGTAAGTTACTTAACGAAAAAATATCTTTAATAAAACATAAATCCAGTGCGTAACTAATGGTATGCCCCTGCCTACTTGGCAGGGGCATATCATTAAAATAACACGTTAGATTTTTGTATACAAAATTAACAATATCGTTTACCGCTTGCCTTGTTATATTGTTATTTTCTGCAATCTCAGTTAAAGATAAGTCTGCATTGGCATAATCATTCAAAATAGAATACTGCACAACATTTTATTGAATTTATCAAGCAAAAAGAGCAAAAAACAAAAATTGGAATCATAAATAATTCCAATTATATTGTTCCATCCCACTCTATTGCTCTTAATCCAAATGGACTTCCAAACGGACTCCCAGATATAGCATTCTCTTTACGGTGGATATTTAATCTATTTCAGCCACTTTATAGCTCTATCCCCAATTGGGCATCCCCAAGGGCTACCCTCTATACTATCCTTAGTTTTATTTATAGTTACACTAGTAAGTTTTGTACATTCTATAAAAGCATTTCTCCCTATGCTCTTAACCGTGCTAGGTATATTTATTGATTTGAGCGTTCCATAACCAAAAGCAAAATCTCCTATTTCTTTGACCCCTTCATTCATCTGAATTGAGCTTATATTACTACTCATATAAAAGCTATAACTACCTATCTTCTCAACAGTTTCGGGTATTACAAATTTGCTTACACCTTGAATTCCTGCATATAAAGTCTTTCCATCTTTGCTTAGTATCATAGTTCCATTTACACTTTTTATATATGGGTTTTCTTCATCTACAGTTATCTGCGTTATAGAGCCAAAAACACAAGAATTAAATGGTTTAACATTTTTAGGAATATTAATTGTTGTAACACCCAAAACATCAGATACTCCCCATCCTAATATTTCCTCCAAACTTTCTGGAAGAATTATTTCTTTTGCCCTCCTTGCTCTAACAGCTTTATTGGTTATTATTTTTACTCCCTCGGGAATCTTTACTACGTCTCCATCTTGCACATATAATATTAATTTTGTTCCGTCTTTACTCAATAAGTTGCCATTAAGTATTTTATAATTTTGATTTGTTTCATTTAATTTTATCTCTGTTAATTTATTCATGCCGCCAAAAGTAACACCTTGCAAGTCATTTACTGTATCTGGCAGAGATATACTTATTGCATTCGAGCCTACAAAAGAGTCGGCTACAATATTTTTCACTCCTTCAGGTATAACTAATTCTTTAATACTTAATAATCCAAAATATACATTTTTCCCATCTTTTGATAATAATAAACCATTCTCAAATTTAAAACTTTCATTATCAGGGCTTATATTTATTTTCTCTAAATTTTCAGTGTTGGAAAATGCTCCTGCTTCTATTATTGTAACATTATCCGATATATTAATTGTTTTTATTCCACTATTATTAAACGCGTAATTTGCTATAGAGTTAACTTTTCCTGTAATTGTAACCTCTGTAAGGCCTTCACAATTGCTAAAAAAATAGCTTGAAATTATTGTAATATTTTCAGACAATTTTACAGATGTTAAATTTGTACAATCTTGAAGTACTCCACCACCAATTTGTGTTATACTATCTGGAAATTCTATCTTCCTCAAGCTAGAGCATCCTTTAAATGCAAATTGTCCAACCCTCTTTACTCCATATTCTATAGTAACCTCCTCAAGAGTTGTATTATTTGAAAAAGCATTACTTCCTATTTCTTCCACTGTTCCCGGTATTACTACCTTCTTTATATTTGTTACACCAGAAAAAGCTCCACTTCCAATTTTCTTTATTGATGGTGGAATTACAATTGTGTCCAAGTTTCCTAATAGTCCTAAATTTTTATCAGAAGAAAGTAAAACTCCATTTTCTATATCCCATGGATTTACCTTTATGCCTGCCATGTTTGCAGCTTCAGCTTCTCTTTTATTTGTTGTATTTATACACAACTCTCCATTTATTATCTCCATCTTTTCTATATATCTATCATCAATGGTTCCAAGAACTTCTTCTATTCCGCTCTCATCATCTGCTTGCTTTGTATTATAATACAACTTGTTTTTATATGCTGTTAAGCTGGTTATGGCAAAATTGCTTGATTCAATACCTTTATCTGTTGCAAACAAATTCATATTTTCTTGATAATTAGATAATACCTGTGCCTCTTTTGCAATTTTGGCCTTTGTAATTACACCATTATCCCCTGTAAGCAAACTAATGCTTACTCCTGCTAAAACAAGCATTACCACAATGGTAACAACAAGAGCAATAAGCGTAATTCCCTTTGTATGGCACTCTTTATTAATTTTGTTATTTTTCTCATAATCCGTTTGTTGAAACCTTTTACAACACGCTTCTAAATTATATATTCCATTATTTTTACTTTTGTTTTCCAATTTCATCTAAAATTCCAATCCTTCATAATTTTATTAAATCGTTCCCGTAAATGTAAAAAATTTAATATTATTGTATAGTAATTTCCTTTTAATCTATTATTATCATAAATTTATTTTCTTATACTTTTTTGCTATTCGGTTATTTCCGAATGTTTATTCTAATTTTATAATAATTTTCTTAAATATTCAACACTTTAAAATCATTTTATATAAATTATCCATCACAACATATCCACATAAAATCATATTAACTGTTTAAGTAACTTACTTAAATACAAATTTATTAAGCTAATAATAGCATTAAGATGTAGTAAAGTCAAGGAAAAATGAGAACTTAAAAAAATAAAATTTTATAAGATTTTTTATAAAAATTAAATATGTTAAAAACTACGTAAATACTGAAATGTAAGTAAAAATTTTTAGTAACATTTTTAGCAATATTTTTCATTTTTAGTATATTTTTATTCCAAAATATGATATTATCGTAAGTATTAAACCATTAAAATTAATTATATTTTGATTTTAAGAAAGGATAACACTATTACATATGACTCTAGAACAAAATATTTTTCTAGCAAAGAGAAATTTAGTGAAGAATATATATTCAAATGCGAAGATGAAGGGAATAAATATTACGTTTCCCTTCTTTAAAAATATTCTTTTGGTTCTTTCCTTCCATATTTTTTCCTCCCGTTTTATATCTTATTATTCGGGAAATTCCAATTTTGATGCAATACTTGTTTTTAAAACAAAGTATTGCATTTTTATCCTTAAGTATTTTACTTAAATAAATTTTTGAAAACAATTAAATGAAAAAATAGAAATTCTGAAGCAATATTTAACCATTAACCTCAAAATTTCTATTTTGCTTTAACATATTTTAACATGCGTTGTAAAATATAAAAATTTAACAGATTTCTATAAAATAATAAATTAACCAGAAATTCATCCAATCAGTTTATTTTAAAATAAGAATTGCTCTCGTTCCTAAGTTTGTGACTTTCTCCATTGGTGCTGTAGCTGAGCTTCTATTTACAATTCCATCGTTTGCTACGCCATCCCTGCTATCTCTTACTGTTCTATGAATTACATTGCATGCTTCTTGTGTCCATTCCATGCAATTTCCCGCTAAGTCATAAATATTATTAGTTTTCCACTTTTCATTTTCTCCAGTCGCTTTTATGTTTATTTCATCCTCTTCATTCTTTTCATAGTTTCCCCAGGAAGTAGAATCATCTATATTATATCCACATTTTTTCAACCAAATACAAGCTGCATCCCATTGAACTCCCCATACCATACTTGATTTGGAGTTTTCATTATCTATTAATTCTTTACAGGTCTTGTACATGTAGTACCAATTTTTATTTCTTAAAGTATTTCCTTTTTTTCCACCATTCTCTGAAAGCTCATATCTTCCAATAAAAAATCCATTATATTTTTCTATACTTTCAATCATCTCGGCATACTCTTTTACAATAGCCTCCGACATCTCCCTAAGGTCTGTGAATCCTGCTTCTTTAGCTCTATCATCATTGTCATAATAATATGCAGTGTCCGGTTCTCTTGTACCTGGGCTATTCCCTGGTAGACTATTTTTCGTATAAACCCCGGTTGAATAAATATATGTTTTTATTCCTAAATTACCAAGAACTTCTAACCCTTCTGAATTTTCTTTATAAAGGCTTTTGGGATTCTCAACAGGTACCCATACCCATTGATTTCCCTTTAAATCACTTCCAACATTTTCTTGAAAAGCATAGTTTTCTTCATCATCTTCATTATCTGATATTACAACGCCCTTATTTCTAACTCCTCCAACATAATAGAAGCCCTCTGGAATTGGAGCTTCCTCTATTATTTTAGTACCAGTTAAACCTTCTTTAACTTTATCATCTGATAATACAAAATCATCCTCTTCTTGTTCTTGCTTTTCTAATGTTTTATTTATTGCAGCTTTTGCTTGATTTATTACTCCATTATCTCCAGATAATAAATTTATACTAACACCTGCTAGAACTAACATCACTACAATTGTAACTACAAGTGCAATAAGCGTAATTCCATTAGCATCATACTCTTTATCAATTTTGTTACTCTTCTCACTCCATGTTTGTTTTAAATTTTCATAACACACGTCCAAATTATTCATTTTATTATTTTTACTTTTGTTTTCTAATTTCATCTAAAATTACATTCCTTCCAATTCTATTAAAATGCCATCATAAAGATGAAAGATTTTCTATTCTTTCAAATTAGATCTCTTACCAATTTATTATTATCATAAATTCATTTTTTATGCTTTTTGCTATTCGGTTGTTTCCGAATATATCATTTTCATTTTACAATAAATACTTTCAATATTCAACACTTTATCATTTATTTGCCGATAATACTTACTATATTTTATATACATAATTTGCAGCCAAATCATTATATAGAATTTTATTAACTTTAAGTAATATACTTAAACAAATTCTTCATACTGATTTTTTACTTATATTCCAACGCTTTTGCAGTTTTAGACATATTAATTTTTTATTACCTTAACATATATCATTATTTTGCTAAATAGTAAATTCAAAATTATTTTTTAACACCATTTTAGTATTATTTTTCATATCTTAATTAATTGCATCATTCCTCCCGTTGATTAAATTAACATTCCAGCATTTATCTTTAGACAATCTGCTCTTTTCTGATAATTCATCTAATTAATCTCTAATTGACAGTAATATACTTTTGATTTTTACTTGTAGGCTTATCTGGTATTGTCATTTTTAATTTACCACTTTCTATTAAAGGAATTATATATCCTCTTTTTAATGTTCTGTTACTTTTATAACATAATTCTTCCATTATTTCATTTAAGCTTTTTGGTTGCTCGCAAATTTCTAATATTTTGTTGATTTTCTGGGTCTTTTTATCTTGGGTCTTTTTATCTTGGGTCTTTTTATCTTGGGTCTTTTTATCTTGCTTTAATGCTTCTGGATACAATTCAGGATACTCCCCATTATAGAAAGTAACAACAAAATCTTCTCTCTCATTTGAAAATATAGGCTCTGGTAAATTAGCATCTTCCATTTTTTTCTGCATGGTAGATATTCCTGTATGTCTATTTTCAATTATTCCTCCTAATGTTTCTAGTAATTTCACAATCGTTTCATTTCTAACTTCCATAGCTTTTCTCGTTTTCAATAATTCAATCGTATTTGAACCATACAAATTTCCAACATTTCTAAACTCGATTCTGTCTTTATATACTGTTACTATACTATACACACCAGTCTTAAACTGACTATAATCTCTATGGATTATCATGTTTGAAATTGCTTCACGAAGTGCATCCTTGGGATATTGTGCTATATCAGTCCTTAAACCAGTCTTGTCACTAATTATAACCTTAACTTTCATATTTCTGTTAATAAAAGCTATCGTTTCCTCATACATTTCAGTTATATTTCCTTCTATTCTTTTATTGTCATCAAATCTTTGTCCTTCTTCCCCTAAATCTGCTATTTCAAATCCGGGTATTACTATAGCTGCAACAAACCATTGTGGGAAAAATTTTTGCGGATATTTTCCAAATACCATTATCCCAGCAACAGTTGGAAAAGTCTTATCTTCTACTTCTGTTAATACACCATAATTTAGTAGTATTTCTTGATCAGAAAATTCAGATAGCTTAGGCTTATTAGTTTTTGCATTTTCTATGAATCTATTTAAAAGCTTTTCATCAAAATCTCTCATAGTTGCTCTTACCACTGGCCTTAAGTCATCCTTAACATTTTCTCTGTATGAAATACACTTATATATTTCATATTCAGTCATGTTATCATCTCTATCACCTACTCTTATATATGCGCCACTATGTAATCCTTTTGGTTTATAATAACATGGCTTATTTCTTTGATTTAGGGCATCAACTCTAACAGCAACAATATTTTTATCTTCTATATTTACTATATTTATTTTTGGTCTTATAACTGGTACGAATTCTGTGCTACATAAATTGGTTATATTCTTTTGTAAATCATTTGCATCATAAACTCCAACTATTTCAAAAGTAGTCTTATTTTTATGTTTTTTCTCTTCTACACCAAATAATATAATCCCGCCCATTGTATTTGAAAAGCTAGAAATAGTATCATAATACTTTTCTGGCTTTCCAGCATTTGCAGTTTTGGTTTCAATACAGATAGTTTCATTTTGCTTCTCATTAAGCTCTTGCAGCAGTTTCAAAATTTCTTCTTTATCCATTCTAGAAATCTCCTCTTTCAATATTTAAAATCATTTTATCATATTCATTCACTTTATTCTACTGTTTTTTATCTAAATTATTAAATAAATCTGATAATCTATAAGAAAACAAAAATTGCCTTTGCTACTGCGTTTGTAACTTTCTCTATTGGTGCTTTATGCGAAGTTCTATTTACAAATCGCTCATTTTCTACACCATCTCTACTATCTCTTACTGTTCTATGAATTACATTAAATTCTTCATTTAAATTTCCTTCTTAATTCACACATTTTACTTTTATTTTAACCACTTAACTGCTCTTTCTCCCATTGGGCATGACCACGCGCTTCCTTCTATGCTTCCTTTTTCTTTATTAATTTCTATGCTTTCCAGACTAGAACACCTTTCAAAACAGTTAACTCCTATTGTTGTTACTGAACTTGGTATTTCAATTCTTTTTAGTAGGGCACACTGTGAGAAAGCATCCCTCTCTATAATCTTTAATCCTTCTGGAATAATCACTTCTTCAACATTTTGTTGAACATCAAATGCCGCATTTTTAATTTTCTCAACACCCTGGGCAATCTCCAGCTTTCCTGTTACTTTATATAATGCACACACTAGTGTTTTTCCATCTTTACTATATAAAATATTATCTTTAATTGTATAATACTCATTACCACTATCTATTTCAACAACTCCATTATAATTTAATACTTTAAATGTTGGTGAAATATCTGATGTATTTTTTCCAATATGAATTTTTTTATAATTATCTCCATATTGAAGAGCACCATTTTCTATTGAAACTAAACTATCTGGAAGAGTTACGTTTTCTGCATTTGAGGCCTGCCAAAAACTATAGCTTGATATACCTAGCATTCCTTCCGGTATTTTTATATCTTTTTCTTTAGAATAACACATTATTAACTTTTTATCATCTTTTGTATATAAAATACCATTTTCAGACACATATGTTGTGTTTCCTGGATTCACAATCACACTATTTATTGTTTTAGGAAATCTTATAGCCGAGCCTAACTTAGCTAGGCTTGCTGGAATTTGTATTTGAGTTATATTGTTATACCCATAAAGATCCGCTTCAAATTTTGTTGTGTTTTCTGGAATAACAAATACACTAGACTTTTTCAATGTCGCATCAGTTATAAATATTATTTGGGTTTCATCAGATGTTTTTAGCATTCCCTCTCTCATCACATAATTTTTATTATTAATTAATGTAATTTTACTTAAGCCTGTACATCCAACAAAAGCAGTTGCACTTATATCAGTTACTGTACTTGGTATAGTTATTGATGTTAAACTAGTACAGCAATCGAATTCATATGCAGTAAGTTTCGTAACTCCTTCTTCAATTATTACACTATTTAAAGACCTACACCCTGAAAAAACATAAGTGCCAATATTTTGTACTTCTGACGGGATATTAATGCTCTCAAGATTTGAACAATGATAAAAGGCTAATGAACCTATCGTTGTTAAGCTTTGAGGAAGCTTCACAGTTCTTAATTTAGTACACTCATTAAAAGCTTGTGCACCAATTTCCTCTATTCCATATTCTAAAATAACTTCTTCCAAAGTTGAATTAAATGCAAAAGCATTACTTGAAATCTTTTTCACTGTTCCTGGTATTACTATTTTCTTTAGCCCTGTTAATTTTGAAAAAGCTCCACTACCTATCTCTTTTACGCTATCTGGTATTGTTACCGTTCCTGTTTCATCCATTAACAATAGGTTCCCTGTTGAAGACAACAATATCCCATCTTTTATATCATATGGGTTTGGTTTTATTCCCATCTCTTGAGCTACTTCTATTTCCATTTTGTTCTTTGTATTTATATATATTTCGCCTTTTATTATTTCTACCTTATCTAAATATTCATCTGAAATAGATGTTAATATCTCTTTTATGCTCCCACCGCTACCATTGTTTGTATTGTAATTAAGCGTTGACTTTCCAGCGGTTAAGGTTCCAATTGAATATTCTGGATTTTCCATATGCCTTGCTGTATTAAATAGCTCTAACTCTTCATTATATGTTGCAAATTCACTCTTCATTTTTGCTTGCTTTGCCTTTGTAATTGCTCCATTATCTCCTGTTAATAAATTTATACTAACACCTGCTAGAACCAACATCACTACAATTGTAACAACAAGAGCAATAAGCGTAATTCCCTTTGTATGGCACTCTTTATTAATTT
>ERZ773224.3856-NODE-3856-length-12531-cov-6.960404_pt1 | contig 12531 bp, 10 predicted proteins | sample MGYA00580526_ERZ773224 | MGnify/ENA primary metagenome ERZ773224 (study PRJEB29015, sample SAMEA2737743) | human gut metagenome | biome: human gut; feature: human-associated habitat; material: faeces | place: China | collected 2012 ... | reverse complement strand
GAGGTGTTCCACTCTATTTTTGCATGGCTCGTAGCTATGCTAACTTTCCATTTACTTTATTTCCTCCGCAACCAATTCCGCCCACGCCACAGCAAATCCGGCTCTGTGGGCAACCCGTTGGGAGGCAATATGTGACATGCTTGTGCCGTAATAGGGAACAGCACCTTGGGCGATGATATCCTGCGCCAGAAGTCTTACCAGAGTAGAACCCACATGCATTCCGACAGCATGGGAATCAACATTGATACCAATCTGCCAGAACAGAGGACTGTCGGCACTGGCACCGGCCATGCCAAGAATCTGTCCGTCTTTTGCTGCGGCAATACCCAGAACATCCGGGGCATAGGAATCGAAGGCAAATGCCTCATCAAAGCGGTTGTCTTCCCGGAACTGCAGAATGGCATTTTGGTCATACCGAATCAAATCGAAGGCGAGAGCATCAGACGCATCTGGCAAAGGAATGCCAGAGGAAGGCATGACATCGGCTTCCGGCAGAAAAAAAGGATGCGCCTGCGCAACACGGAGGTGGAACGGCAACAGCAGTTCTTCTATTTCCCGAAGTCTTTTCGCATCGAAGAACCATTCACCGGTTACATTGGCATAACGCTTTCTACATTCTGCAACAATTTCTTCGGAACCGGTAAATAATAATTTCCCATTGACGACAGCAATTTTCAAGCCACGGATCAAAGCCTCCTGAAAGCGGCGGCGTCCTTCCTGTGGAGCATAAATTGAAAAATGGTTCTTCGAATCAGCAACATCTGCGGGACTACAGCAGTAATCCAGTGCCAGTTGACGAGACAATTCTTCTCCATACATAAATGTCGGAACTCCTTTCCCAATGGACCGCATCGGACGGTTTGAATGCTCGAAAAAGCATTTCACGCAAAGGTTCAGAATGTCTGTGGCTCCCAACCCTTCATCACCCGTTCCACGGTATACTCCGCAGCTTCCGCATCCGTCAGTTGGTGGGAGAAGTCGGCGCGGGTGGCAGGGGAGGCACCGGGGCCGTAGGAGTTGTATTCTCCGTAGTAGAAGTGGTCGTGGGGCTTTTTCCAGTCCTGCCAGCCGGCGGGGTGGATATGTACACCCAGTTCACAGTGCAGGAACACTGTCTTTGCCCATTCTCTCCAGGGACGTCCCAGATAGATGGAATTGGGCGGGCAGTCGCTCTCTAATTTGCATTCATGGAACACGTAGCCGTAGGGCTCTTCCTGCGGGGTGGAGGCAGCAGTCACATAGCCGTAGATTACTTCAGACTCCGGACTTTCCGGTGGAATCCGGTCTCCGGGCAGCTTGGAGAAGATCGTGCAATGCTCAAACCAGGCGATTCCACTGCCGAAGATGAAATCCACATCACCCTGGATAAAACAATTTTCATAATAATGGCGTCCTATGGTCCGGGGCTTGAATTCTCCAGGACCCTTGAATCCGCCGGGCTGAGCCTCTTTTAATGGCAGGGGGGCATCGAAGATCGTATCCTGACTGCCTAAGAACCGGCAGTTATAAAAGGCATTGCGGTCACCGTCCACATAGACGGCCAGTGCCTGCCCTACGGTGTGGCCGTAGCCGGAATCGTTCTGGAAAGTCAGGTTTCTGGCGGTAAAGTCATGAGTGTCGATCCGGACGGAAGCGGTACGGAAGGTACCTCGCTTATCCCCCTCCGGCATGAGATCGAAGGCAGCATCTCCATAGACAAGGATCGTCTCGTCACCGCCGGTACCCTCAAAAGTAATATTCGGACGGGTGATTACCAGCTTTTCCCGATAAATTCCTTTACCGATATGCAGGATCACCGGCGGCAGCTCCGAAACGGGAGCCGGGAACTGCTTTCCGGATTCTGAGGCAGGAACATCCGGCAGGGAAGCCAATGCTTCTCCGATGGTGGCAAAAGAAGTGCCCGGAATTGTATTTCCGGACATATTTACATACAAATGAATTGTGTCTGACATAAATAGAATACCTATACCTTTCCGTACCTCCGCATTTTCAAGCCCATTTCTCCGCTTTGCTTCGGTCCGTGCTAAACATGTGCCACTGGCACATAATATATGCTTTAGTGTTTTGTATTATAGTACAATGTGAGGTACAAAATTGTGCGTAAAAAATAATTTTCAAATGATAACTTACAACAGCTTTTCAATTTTCAGATCCGGCTGGTCTGCCAGATTGATATATTCCTCGCCGTACTGTACTACAGGGCGGGACAATTTTTCCTTATTGATGTAAATGATTGTGACTTTTCGTCCATCGTTCAACAGACAACGATTTTGCAGGCAGGAATTTACCACGTTTTCCAGGAAAGGAAGCAGAATGGAAACATCGTATTTCTGGAAGCCTTCCGTTTCGAACATTTCAATCACACAGAACGGACACAAAGGTCCTCTGTAACAGCGGGCTGCCGTCATGGCATCGTAGACATCCGCAATGGCTACCATCCGTGCATAAGGATCGATCTGGTTCCCTTTTAATTTCGAGGGGTAACCGCTGCCGTCACTACGTTCGTGGTGCATCAGAGCTGCATTTTTCACATGCACGTCCACATCCTGAGACAGCAGTAATTCATATCCCAGAGCAGGATGTTTTTTTACCGTGGCAAACTCTTCCTCGGACAATCTGCCGGGCTTGGCGATGATGGAATAGGGAATCAGCATTTTGCCGATGTCATGGAACAGACCGCAGGCAGTAGCCAGTTCCACGTCTTCTTTCGGAAGCTTCAGCCATCCCGCCAGAATATTACAGATCAGTGCCACATTCAGACTGTGGGTATAGGTGGAATCATCGTATTCCCGCATATTTTGAAGCATATCCAGAATACTGATGCTGCCGGAATGATTCGAAACAATGGAAAGTGTGCTTTTCAGCAGAGTTTTCACATCCAGGGCTGTATTCTTCTGAACGACCAGATTCATATTTTCCCGGAAAAGTTCGACTTCATTCTCAAAATCTTCTTTAAACAGATGAAATTCCGGAGAACTTTTGATCCGTTCATAGTAGGAGGATTCCGTTTCGGAAAGATCCGCTGCCGGGAGTACATCTTCGGCGAAGATTGTGAGAATACCGTACAGATCCAGCTTCGTGATGAGCTTGTCCGTGAGAACCGTGCCCTTCGGAATCAGAAGTTCATGATCCAGATTGTAGACATCTTCTGCAACAATCATTCCGGGAATCAATTGTGTGATGGATAATCTCTTCATAGACCGTAATCCTTGTGCCTTTCGGTAACCTGAAAATCATCAGGTGCTTTCGTAAATCCTACTTATTTCAATTATAATAATTTTTCCCCGGACTGTCAATTTTCCGGGACAGAATAGATGAAGAGAGCTGTTCATAAAATTTTTACAGTCTTTTCACGGCTCTGCAGGCACAGAAAGGTTGAAACATAGAGGAAAATCTGCTACAATAACCTTTGAATTATGCGAAGACCCATGGACATTTTATTGTCAAAAGGGTGCGGAAACGAGGAAAAAATGAGCGTTATTGAGAAGATATTTGGCACGCACAGTTCCAGAGAACTGAAGCGTATTGAACCTCTGGTAGACAAGATCGAGGCACTCCGCCCTGCGATGCAGGCACTTTCCGATGAGGAGCTGCGGGGGAAGACCGAAGAGTACAAGAAGCGTCTGACCGAGGGAGAGACTCTGGACGATCTGCTTCCGGAGGCTTATGCAACCGTAAGAGAGGCTGCAAAGCGTGTTCTGAACATGGAACACTACAGAGTACAGCTGATCGGTGGTATCATCCTGCATCAGGGACGTATCGCAGAGATGCGTACCGGTGAAGGTAAGACTTTGGTGTCTACCCTTCCCGCTTATCTGAATGCTTTGGAAGGCAAGGGTGTCCATGTTGTTACCGTCAATGACTATCTGGCAAAGCGTGATGCGGAGTGGATGGGTCAGGTACATGAGTTCCTGGGACTGAAGGTCGGCGTGGTACTAAACAGCATGACCTCCGAGGAGAGACAGGAAGCTTACAAGTGTGATATCACTTATGTTACCAACAACGAACTGGGATTTGATTATCTGCGTGATAACATGGTTATTTACAAGGAACAGCTGGTTCTGCGTGGATTGCATTATGCCATCATCGATGAGGTGGACTCTGTACTGATCGATGAAGCGAGAACTCCTCTGATCATTTCCGGACAGAGCGGCAAGTCTACCGCTTTATATGAAATGTGTGATCTGCTGGCACGTCAGATGAAGCGCGGTGATGATGTACAGGAACTGACCAAGATGGACGCCATTATGGGTGTGGTACAGGAAGAGACCGGAGACTTCGTAGTCAACGAGAAGGATAAGATCATTAACCTGACCGCAGCAGGTATGGAGAAGGTTGAGAGATTCTTCCACATTGATAACTTCGCTGATCCCGAGAACCTGGAGATCCAGCACAATATCATCCTGGCATTGCGTGCCCATAATCTGATGTTCCGTGATAAAGATTACGTGGTAAAGGATGACCAGGTACTGATCGTCGATGAATTTACCGGACGTATCATGCCGGGACGCCGTTATTCCGACGGTCTGCATCAGGCAATCGAAGCAAAAGAGCATGTAAAGGTGAAGAGAGAAAGTAAGACGCTGGCATCCATTACATTCCAGAACTTCTTTAATCTATTCGATAAAAAGTGTGGTATGACCGGTACGGCTCTCACTGAGGAGACCGAGTTCCGTGAGATCTACGGCATGGATGTTGTTGTGATCCCTACGAACCGTCCCGTTATCCGTAAGGATCTGCAGGATGCTGTATACAAGACGAAGAGAGAGAAGCTGAACGCTATCGTGAATGCGGTAGAGGAAGCACACGCCACAGGACAGCCTGTACTGGTAGGTACGATCACGATCGAAGCCAGTGAGGAACTGAGCAGAATGCTGACCAAGCGCGGCATTCAGCACAAGGTACTGAATGCAAAATTCCATGAACTGGAAGCAGAGATCGTAGCCGATGCCGGTGTACACGGTGCGGTAACCATCGCTACCAACATGGCAGGCCGTGGTACGGATATCAAGCTGGATGATGAAGCGAGAGCCGCCGGCGGACTGAAGATCATCGGTACCGAGCGTCATGAGTCCAGACGTATTGATAATCAGCTGCGTGGTCGTTCCGGACGTCAGGGAGATCCCGGTGAGTCCAAGTTCTACATCTCTCTGGAGGACGATCTGATGAGACTGTTCGGTTCCGAGCGCCTGATCAGCATGTTCAATACCTTAGGTATCCCTGAGGGACAGGAGATCGAACACAAAGCATTGACCAATGCCATCGAATCCGCACAGAAGAAGATCGAGAGCAACAACTACGGTATCCGTAAGAATCTGTTAGAGTATGACCGTGTCATGAGTGAACAGAGAGAGATTATCTACGAGGAGCGTCTGCGGGTACTGAACGGCGAGAGCATGCGTGATGTGATCTACAAGATGATCACCGATATTACCGAGAACTGTGTAGATATCTGTATCAATGACGACGCAGATATCTCCGACTGGGATTTCAATGAGTTAAATACCCTGCTCATTCCTACGATCCCGTTACAGCCTCTGACACCGGAGCGTGTGAAGAAGCCCAAGAAGAACAGCCTAAAGCAGCAGTTAAAGGAAGAAGCTGTGAAGCTGTACGAAGCAAAAGAAGCCGAGTTCCCCGAACCCGAAGCTATCCGTGAGCTGGAGCGTGTGGTTCTGCTGAAGGTCATTGACCGCAAGTGGATGGATCATATCGACGATATGGAGCAGCTGCGTCAGGGCGTGGGTTTACAGGCATATGGTCAGAGAGATCCTCTGGTAGAGTACAAGATGAGCGGTTACGAGATGTTCGATGAGATGACTCAGAACATCCGGGAAGAGACTGTGAGACTTCTGTTCCATATCAAGATCGAACAGAAGGTAGAACGTGAGCAGCAGGCGAAGATCACCGGCACGAACAAGGACGATTCCTTACCGAAGGGACCTGTAAAGCGTGAAAATGCAAAGGTATATCCCAATGATCCCTGTCCTTGCGGCAGCGGCAAAAAATACAAGAACTGCTGCGGACGGAAAGCCTGATGCTTTCTGACAACAGTCGGAAGATAGTGCGGCAGCACGGAACAATCCTACCCAAGGTCTTTCACCCACCTATGAGCAAGCTCATGTGGGCTTAGACCTTTTGATCCTGGCATCATTAAAATAATAGAATAAGAAAGTGGGTGACGTTAAGTGGTTGAATTAGATCAGATGAAGACAGAAATCCTGTCCTACGAAACACCTTTAGCGGAAGTGAGGGATTCACTTTGACCTTGCTAACAAGGCAAAGCGGATCGAAGAAATGGAACGTGAGATGGAGGCTCCCGGATTCTGGGATGACCCGGAGCGTTCCAATCAGAAAATGAAAGAACTGAAGAACCTGAAGGATACTGTGGGAGAGTGCGACAAGCTTTCGACACAGTTCGATGACATCCTGACCTTGATCGATATGGGATATGAGGAAAACGATGCGTCTCTGATCCCTGAGATCCGTGAGGAGCTGGATGAATTCATCAGGGAATTCGACGAACTCAGGATCGGTACATTATTATCCGGAGAATATGACAAAAACAATGCGATCTTAAAGCTCAATGCCGGTGCCGGAGGTACCGAGAGCTGTGACTGGTGCGGCATGCTGTATCGTATGTATACCCGCTGGGCGGAGCGCAAGGGCTTTGCCATCGAAGTACTGGACTATCTGGATGGTGACGAAGCAGGTATCAAGTCAGTGACTTTTCAGGTCAACGGCCTGAATGCCTACGGCTACCTGAAATCCGAGAAGGGAGTACACCGTCTGGTGCGTATTTCCCCTTTCAATGCTCAGGGAAAACGTCAGACTTCCTTTGTATCGCTGGATGTTATGCCGGATATCGAGGGCGATCTGGATGTGGATATTGATGAGAAGGATCTGCGCATCGACACCTACCGAAGCAGCGGTGCCGGTGGCCAGCATATCAACAAGACCTCCTCTGCCATTCGTATCACCCATATTCCTACGGGAACCGTGGTACAATGTCAGAATGAGCGAAGCCAGTTCCAGAACAAGGATAAGGCAATGCAGATGCTGAAAGCCAAGCTGTATCTGTTAAAGCAGGAAGCAAATGCCGAGAAGCTGTCTGATATCCGCGGTGAGGTCAAGGAGATTGGCTGGGGTAACCAGATCCGCTCCTATGTATTACAGCCTTACACACTGGTCAAGGATCATCGTACCGATGTGGAGACCGGTAATGTGGACGCAGTACTGGACGGCGGACTGGATATCTTCATCAATGGCTATCTGAAATGGATCAGCGTGCAGGGAGATAAGAAGAACACAGAGAATTAACAAATTCAAGTTTGTAAATGACACATTCCAGAAGGAGTGAAAGCTTTCTGGAATGTGATTTTTTATAAGGGAGAAAATTACATATGAGAAACGAAAACAAAGAGACAAACCAGGGCAAAAAAGCGATAGGAGAGTCCATGGGCAGCAGAATTGTGCTTGCCCTGATCGTTGTGGCTGTGATAGTTACGGCGGCAAAAGTGATCCCTTTGGTCCGGAATCGGGTACAGACTTCCCAATATCCGGTGATCGAGCTGGCAGATCTGCAGGGAATGGAACTGGAGAGCTTAAGTGATGGAAAGTTCAGTTTCAGCTATCCGGCAGAAGACTGGGAAGTGTGGGAGCAGGTGACGACGGATTATCACCCGCTTACGATCTTCTATAAAGGGACAGCGGATGACGGCTCCACAAGTATCTCGGTGGCGGAGAATGACACCGTGGTCACACAGTTGAAACCGGAACTTCTGCAGGTAATGTTGGATGGCTTAAAAGAACAGGCTCCTTATATGGTGATAAAGGAAAGTGAAATGCGCAGTATGGAAGGTACACCGGTGTTCTATCTGGAGGACAATATGTCACTGACCCAGGAAGGACTGGATATGATGGTAGATACCGGCGCGTGGACAGAGGAAACGATAGAAGCCATGGGCGGCCGTGAGGCACTTTTAAGTAACAATATTGCTTCGGACCAGATTCAGATCTATCAGTTGAAAAATGGAAAAATTTATGTGTATACCGGAAATTATACGGATGATGCGCAGAAAGATATGGTACTGGACACCATCACGGTGATAGCACAGACAATAACGAGCACAGGCAATTAATGCCTGTGCTCGTTCTGCATCAGATCCAGAAAATATAAGGTCTGGGTCATATTCATGTATGGCACCAGCCACAGAGTTCCGATACCGAAGCTCAGCAAACACAGAAATCCCAGCGGCAGGAAACTCATCTGTAAGCAGAACAGCTCCCATTTATGTCCTTTCATAATACGGAAGCTTAATTTCATCAGCTCCATAGCGCTATACTGGGGAAAATCCAACAGTAAATAGTAAGCCTGGGATAAACCAAGGGATAACGGAATATAGATACACATACCGATGACCATAAGCACAATGCACAGGATTGCCATGGTTATGGCGTCAAAGCCTTTACCTGACCGCAGGAGAAAATAGCAGATATCAAACGGCAGTGTACATGCCGTATTCAGCAGGATCAGTACTGCGGAGATCCCGAGCGATTTTTTGAATAAGTATTTGAAGCCGTAGAACAGATTGGCAGTTACAGCAGGTCTGCCGCAGGCAGTATTCAGATAAAATAATGTGATGCCGGTCTGAAATACTCCGGTGAAAATCGACAATAAAGTCGTACAGGCTGTCAAAAGCAGATATTCCGTCAGAGATGTCTCTGCGCTTCCCCCCATAAGTGTCCGTACGGTAAGGATCATAGTGAAGGTCATGCTGACGGCAAAGGTGAGGGAAAATACGATCAGACTCCGGCAGATGGACAGCAGGATGGCATTGCCGTAATGCCCTGCCATCTGATCTCTGGCTTTTTCTTTGAGTTGGGCTCTGGATGCATATTGTATCATAGAAATCCTCTTTTCTTTTTATTATTGCGTTCTATTGGTTATTCCGGCTACTCCGGGTTTTGATTTCGTAACCGCAGAATGCATCGGAAAACATAGGCATGTCTTACAGGTAAGATTGCCAGAATTCTTCCATATCGACACCGTACATCTGCTGGTACATCTGATCCAGCATATTCATATAAGAAGGATCTGTGAATACCGTGACAATGCTGCTGACCGTTATGAAGATACCGAGTGCCAGTCCCACACAGGACAGCCAGATCCCGGCAACACACATATTGTTCATGCGTTGCCCTCTTTTCCGGGTGAGCAATGCAAAGAGAATGCCCAGAGCACCGGTGGGAATGGACAGCAGTCCCGTGCAGCATAATACCAGGGAACAGATGCCGCAGACCATAGAAGCGATCGACAAACCCCTGTATTTCGGATCGATCTGTGGCATATTTTGATTCATTTCGTTATTCTGATTCTGATAATAATCCATAGAAAGCCTCATTTCCGGGCGGCATATGGTAAATTTGTCTGCCGCGCTTATATTAAGTACTGTACCATCTTTTCCTGTAATAAGCAAATGAAATAAGAATGAAAAGATTGAGAAAACTTCCGATTTCCAGTATAATATACCCATGCGCAAAACAAAATGGCAACAGGCCATCAGGAGGAACTATGGATATTATACAGAAAATCAAAGAAGAACTTCAGGTAGAAAAATGGCAGGTGGAAGCAGCGGTGAAGCTGATCGATGAGGGAAATACCATCCCTTTCATCTCCCGTTACCGTAAGGAGGCCACCGGATCTCTGAACGACGAGCAGCTGCGTAATCTCGATGAGAGACTGACCTATCTGAGAAGTCTGGAAGATAAAAAGGAGCAGGTGCTGAAGAGCATCGAGGAACAGGGAAAACTTACCGATGAGTTAAAGGAGAAGATCCTGGCAGCCCAGACGCTGGTAGTAGTAGAGGATCTGTACCGCCCCTATCGTCCCAAGAGAAAGACCCGTGCCAGTATTGCAAAGGAGAAGGGTCTGGAACCTCTGGCAGAATATATTCTGCGCCAGGAGGCAACAGAACCGGTGCTTAACGAGGCAGCAAAGTATGTATCCGAAGAAAAAGAAGTAAAGACTCCGGAGGAAGCATTGCAGGGAGCACAGGATATTATTGCCGAGATGATCTCCGACGATGCGGATCATCGTCTTTACATCCGCAATATCACCGTAGAGGAAGGCATTGTGACCGGTACGGCGAAGGATGAGAAGGCTCAGAGCGTCTACGAGATGTATTACAATTTTGAAGAGCCTGTGAAGAAGATCGCAGGTCACAGAGTATTGGCATTGAACCGTGGAGAGGCAGAAAAAGTACTGACTGTTAAAGTCAATGCACCGGAGGAACGTATTCTGCGTTATCTGGAGAAAAAGCTGATCACGAAGGAAAACGAATATACTACACCGGTAATCTGTGCCGCAGTGGAAGACAGCTACGATCGTTTAATAGCACCCGCTATTGAAAGAGAGATCCGTAACGATCTGACAGAAAAGGCAGAGGACGGAGCGATCAATGTCTTCGGTAAAAACTTAGAGCAGCTGTTGCTGCAGCCTCCTATCGCAGGCAAAGTGGTCTTAGGCTGGGATCCGGCATTCCGTACCGGATGTAAGCTGGCGGTAGTGGATGCTACCGGAAAAGTGCTGGATACGAAAGTGATCTTCCCTACAGCACCGCAGAATAAGGTGGAGGAGTCCAAAGCTGAACTGAAGAAACTGATCAAAAAATATAATGTGGATTTAATTTCCGTAGGAAACGGTACAGCCTCCAGAGAGTCCGAGCAGGTAATTGTAGAACTGTTGAAGGAACTGGATCGTCCGGTACAGTATGTGATCGTCAACGAGGCAGGTGCTTCCGTATACTCCGCAAGTAAGCTGGCGACAGAAGAATTTCCTAATTTTGACGTGGGACAGAGAAGTGCTGCATCTATCGCCAGAAGATTACAGGATCCCCTGGCAGAACTGGTGAAGATCGATCCCAAGTCCATCGGTGTCGGCCAGTATCAGCACGACATGAACCAGAAGAAATTAAGCGATGCCTTAAGCGGCGTGGTGGAGGACAGTGTAAACAAGGTCGGTGTGGATCTGAATACTGCGTCCGCATCCCTTCTGGAATATGTCTCCGGCATTAACAAGACTATTGCGAAGAATATTGTAGATTACAGAGAAAATAACGGGCGTTTTGTAAGCAGAAAGCAGTTGTTAAAGGTGCCGAAGCTGGGACCTAAGGCATATGAGCAGTGTGCCGGTTTCTTACGGATCCCGGATGGTAAGAATCCTCTGGATGCCACCAGCGTTCATCCCGAATCCTACGAAGCAGCGGAGCAGCTGATGGCGAAGCTGGGACTGACAATGGAGGACATTAAGGAAGCCCAGAAACAGGCGGCAGCTAAGAAAGCTTCCGACAAGAGCGGGGCACAGGCTTCCGGACAGAAGAACGGCAGTAATGCAGCCAATACAGCAAAGAAACGGGAAGAGCAGAAAGGTAAGACCGTAAGAGTGCATAATACCAATACCGCTATGGGCAAGGCTCTGGCAGCGGCCATGGGTGGTGTGAGCTTTGATAATTCTGCAGAAACTTCTACAAAGAAAAATGCACCGGCAGTACAGAATGCATCAAATGATGCAAAAGATATTTCCGGACTGGAAAAGCGTATTAAGAATAAGAAACTGTTGGCAGAAGAGCTGGGAATCGGCGAGATCACGCTGACAGATATCCTGAAGGAACTGGAGAAGCCGGGCAGAGATCCCAGAGACGATATGCCGAAGCCAATCCTGCGCAGTGATGTTCTGGATATGAAGGATTTAAAGCCCGGCATGATTCTGAAAGGAACCGTGCGTAATGTCATTGACTTTGGTGTGTTCGTGGATATCGGTGTCCATCAGGACGGACTGGTGCACATCTCCCAGATCACCGACCGCTATATCAAGCATCCGTTGGAAGCAGTCAGTGTAGGTGACATCGTGGAAGTGAAGGTTCTTGGCGTAGATATGGCCAAGAAGCGGATCTCCCTGACCATGAAACTGTAGTGTGAAACGCCCTGCGAAGGGCTATAAAAGGAGGAACCAGATGGAACAGAATGAGAGTGTCCGTTTCCGGATTCAGATCACTGCGAAGGATCTGTGGATGTTTTCCATGTACCACAGCAACAAGGGATATCTGGGGGTATTTAATCTGTTCTTTACCCTGGCGTCTTTGTGGCTTTTGGTTACCAGATGGTCAGATGTGACCGTGGCGTACCGGATTCTTCTTCTGATCTGCGTGCTGATGTTTACAGTGTGGCAGCCAGCTCTTCTTTATATGAAAGCGGCCAAACAGGCAAAAACCAAAGCCGTGAAAGAGCCCATGGACATGACCTGCAGCGCAGAAGGGATACTGATCGAACAGGCTGAGCAGAGCCAGCAGATCACCTGGGACCAGATCGTTAAGGTGGAGCAGGTGAAAGGACTTCTGATCATTTACCGGAAAAACAGATAACAGAAAGGTGACAGGGACGAGGACTTATAAAGTTTTCGCCCCTTTTATAAAAGGATGAATACTTACCGGATAACAGTTGCCTATGATGGAACGGCGTATCGTGGATGGC